>JADHED010000884.1_pt1 | contig 29261 bp, 50 predicted proteins | sample 8952041 | NCBI WGS metagenome assembly JADHED01 (sample SAMN16124423, study PRJNA663239) | bioreactor sludge metagenome | isolation source: sludge (control) | place: India:Bengaluru | collected 2018-09-08
TGTACAGGGTAAAGTTACGACAAGTCTTGCAGGGGTAAGGATAGAGCTTGATCCCGCTACTAACTCTCTTAAAATGTATGCTAATGGAGATGCAGAAGTATGTGTGATTAATTTCATTTCGGACGGAACTTTATCTATCCCTAAAATTCAGTTGAGAAATGCTTCTAAAGTTGGGAATACCGTCTCTTATACAAGAGAAACGCTTATCCGTGCCGGATATATATCTATTAATGAGGATATGTCAGGGCATTCTTATATGATGGTCTTAAACACTGACGGATTATCTTTCTATAAAGATGGAGCACAGACTAAGAAATATGCAAGTGTGTAACGCTGTAATTATTAACAATTTAAATAAATAAGAAAATGGAGGAAATTATGAAACAATTTTGGGCGTGGCTGGTAGCTCTAGTGCTTGCAGCCTTTCAACCGTTATCGGTAGCACTTTTAGTGCTTATGGCGGTATGGACTATCAATATTTTTGTTGGGTTGGCCGCTGATAAGAACATCGGAAAGGACTTTGACTTTAAAAAGTTTTTTTCAGCCGCAAAACAGTTGGGATTTATATTTGCTATACTGTTTGTCATTTCGTTGGCCACTACGGGTTACGGGGAAAGCGGAATAGCCTTTACAATCGCTAAGTGGGGTACTTGGATAGTGTCCTACTTCTATGTGACTAATGTATTCCGCAACGCCTCACAGTTATGGCCTAATAACAAGGGGATAGGCTTTATTTACTCTTTCTTGACTACAGAGGCATTCGGATATATTAAAAGCTTTTTCAGGATGAAAGGAGGCCCAGAATGAGCATACCTAGAGGACTACGTAACAACAATGAGGAATGGAAAGACATACCAGGATATGAAGGAAAATATAGGGTTTCTAATTTAGGAAGGGTAAAATCACTCCCTAAATATCATTTTAAAACAGAACGAATACTGAAAGGGGAAGTGGACAAAGACGGATATATAAAAGTAGTGTTGTGCCCTGATTCAAAAACACGAAACAAAAGAATGGTTCATCGTCTAGTGGCATCTGCATTTATTGATAATCCGAATAATTTGCCTGAGACAGATCATATTAATACCATTAAGAACGATAATCGGGTTGAAAATCTAAGATGGGCATCAAGATCATCCAATCAATTAAATGATATAACAAGAAAAAGAACATCTGATAGGATGAAGGGAATTGTGTTTTCTAAAGAGACGCTGAAAAAAATGAGCGACGCAAAAAAAGGCAAAAAAATGAGCAAGAGCGCAATAATAAAATCAGCTGAATCAAGGTGTTGCCCTGTTGTAATGATTGGATTGGGCGGCAATCGAATATCTACATTTAAAAGTATAAAAGAGGCCGCACAGGTAACGAATATAAGCCCAAAAAGAATATCTGATGTGTGTCTTAATAAAAGAAATAAAGCTGGAGGTTTTGTATGGAGAAAAATATAAATAGAATGCCACGTGGTTTGCGTCTATGCAATCCGGGCAATATAAGAAACAGCAAAACCGTTTGGGTAGGTGAGGTAATACCCAGTAAAGATAAAAGCTTTAAGCAGTTCAAGTCTATGGCTTACGGTTACAGGGCATTGATTAAATTGCTGCAGAACTACCGTAAGCTGTACAATCTAAAGACAGTGGCAGAGTTTATTAAACGCTGGGCACCGGAAACTGAGAATAATACTGCCGGCTATATCACCCGCGTCTGTAAAGAAATGCAGGTTCCTTCTACTCATGTACCGGATATCAATGACAAAGAAACTATGTGTGCTATGGCCGCTGCAATCAGCCAGGTAGAAAACGGAGTACCGGCAGTAATGGCTGACGTAGAAAAGGGGTGGGAACTGTTATGAGAAAGTTAATCTATGTATTTTTAGTTTTATTGCTCATAATCGGGTGTAAAACTCCTCATCCGCAATATATTCCGGTTGAGACTGTAAGAACCGTGACTGAAACTCTTAGAGATACTGTAATACAAGTTAAGCTTGAAGTGCACAATGACACTGTTGCACTGCCGGATACAGTAAGTTATTTAAAGAATAAATATGTTGAGTCTTGGGCGAAATATTCTAAAGGGTTATTAATGCATTCCCTTAAGATATTAGATACTCCCATACCTGTAAAGGCAACCGTTAAGGATATACAAAAGTCTGATACAATTAGAGTTCCATATCCAGTAAAAGGAGACCCTGTGTTAATCGAGAAGGAGCTCTCTTGGTGGCAAGCTTTGTTTATCTGGACAGGTGGAATTACGTGGATAATTATCATAATCGGATTAATCGTGTGGACTAATAAGCGAACAAGTTGGATATCCGGCTTGTTTAAGCTTATCAAACCCTAATCGAGTAGAAGCGGTTAGGTACCATATTTATGTATCAAGCTGATCTCAATAACACTGAGGTCAGCTTTTTTATTTCACGCATCAAGTTTTATCGCTTTGATATAGATGCATTTCTGTTTTTTTGTGGAAATAATCATTTCAATGAAGATAATTATATCAAAATCAGAAGTATATAAAGAAGTTGAAAAACAATCTTCTATTGCCGCTAGCGTGCTTATAGGCGCAGATTCTCCAAGGTATGAGGATGTGAGAGTGACTGAATACGATTATGAAGTATTGGATACATTTTGGAGAGATGGCGTAAATTCAGCCATTCAGCTTTTTACTAGATATATAAGCAATCAAACCGTATCATCTGATCTTTCTACTTTTGATGGTACGGAAAATCTTACTATTGGTGCTGATATGCCAGATGCTTTTAATGATTTGCTGATTGGCAGTATCACTACAGGTTTGAAAATGATGCTTTCGTGCAACGTGATGTCTGGATGGATGGGGATAAAGCTCCCTAATGCCGCACAAAAATACAAAGATGATGCGCTTGGATATGCAAATGATATAAAGCTTAAGTTATTATATCGTTCTGCTCCTGCACAAAACAGGTCTTCCATTTTTGAAAGTGATACAACTGTAACGCAGGATAGTGATTATTTTGGTACAAAAGGAGCGGAGACTACAATTCAAACCGGAGAAGATTATTTTTCTCCTAAATCTGCGGAAACAATTGTTGAAAATGGAAGTGACTATTTTAATAGCAAGTCCGCTGATACTGATAAGGAAGAAGTTTCTGATTATTTCGGTATAAAAAACGGTGATGCTAATATCGAAAAAGGAGATGAATATTTTTCTTCCGGTGGAAATGATACTGCTGTAGAGATAGAGGAAGATTATTTTAATGCTAAGCCCGCTGATACCCAAGTAGAAAAAGATGAAGACTATTTTTTAGAAAAAAATGTCGATACTAATGTTCAGATCAATAATGATTATTTTGGAAATAAAGGTGCTGATACGGCTGTTGAGAATGCATCTGATTATATGGTAGAAAAAGAAGATGATAATTTAATATTAAACCAATATGAAAACTGTAACAATCACCCTTGATAGAGGGGAAATAATGAGTGACATAGTAAGTGCTGCTCATGTAGTAGGTAGAAGAGTGTCTATTCCCGGGCAAGAAGAAAAGGCTGCAGATATACAGACTCCTGAAGAAGGACCAGATAAATATATCGTTGCTCGTGCAATGGCAGAGGCTCTGTCTAATGCACGTGAAAAATGCGCTAGATACCTGTCTTCCGGTAGATTGACTGATAATAATTCTCTGGAAGATATCACGGGAAGCTTCGTACTGACTCTTAGTATGCCGGATAGATGGAATTTTGGAGCTACAACTAAGCTTACCAACTCCATTCATAACCACGCAGTAAGTTTTTGTCTTTTTAGCATTTTTGAAAAGACAAATCCGGATGAAGCTAAGAATTATTTCGATAAATCCACTATGGAATTAAACGGAATAAAACCTATTCTTGAATTGCGTACCGGACCCGTAAGAGCATCTTCAACTAATTTGTATTAATGCAAAAAGACATTCGCTATACTGGAATAACTCAATCTCTGTCTGACTTGGATTGTCCGGATGGAGATTTGAGTTTGTCGCATAACATCATAAATGAAAACAGTGCTATGCGCCCTATTATATTCCCTGATGCTGAATTCACAATTGGAGAAGGCGAAGTATTATTTTTTGTTCACTCTACGGCCAATTACAAGAATTATATCTATCAATCAGGAAATAATATAAAAGCTTTTAGGATGAGTCCGGATAGAGTAGATTATAATTTCACATTTAATCTTATCACCGGAGAGATACTTAAAAAGATAGAATCTATAGGGAATACACTTATTTTCCTTACTGATAAAAGGATGTGCTATGTTTTATATAAGGCTGACAATTACATAGCGCTTGGAGATACTATACCGGAGTGCGAAATAAGTTTTGGTCTTAAGACTAATACAAAAATGTATTCCAGTTTAGGAGATAGATCTAGTACGTATGGCAAATTCACTGTCACGTTTGATTCCATATCTTCCGGTAATATATACAATGAATTTTCGGATAGTAATAAAACCAATATAACGAATCAGGTTTTAGCCAAGGTAAATAAATACATAAAAGAGGCTGCTACGGATGAAGGCAAGTTTTTGTTCCCGTTTTTTGTCAGGTATGCCTTAAGAATGTTTGATGGTTCTCTTATCCATCATTCGGCTCCTATATTAATGATTCCTTCAACCAAAGCTAATCCTATTGTTGTATGGGATAAGCCATCTAATAGTTCATATTCTAATGCGGAACTTGATATATTTGGAAATCCGTGTGATTTGGACTATAAGATTGTTTCCGATATGACAAGTTTGAAAAATTGGAGCGATATAGTTAAAAGCATTGATATTTTTATATCAGAACTTCTATATACGTATGATCAAAACGGACAATGCGCCTCTTTTTCGACTCCTACTAATTTTGATTCGTTCATGGTTGGAAAATGGGTATCCGGAGACTCTGAAAATGCCAATAGAACAATAACGGAATTGGCTGATAATTTTTATCAAAAATGGGCGTTATTGGATTTATATTCTTTATCCCATGGTGGAAAAAGCCCAACTATTCTTTCTTTACCAGAGGCCAAGGTAAGTGACAAAATCAATGAAGCTTCTAGTTTTTATTTATTGTCCTCTATTGACATAAATGGTTATACTGAAACAACAAATAGAACAGATATACAAATTGATGAAAAGTATCTGGGGAATATTGTGTTGAAAGAAAGAATGACGGACGATTATCAATCTCATGATAAGTTGATACCGTCATATTCTTTTGCCTACAATGGAAGGCTCAATATTGCTAACTTAAAAAAAGAATTATTTAAAGGATATGATAGTGCTTCTATGTGCCCATTTACTAATGGACGTGTAGACTATTTATATACAGGAGGATTGGAAAGTGCTGTAGATAATACAAGCCTATCATTATACCCCCAATTAGTTTATACTTACGTTTATGATGATAAGGAAACGATATTATTAAATACGTGCTCTTTAAGTTTTACTGACTTTGGAAGATATTTATTCTTCCCAAACACTAAGGCAACAAAGATGATAATAAAGCATATTGCAAGATATGTAAATGAAGTTGCCGAAATTGAATATGTAGAACTTAAGCTAAAAGAGCATACAGGACTAAACGGGTCGTTTTTCTTTTCTGATTTTTATGGGTTGGGTAATTTGACTACTTCGGTTCCAACAGAAAGTACGGACAGAACCATAGAATTACCAAATAAAATATATACCTCGGAAATTGGAAACCCATTCTATTTCCCGTTATCTGGAATAAATACGGTGGGAGTGGGGAACATTCTCGGTATAAGTTCCACAACTAAGGCCCTGTCTCAAGGACAGTTTGGTCAATTCCCGATGTTGGTATTTGCTACGGATGGTATTTGGGCTATGGAAGTAAGTTCTACCGGATTATATTCTGCTAAACAGCCTGTAAGTAGGGATGTGGTTTCTAATCCTAGTAGTATTACACAGATTGATGGCGCGGTGATATTTATATCAGACAGGGGAGTAATGGTCATTGATGGGAGTTCGGTTAATGGATTGTCCTCAATGATGGACGGTCCGTCGTTCAATGTTTCAACGGTGGTTAAACTTGATGATATATTAACCATGGAGGAATTGATATCTGAAATAGGAGATATAGGGTCATTTAAGGATTACTTGTTTTCTTGCAAGATAGCATACGATTATCCTAATTCAAGACTTATTTTCTTTAGAGACGATAAACTATATTGCTATGTTTATTCCATATCAGGGAGTTCATGGGCAACCGCTTCTTCTACTTTTGAACAGTCAATAAGCGATTATCCTAATTCTTATCTGCAAAAATCAAATGGGGGAATATTAGATATATCTACGAAGATTGATTTTGACTCTTCAAAATCGGTTAAGACGTTTATGCTTTCTCGCCCTATGAAGTTGGATGATGATGTTTACAAGACAGTGAACATGATTATCAACAGGGGAAGAATAAATAAATCTATCGGAGCAGTAATTCTATTTGCTAGTTCTGACGGAGTTTCTTATTATCCTGTTGGTAGTGCTATGGGACAGCAATTGTCAAGATTGCAAGGATCTCCATATCGATACTTTAGGATTGGAATTATTAGCACTATGCAATCAAATAAGGCTTTATCGGCTACTTCTGTTTATTATACACAAAAATGGCGCAATAAGGCCAGATAATTATTAATTAAAAAAGTATATTATGGGAAAAGTTAAAAATGAGCTTGAAGCTTACGGAAAAATTGAAGAACTTGAACAAAGGGATGATATCACGAAACAACCGGCTATCGCTGATTTAGCGTCTCAAACGGCTTCTGATATGGTTGCAAAGGTCAATGCTATTTTGGCGGCATTAAGAAGTGCTGGAGTAATAGCTTCCTGATATTATTAAAATTAGAAAAGGGCATGCGTTTAAAACATGCCCTTTTTAGTTTAGTATAATTCTTGTGATGATTGGGTAATATCCGTTTTCTTCTTCGCCTATTCGGAAAGAAGCTCTTTGCGTCCCAATAGGTATATCAGGCAAAGAAAGCACCTTTCGACAAACATCTTTTGATCGATATCTCCAAAATGATTTTTTATTATCAAATGGTTTTATGCCGTTTTCATCAGGTTTTGCGTACAAATCGTTATCTTCATTAATGAAAAATGAGAGATTTGGACATGAAAAGAGGCGCATTTTATCTACGCCTCTTTTTCTTATTTCTATTAATCCATCTTTTCGAAATCGAATGTCTGGATTCGGTTTGTTTATTTGTTGCATATACGCCAATACTTTAACCCGTTAGCATTTTCTTCTTTTACCTTAAGTATAGCTCCAGTAACAATGCTAATACCTGTTACTCCAACAAAGTACTCAATAGATGGTATTGTCCACACAAAACTAGCAGGATGACGCTTATCTTTTGTTGTGGTCACCATAGTACACTGAGTCTTGAATGTATCAGAGTTTTCCTTTCTTACTATGGCAAACTCATTTGTGCCTTTTATTTGCACAATTTGGATAAACCAAGGGCTTTTCCCTTTTGGAAAGTTCATTGCTTTAAATAACTTTCTACTCATTTTTACCGGTGATTCCGGATCATTTTTAATTTGGATGTACATTATTTCTTTATCATTTTAATTAATAATATTATCTACATAACTCAAAACGGCAAATCGTCCTTTTCGTATACAATAGGAGTTTGCTCTTTAGGACTTATATCACCGGAGTATTGGGGATCTTCAACGCTCAGTATTTTAGCTCCCCAACATGTAATAGTGTTAAACCATCGATCTTGCCACTGTCTAGCGTCGATTTCCAGCTCCACTTCAACAACTTGACCAACAGTCAAACCTAGTGAGTCTATTCGTTGACCGGAAACTTCAAAGCATACGTTTTTTACGTATTGCCCCGGTTCGGTTAATACATATTCTTTTTTTCTCCATTCTTTGCCGTTTTTCCCGGTTCCTCTCTTTTCAGGCATTTCGGCAATAATTTTGCCCTTAATTGTTATTTTCATATGCTTACACTACTTTTTTACCCCAATTCCAAGCGGAATACAAGGCGTTTGTTAATGTGATTTTTTCGTTTTTATTAACGAAAGAAAAAGTGTTTGCGTACAATGCTGGGTACATAGTACGGTTATACCTTTCTTTCATCTTTTTTATTAGCTTTTGTTCTTCTTCAATAGCTTTGTTCCTCAAGATCCCTCTCGTAGTAATTCTATCTTCATCTTTATAGCGGAATATCCATTTTTGATAAAATGGTTTCCCTTTTCTTAAAGCTTTTGCAAGACCGAAAAAGCTGCATTTAAGCGTTCTTGCAGCTTCCGAAATGCTTTCATGCTCCGCGATTATATGACCCGTTAAATCATATTGAATTATTGGAGTCGCATTTTTGCTGTTTTTCATTCTTCTATTATTTTGAGTCCGTATATTTTGGCTGCGCAGTACTCTAGTATGCAGCCTCTTGATTTCTTCCAACCGGAGCAAAGAAAAACGGTATCGCAATTGTCTAATATATATTCAATATCTTTTCCCATGAAATACCCGTAGCTTTGCCCGTTATCCTCCACAATGTCAAAAGGCGAAATAGAGTTAGGTATTTGTTCCTTAATCCGTTCCGCCTTCCGCTTTTGTTTTTCAATGTCGTGTCCCGTTATAGGGATGCTGATATAGATTTTCTTACCCATCAATTATATCTCCTATCTTTAGTTTCTTAGCATCTTCCAAAGACGCAAAATAAAGTCGCCTGAATGACGTTTCTTCGCCGGATGATATTTTTACTTGCACTACGTATTTATTCAGCGTATCGCTGTAGTACTTGGCGTAGATATCTTCTATTTTCCACTTCATGGCTTCTTTAGTTTTTTAATCCACTCAATTGAGTTGCAAATAGTTCCTTTTTCGTCTTCCATAGTAAAATCACATTCCTGTGAAGCAGCATCATCGATTGCCTGATTATAAGAGTCTTTTTTGGCTTTATCAAATAGCAATTGTATCTTATAATTAGCCATTTCAGATGTTCCAAATTGGCTATGTATTTTAATTAGTTCTTCCTGTATATTCATCTTTTTACTTCAATTAAAGTGTTATTTTCAATTGCTTTTCTAATATATCTCATTAAAGTAATTGGCTTATAAGAGGATAAAAATGTAGTTGTACCTACATCTTCTTTGTTATTCATATCTACTGGGAAAGTAATCTTTCCATTTGGGTGCTCTATGCTGTAATATAGAACTCCTGCTATCGCATAGTCAAATTTGGCTTGATTCTGTAATGTCACAATTTCTTTTAATGTCATGGCTTCTTGTTTATGTGATTAAACACTGTGTCATCCACTCTTAAGTCCAATACTGCCGGGAATGATTTTACATAGTTGAAGAACTTGAATAACTTCATATCGTCTACTCCACAACGGGAAATTAGCAAGCGGATGAATTGGTATATCATATCACTGTCACGACCAAAATCTTCCTGTTCTTCTTCGGGGATATGGGTAATTTCATGCTTCAGACTATTTATGGCATGGATTGCAGTATTAAAATTTCGCTTATCCTGCTGTCTGTAATCCTGTCCGTCCTTTTTCAATAGTTCCCTTGCGTCCATGAGATTGGTTTCAAGAACATCTGCCATTACAAAAAGCAGATTGCTTGTATTCATTTTATCGGTATTGGTTCCGTTCATAGTTTTACTTCTTTTATTCCACCTACGCATGAGGAGTAATTAATTTTTCCGTAGATATAATCCGGATTATCATTATCTGGAATAGCCTCAATTAGAGTAATTTCTTCCAATCCCTCTTCTTTTGCTTCTTCTATAAAATGAGATAAAGGATATGCGCATTCTGAATCCTCATCTTTAAAATAAAGTTGTTCTTTCATTGCTGTCCCTCCAACTTATTTTTAAATCTATTAAGATCATGTTCAAAGCAAGCTCCCCAAATGTCTTTATAGGCGTATTTAAACGCTTCAACTGCTTTTTCTTTGGTTTCTTTAACCGCCATTTCAATGGCTTTCAAAGCGTCTTCCTTAGATATAACTGGGCAATCCGGATTATTAATCACAAAGCTTTCTGCTTCAATGTATTCTTTTGCTTTCATGATATTCCGTATTTCTCTTTTAGTTTTTTCAATTTTACCTCGAATTCAATCTCATCATTATTAGGAGATTCCCAATAATAATCATAAGCTTGATCTATGCAGACTCTAAAATCTTCATCAGATACACCGCAATCTTCCATGTCTTCATACATATTTAGCTTCTTTGCCAGTAAACAACATGAAACATGAGCCCTATTTTCGTAGGTTTCTCCATCGCATATATTTTTCTGCCATTCGTATTTTTCACCGATCTCTATTGTATTGCTACATAGATCGCAGAAATGATCTTTTCTTGCGGTTATAATTTTTGAAGCTAATGTTTTAATCATACTGTTTTTTTGATATCAATTCGTTATAATCATTGCACCTATCTATAGCCTCGTCAAGACAACTTGAACTCTTGTATAGTTCAAAAGCGATTATTTCAAGAAATTGCTCTGAATCTGTACACTCGTAAAATTTTCCTTCCGGTATGGGGAACATGCTCCATTCCCAATTGGTGAGTAAGGTGTAACTTTTTCTATCTGGATCAACACCAATACGAGTATACACCTTTTCTATATCGTCCGGCTTATATTGTATAAGTCCTAATTTATCTAAGGAATTCTTGATTTCTTTGCTATAACCTATAAAAACAATTGGTTTACCTTTCACCTTTAAATATTCTTCTGCTTTCATATTCGTTTATTTAATTGCATGTCTAATTTTTACAACTTCTAGCCTTTCAGAGAAGGTCTTATTCGTTAATTCATTGAGATTACCATTCCCCAGATAGTATTCTTCATCAATACATTCTTGAAAAGCATTTGCGTTTAATTCATTATCGCATCTTTCGTACATATCCAATTCACTAGCGATTGCTGAACACGAACAATGAGCTTTCCATTCATATAATTCTCCGTCAGATACTATTTTTTGCCAATCGTATTTTTCTCCAGCATTGATAATTCCTCCGCAGAAATCACATTTATGTTCCTTTTTGGCGGTTCTTATTTTCGAATCAAGTGTTTCCATTCTCTTTTTTTATTTAATTTGTTACAAAGATTAATCCCCTTAATCAAAGTAAAGGGGTTGTTAGTGTTCTTAGGGAAGTACTGCCATATCCTTTGATTTGGATTGGCTACATAAGAATTATACCCGTATATGCTTATGCAGTGCTTCCTGACGAATCTTAAGGCTTTTGTTTTCATGTCTCTAAATATTCGTCATACAACCAAACTTCTACCTTTCCATTTCTGTAATCAATGGAGTATATTACTCCTGCCATCATGGAAATATCTGCCATGTCGAAATTATGGATTTTATAAGGAAGATTATATTCTTCCTTAGTGATTGCAATATATGGACATGGAAAATCAAGGCTTCCAAATCCAAAACCGTTTTCTCTTAGCCATTTTTCAGCAGCATACATTCCGGTGAATGTTCCATATTCACCGCCCGTGTTTTCAAACACCTTTTTAAATTTCGGTGCTCTTGGTCTGAAATTGATTGTTCTTTTCATATCTTTTGTTTTTTATCCTACTTCCATTAAATCAAAATAAACTTGCCTGCACTAATATACCTTTATCTGTCTTAATCTCCCCGAAGCACTCTCGTCTGAATCGTTCTTCTTGCGCATCGAAATAATCCTTATCTATTTCACAAGCGTAGAAATCAAAACCCATTTTATATGCAGTAATTCTACTGCTTCCACTTCCAAGATGGGTATCAAGTATTTTATCTCCAGCTTTACAAAATTTTTTCATCAGAAAATGGTAAATAGGTGTTGGCTTCTGAGTAGGATGGATTTTTATCTCCTTATTTGCCCCCCCCGTATTGGATAAATGAATAATGGAAGCTGGTACATCGAATGAAGTCCATGCCAATTCTACCTGACTAAAATTTTCCCATGGTTGCATTTTATCCCATATTACTATTCCTCTAGTGGGAGGAAGATTAAAGTAATTGCCTCCCCATATTATTTGATTTTTAGATACTCTGAATAATTCATCAAAATATTCTTTATCTGGAGGGAAAAAGTCCCATTCACATGACATGGTGTTTAATGCACGGTTCTTCAATTTTCCTGAACCTTGATTTAATCTCCCCTTTTTCAATTGTTGAGCGACACTTTCACCGTTGTACCCTCCATGTTTACGGTTCATATTGCTGCCCATTGTCATATTTGGAGCGTTTATACCATAAGGAGGATCTACAATTGCAACATCTATACATTTATCTGGCAACGTTTTCATATAGAGCTTACAATCTATATTGTGCGCTTCGCTAATCGGTTTCATATCAAATTCATTATCACGTTAATACTTTGTATAATCTCCACTATCAGGTATATCATCATCCCTACTGATAGGACTATTAATAGTTTCTTTTTCATGCTACATTTTTCTTTAGTTCCCGCAATTTCTTACAAAGAGCCTCGCATAAAACTCTAGCCATATTTACCTCGACAGCGTTTCCGATGAATTTCTTCTGATCCGCCTGGCTGCCGATGAGTACATAATCTTCTGGAAAACCCATAATGCGTTTTAATTCCGGTATGCGAAGCATCCGCATCTTAATATCCACGATACCATATAAGGCCATAAACTCTTTTATCTTCTTAATCATCGGACTATCGGTGTCATAAATTTCATATACTAATCCCTGATCTGTAGCTTTGATAAATGAGGGAAAATCACCGTTTCCCGATGCTTCAATCAGGTAAGGTGGACGTTTATCCATCCGTGCAATAAGAGTAAAGCAAGGATCATTAATGTTACCACCTGTACTCTTAAATTGCGGGTTCATCAGATAGTGCCATTTCCTATTTGCAGTAATGGTTTGAGCTGGATCGTCAATTGAGCTTCCCACATTGCCGAAATTGGTATTCATCACCCATGGTTTGCAGCTTACTAGATTGTATTTAGGGTTCTGAGTAAGGCACCCTAATGGTTTATCGGTAGTCGTTGGTTTGCTTTGTCCGTATTGCTGATCAATAAAAACCGGATTTACCAACCGCTGTTTGGGAATGGTAGTAACACCAGGACATGGGTCATTAATATCTGAATGTTGACCTCCACCAGAATAATAGTTAGCGAAGAAGGGAGATATTAGTGAAAGTCTATCTTTTGTCAATAGAGTAGGACATGGCTTATTAATATCTTTTCCAGAATCTTTAAAACTATATGAACAAAGAAATCGACTATCTATAAGCGCTAATCTGTCTTTACATGTAATAGTCGGTGCCGGTTCGTCTACTGAATGATTATGCCCGTTGCCATAATAAGCAGATACGAAAGCATGATGATCTTTGCAGGTAATTGCCCCAGCCGGTTCGTTAACAGAAATATTTTTGCTGTCCGGATGTCCGCTGAATTGTTTGGAAAGGAAGGATACTTGTACTTTTGCAAAACGATTATTGGTAGTTAGTACTCCGCAAGGTTCATCTACAGATTTACATGTATCTTGAGGACGAACGGTATTATAGCGAGAGAGAAAAGCATCTTTTCCACCACCGGGAAACTTAATTAACCCGGCATATACTCTCCCATAAGTATTTTCGGCTAACGGTGGGTTACGAAATATAGTTTTACCTTCATCTGAAAAATCAAGCACATCCTTTACTCCATTCCATGGCTTCAATTTTTTTTCCTTATTTTGAGGTTCGCTAAACAATGATAATTGTTTTTCACTATATTTTTTTTGAGCTGTAAGAAGCTTTTTCCTTGAAGCATGCGTAGGCTGAGGGAATACTATCGGTAATCCTTTCTTGGCAAATATTCCGAAGAAACGTTTACGGGTAGTATATGCTGCATAATCGGCAGCATTGAGGATACGAAAATCAAAATCATACCCATATTTCGTTACTTGACGCTTCCACAGTTCATACGAACGACCTTTGTCTTTGGATATTGGCTTTCCGTTTTCGTCCATATCGCCCCAGCACATAAATTCTTCTACATTTTCAATTTGAATGTAATCCGGGTCAATGGCTTCAATATAACGAAACAGGTGTTCGGCAAGTGTCCGGCTGTCCGCATCACGGGGCTGACCGCCTTTGGCTTTGCTGAAATTAGTGCATTCCAAACTGGCCCATAAAACAACTCGCGCTTCTGGATACATCCGTTCGCACTTTTTGATATGTGCTATCAACGGGGATAACTCCAACGTTCGGATATCTTCTGTAAAGTGTAACGCATCCGGATGATTGGCTGCATGAGAGGCAATGGCATTTGCATCATGGTTTACACAAGCAATTACTTTAGCACATTGCTCTTTGTCAACGCGAGCGTTATCTACACCTGTAGATGTTCCGCCAGCCCCGCAAAAGAGATCAATATATAATAAATCTATCATCTCACATATATTAAATAGTTGGCATTCCAGTAGACCGCAAAAAAGAAAGCCGCAAACACGATTGTAATTACGGCGTAACTAAAAAGTAATTTTTTGCTCATTTTAGTAATTCTGGATTATCATGAATATTTCCAACTTTAGTCAATTCGACATCAATTGAAAAATCACTCAGCCAAGCATCTTCAAAAAACCATCTAAATTCCGCTTCTTTAGAAACGTCATTGTTCCTCATGATTTCATAATGTTCAACTGGAATTAAGTAGAATATAGCATATTGTGGTATCCACATAACCACGGAATAAGAAACGTTATCTCCTTCATCCGTTTCTTTGGTATGCCGGAATATGTCACCCTCAAATATCCTTTTATCTAAATCAGATTTTCTTTTATCCGCCAAAAAACCTGTAAACTGACTAACGGTTGACGGATCAACGTCAATAAGAGCGTCTGTCAGTTTAATATTATCAAATACAAGTGCGCAAGAAGGCAATATAAAATGCCTCATAACTCCGTGTATTACTATTCTTTGATAGCATCCATATACCCACTGCCCGTTATCTTTCCGTTTTCCACGAAATAATATTTCACGCATAATCATTACAATTTAAGCTTGTCTTTTATTTCTTCAAATTCGGGAAGTTCTTTTAAAGACTTATATCCGTTTTCAATTCCCCATCTAGCATAGGCTTTAGCCTCTCTATCAGAAAGATGGTAACCTTTGTCACTTATCATAATGTTAGCGGCACTTCTATTTTTGTACCACGTCAAAAAACCTAATAAATCTATATCCATAATTGTTATTCTTTAGTTGTTCGGAAATACTTAATAGATTATTCTATTTCTTCTATTCTTCTAATCTCTACATATCCCAATTCTTGCGCTTTTTGCATTGCGCTAAACACAGTATCATCAACTTCACATTCTGTAGTGAAATTGAGTGTGGTTGATTCCTTTATTCTGTATTTCTCCTTGGTTTTCCGTATAATATCTAATGTGGACTTTTTAGTCCAATAAATGAGAATGCGTTTCATTCTTCATTCCATTTTTTCGGTTTCTTGGGCTTATCATCAAATTTATGAGCCCGATTGTATTTATAGTTGCCAATATCAAATCTCATATTGTGTGCCCTATTGCGAGCTTCTACAATAAAAGAATAGGCCTTACATGCTTCGTGATCTCCACCTGCTGCCATAGCAAGTATGTTTTCCTCGTATTCTTCCCTTGTGATAGAATCTGCATATATGGTAGGGGATGGGGATTCGCTTGAATTATTTATCACCTCATCCCTTTGTTTGTCATAAGCGGCAAACCAACCCATTATTGTGCCTCCGTCTATGACCCCGTAAAACTTGCCGTATGCTTTTGTGGACATGCGGGCTATTTTAAAGCATAAGCACACATCTTCAATTCGGAAATAATAGTATTTTGTAAGAATGTCATCAACAAGGTTTTTTACAAGAAAGCTATCCATATCTGTTTTTTTCCTGCCAAAGTATCTTAGCATTCCGTGTATAAAAGAGATAATAAGCGATTGTATTACATCATAATTTATTCTCTTCCATTCAGATAATTGTATTGGAGGAGCGTTTATAGCCTCTTTTATTGAAATAATGCTACTGCTTATTCCCTTGCAATATGCTGTCGGCGACGTCAAAAATGTTTGGACTATTTCTGACTTCTCTTTCGTTGTTATTAAATATGTATCCATCTTTTAATTCAAATAATCCAGACCAACCATTCCCAATTGATTGCCCAACTATACGAGCGGCTATTTCTTGGTTCCCGTTAGATAATTCATATAAGCGATGGAAGCATGTTTCTATTCCCATTTGCCCATATGTAAATTTCTTTTCGGTTTTCTTCCATTTTATCCATGTCTTAATAATCTCTATGTATTCATAAGGAACAAAAGAAAGGTCAAGCTCTTTTTTACCTGACCGCTTCTTTAACGCTGCATTATATCCGTCAATCCATGCCTGGCGGGTATCCGACTTATTGCGCTTGGCGTATTCATCGGCTTGTTCAATTATGGTTTTCATATCAAACGTTTTTTAATGTTTTAATTTCAAACTCAATATATTCTTTTCCTTTCGGAACAATCTCTGTTTCAACGGTTGCTTTTCGGATCAACTTGTCATTAAACCCGTACTTCTTGCTCAGTATATCCTGAGTTGGTTTAATTGGGTTATCCCAATCAGACGCAGAACTGCTAAATCCAAATTTGAAATGCAGCTCATAGGGTGGGGGTGGAAGTTTTATTTTTGGAAGTAACCAGAGCAAACTGTTCTGATATCTCTTATATTCATCTGTACGGAAGCGACGACCTTTCCATGCGTCATTAACGGACATTGGTTTAATGTCTATTCGTATCATAATTTAAAATGTCTATTTGCCGCCTGCTCATCATGTTGGCGTACTATTTCTATCAAATCAGTGCATGTCTTCCTAAATTCAAGATTTCCATCATACAGATTGTGGTGTTCTCGACACATGGGAACTATATTCCACTCTTCTGTGTAATATTCAGGATATGTAGATCTTGGTAATAAATGCGCAGGGTCTACAGACTCTCTTCCGCATATGCAGCAATATGGAGATAGGTTTCTCTTTATCCTATCTACTTCTCTATTAAGCTTAGCTTGCTTCTTGCTGATTTTACGCATAATGTAAAAAGTTTGCAGATTAGGCTGATAACCACATAGCGTATAGGCCATGTAATTACAGTGAGTATTGTTTTCATGTGAAATAGTATGTTTTATTATTGGTGCCAAACTTTTGCATCTTTATGGTGGTAGTAAATGGGAAATCATTTTTCGATATCTTTCCCAATGCGTCTTTTATAGGCTTAGCGTTCGTAAAGAACTTGCATTCCTGCCCGTCGTGACGGATTTTTAAAATATACCGGTCTTCGCCGTGTTCGGTTTTTATTCCAGATTCAAAATCAAGAACTTCAATCTCGCAATTAAGTATATCAGATATGGATATTTGCGGGACTTGGAAGATATTGCTATTTTTTAGCACGTCTATCCCAAAGTCTGAGAACTTCTTCATTTTTAATTATTGTTTTTATTAGATGCCTGGAATTACAATGTTTTGCCCATCCAAGCCATGAACATATTCTTATCTTATATTCTTTTGGGGCCATGCTCTTTTTGTTGAGCTTGGCAACCATCCTACAGAAGTTCTTTTTTATGCCTTTTCGCATCATTATATGATTATGATAGAAGACATATCCAAGAAAGTCAATACCTCTAACATCTGCCGGGAATATCTGATAATTTCCTTTAAGTTTTACATTCAAAATATTCCCCATATAGGATTTTATCTCATTTAAGAGAGAATGGAGCCTTTTCTTATCGCTGTCTAGTATCACCATATCATCCGCGTACCGATAGTAATATTTGACTCTCTTTTCTTCTTTCATCCAATGGTCGAAATAGGATAGGTATAAGTTCGCAAAGAATTGGGATAGATAGTTTCCTATTGGTATTCCCGGAGCGGAATTTATAATGTCGTCTAAGAGATTAATCAGCCTTTTATCTTTTATTTTCTTACGTATTATACCTTTTAGAACATCATGATCAACGGACGGGTAAAATTTGCGTATATCCATTTTCAGGCAATATGTCGTTCCCTCAATGTCTTTTAAATCTCGTTTGATATGTTTTAGTGCTCCATGTATTCCTTTACCTTTAATGCAAGAATAGGTATGGGAAATAAATATAGAAGTCCATATATTTTCTAAAACATTCATTATCGCATGATGAACAACCCTGTCTCTGAATGGCAACCGATATATCTCCCTTTCTTTCGGGTCATAAATAGTGAATATATCGTATGCAGAAGTTTTATATCTATCTTCCATCAGTTCGGCTTGCAGTAAACGAATGTTGTTATCCAGATCTTTTTCAAACTGGATAACTCCATATGTTTTACCCTTACCTTGTCTAGCTTTTGAATAAGCAAGGTATAGATTATATAAATCATATACTTTTTCGTATAAATTCCCAAATCTTTTCATAAGCCTTTGTTTCTAATAAGAACGTTCGGATTATTCCTACTAGCACCGTTTGAAGAGTTGTTTTCCACCAAGTGGTGAGGTTCTCTCTCCCTAAAAATATATTTCTACATAGGTGATACCTGCTACCTGCGTTCGCATTCGAATTATCGTAATTCGTATTGTTGAAAGCGAAGGAAGAAGAAGATGGGAGGGAGCCGCCTTTTTTATTTATCCGATTTGAATTTCTTTCCAGAGCTCAATGAATTGCTTACCCGCGTACTCTGCGAGCTCTCGTGTTTTAAATCGGAGGCGAGACCCGCTACCCGCGCACGCAACCGAAAAATCGCAAAGCGCACTGACGAAAGCGAAGGAAGAAGAAGACATTACAAAATATGGATAATATTTACACTCATTCGCGTTATCCCAATTAGGAATCCAACCCTCATTCAATGCTTCGGCAATTACAATCATCTTGTATAAAGCCTCAAAGTGTTTTCGCATATCTTTGGGTAACATAGAAAAATCAGGAACATCCGGTCTTCCGGTTTCTTCCCGTGCGTCCTCGAATGTTTTGATCCTGTCCGTTATGTTTTGATTTTCAAAAGTATCTTTACCATACAAGTTTTCAAGAAGCTTCTTCCCTTTGTTGTCCGCTTCGTTCCATGCTCTAAGCGCATTCTTTTTGTCTACTGTAAGTTCCATATTCTATAAAATAAATTGTTTCCATAAATCAATAAACTGTGTTCCGCAATATTCCGCTAATTCGCTCGTTTTAAGAACGAGGCGAGACCCGCAACCCGCGCCCGCAGCCGAATAACCGTACGTCGTATAGTCGAAAGCGAAGGAAGAAGAAGAATTATTGCATCTAAACCATGGATAATAACGACAGATGCTGCTGTCAAACATATCTGGTTCCCATCCTTCATTGAGAGCCTTAATGATTACCTTTAACTTTTGGTAGGCAATATCATCGGGGGTCATTCCTAGATCGGTAAGTTCTTCCTCGTTAAGCGGTTTGATGCCCAATTCTTCACACGCATCTTCGTAAGTCTTTACTCTGTCGGTAATTTTACCGGAAAATAAATCCTTACCGAAGGACTCTTCCAAGATTGATTTAACTTCTGATGAGCCTGTTTTATGCAGTTCGCGGGCTTTTTCGTCTGAAATCTGTAATGTTTTCATATTTGTTTTAATTTTTTTTGATAAATAAAAAGCCCCGAACCAATTAAGGAACGGGGAGATGATAAAATAGGCTAAATCTTATTTCAGTATTTCCAATATCTTTGTTTCTGTAACGCTGCCGAGCCTGAAATCTTGCATACCTTGTTTAAGGTGCTCATTTACGAGTTTTGTAGCACCTTCTACCGTTTTTGCATTGCATAGCAGATAGTAGGGGTTTTCCTTTTCCTTTCCCTTGTCGTCCACAAAGATGTCAATCACCTTTGCCTTATAGTAGGTTTCATCTCCTTCATTAATAACTTCTATTATCCGGCTTCTCTTCACGGCCGTAACATCGCAATTCCCGTTATTGATTTCCATTCCCTTACATTCCGCTTCGGCATGGAGTTCGCAATCAAAGAGATACTGTTCAGTTATTTCTTTCTCTTTGCCTTTTTCGTCAAGAGCATTGTATTTTACCTTTATTTCATATAGCATGGTTAATGATTTTAAATTTTCTTTTTAAGTTTCTTGATCAATTTCCTATTTTGTCTTGCAACATCAGTATCGGAATATTTGCAATTCTTATCAATTAGTTCCGCACTCCGCTCTAATAAACGGATGGTGGTTTTTAGGTCGGTTTTGCATATCATTTGAATCTTTCCATTAATTGTTCCTTAGATTTTCCGACATCAGGGTTCACTTTAAATGCCCCACACATATGAGATTGTAAAAATGCATCTTCATTAGATAACATCCCGTCTCTTTTCCGATCAATCATAAGTTTTCTCTTTATGCAAATATTTTCCCATGCGCAATAACCGCACCCGGGGGATATCAAGTTCTTATTCATTATTTCTTTTTATAAAATCCTTGAAAGCGCACAATATCAGTATATTCAGGAGATCTCATAAGTCCGTCTCCCATACCACTTAAAGATTCCGCACCTGGTTCATCAAGCACAACCTTAGAGTCAATTTCCTTTGGCACCCGAAAACATATCTGAACGGGCATGTTTACTTTTGCATCTCCGGTAACCACATTCACAGAAGCACGTTGGGTTGCTGCTATAATTCTAAAACCAAGTGAACGTCCTTTTTGCAATAGAATTTTTAGGTTTTCTTCGAGAGATTTCATTTTACCGGTTACTTTCATCGCATATTTAGGTTCCGGCGGAAGAACTTCATCGCCCCACATACCTTTTACTTTCTTTGGCGCGTAATACCCGACCTGAACTTCTTCCCGTATATCCAATTCCGCACCTTGCTTGGATGCGGAAACGGCATCTGCAAACTCATCGAAAACAACAAGCACTTTTTTATTCTCACCTGTCTTTGCACGTGCTTGCATTCGATCTACAAGCTCTCTCATTTGTTCCTCTATATCCTCTATTTCGTTGAAAACATTTGCTTTCTCCTTGTAAGAACAAAACTCATATTTCGGGTCAAAGATGTAAATGTCTTCGATTCCTGCTTTGATTGCATATTCAACCGTAGATATTATAGACACGGATTTTCCGCTGCCTGTGGCACCACAAATAAGCATGTGCGGCGTAGCGTGATTATTCATATCCCACACTACCGTTCTACCGAAGTTGTCAACTCCAATAGGTATTTTAAGTCCGTCCAAATACTTGTCGTTCCAATAAAGTATTTCCGTTCTTTTCTTTGGCGTTTCGACATATAGATATGATTTACCCTCGTATACCATTAGGTTAGCACCTATGCGGACGGATGATACGTCTAATGCGTTAGCTATGTCAAGGTGATATTTCATCACGCTTGCAATCTTCACGCCTGCCGAAACTTCCAATAAATAGGTATTGGATGAGTACCCTTGTATCTCATGCGCGACCTTTACGATTATACCAAAGGTTCTTAATACATGCTCTATTTTCTCGCTGTTAGTCATATTGCTTGTTGATAAATCATAAGTTATAAATGATGCTGCGTTATTTCTAAATCCCGTTATTACTTTAGGACTTATAGATGCCAGAGAAGCGTCTCTAATCTTCTTCTGCCTTTTTGCAATCAGTTCTTTCTTATTTTCCGGTATTTCAAAATCGTCAACTTCCGCAATCATTGTTTTTGCCCAAAACTCATAAAGTTCGGCTTTCTCACAAAAATTATCGCTGTCATTGATGGTGTATACGTAGTCAGGATCAGAAACCGCTTCAATCATTCTCCGTAGGGGCTCGTATAGAAGAGCCTCATATAGTTTTCGGGTATCTTCGTTTATTATTATCCGGTGCCGTTTAAGCTGTGGGGAACCATCTTTGTTTTTGGCTTCCTTATTCTCTATAAACCATACCTCATCTACTGTTTTTCCTGTTTTGGATTCATAAATATCTACGTAAGTAATTGCCTGCTTGCCGGCTGTGAATGCTATTTCTTCCTCATCAGTAAATTTAGCTTTTGACTTATGGTCTATTATTACGGTTTTTCCGTCTTTCGTTTCTACTACAAGGTCTATGATGGCGTGACAGGGTAGGGGAATATCCACTCCGTTGACCGTGAGCCATTCGTCGCATCTCAATTCTACACCAAAAATATCTTTAATGTCTGCAGTATATACTGAAAGTTCGCTATAGAAATTACCTATAAAGGTGGAAGCTGATTTTGTAGCTTTAATCCTACACTCCTCTACGGTCGGAGTAGTTTTTTGTAGCTTCCAATCATTAGCGTGAACTTCATCAATATACAAAAAAGCAATTTGTTCTAATTGGGGAATAGGCGTTTGCCCTTCCGATAAGTTTTCAAAGAAAAATTGCAGAGCCGCATGATATGCATTCCCTGCAACTGAACTTGCCGATCTTCTCGATTTTTCTCTGTAGATTTCCCTCTTTTCAAATTCCTTTTCATTTCTTGCAAACGAAGTTACCTTGCTATAACTCCATGAATCAATGAGGTAATTTGAAAAAAGTTCTTCTAATTGAGAGTTATTGTATGATGAGTATTTGTTCATAACAGCCTAGGTTCTTCCGTTTTACCCGATTTCTTGTTTTCCTTCATCTGATCTTTTTGCCTGTCTATCTCATCCTTGATACCCCTGACCGTCTTCATTAGTTCTTCTACTGTGGTATCTCCGTCTTTAAGGGATTGGATAATTCCAATTAAGAGAGAAAGTTCATCCGCATTTATCTGATTAGAGGTCTGCTTACCGCATAATTTTATTACTTCTTCCTCCAATATTCCGTAATCGTTTTTAAAAGAATTGATCACAGAAGTTCTTTTTTTCAAAAGTTTGTCAGCGTCAGATAAATCTCCAGTGATAAATTTCTGTGCGGCGTGATAAATTCTGTCTGTTATAGCTTTAGGTATAACCGCAAACACCGCATTGCGATACGCTATTGAGTTGGCGGCATTTCCAGTGACGGTAATCATATCATCACTGTACTTTTTCCCAAATTTATCAACAATGCTTCTTCTTACTTCGAATGCAGATGCTACATTTGTTTCCAAATCCCATGCGGTTCCTCTACTTATCACTTGCTTATCTGTAATCTGAACAACTTTCGCTTCTGTTCTCATATTTCCCCAATTGGAAACAATTATTTTTGCCAAATGTACAGATGGTCCTGTTATGGGTTTTCCCCCTCTAGGAAGCGCATATCCGCAGCTTTGCGCTGTCTCTCCATTCATAGTAGCCATTACTATAGAGTTATCGATACTTCTCCTTATATCTCTTGGATATTGTTTTGCGGTTGCTACTTGTGAATCCACATTTGCTCTTTCAACTGCATCTAATTGCACGATCTGTGATTCTTGTGCATTTACTTCTAATGTTTCATAATCTTCTAGTCCCATTTTCTTCTATATTTTAAAGTTAATAATTAGCAAAATCGACTTAATCCCTGTGATTTGCAAAGCGAATTTCTTTCTTCCTCTAGCTCTTCATCGGTATAACCGGATCTATATTTGCATCCAATCTGTTTTAGAACTTTATTGCGTTTCTCTATTCTTATTTTTTCTTCTTCAGAAAGTTTCTTTTCTTTTGTTTTCATATATCTTGTTTTTATAAATAACAAATAAAAATCCCCCGACAGTATTGCCGAGGGAATGCCAACGTACCGATGGCCGCGTACCGATAGAGCGCTCTGCAGAGCTAACACCACTTTGCTATAATCTTGCTTGGGTTGTGGACGGTGCCGGAGTCGAACCAGCCTCTTTACTTTGTGCGCACTCAGTAACGTTTCATCCAAGAATACTAACCGCCCGTGTGCGTGTCTTTCCACGCTGCCATCCACTTCATACATGTCCTTGTATGCAATCCTCTTGTGGCTGATTATTTCTATATCTCGTCGTCTTGAGATTTATATGCGCCTAGCATTGCGCAAATAACACACGCTATAAAAACGACAAAGAAAAATCCAAATATGATTATCTTCGCTTCCATATTATTCCGGTTCTGGTAAGTTTTTAAACACTTTTTTTAGATATAAAGCAAACCAAATGCTGTACATTATTCCGATAGCGTTTATGCACCAATTGAATTTTCCCGTTATAGGGTTTTCGTCGTTAATAGACAAAAGGCAAGGCAATGCCAATAAGCAAAGCAATGCAATGTTTGCAATTATTTTTTTCATATGTTTAGTTTTTAATAAGTTTCAAAAGAAAACCGCCCCGGCTTTCACAAGTCAGAGCGGATGGAATTACTAAATAACACAAGATAGTTTATTAGCTGCTCCGGTCGGGTTGAATTATCAGTTTGTACTTCACTGATATTCCCGCTGACTTTGGGCCGGATTGAGTTCTACCTTTTAAACAGCATTGTGGAACCGTCAGGATTCGAACCTGAATTGCAAAGCCACAGTTATTTACTTGGTGTCCTACCATTAGACGACAGTCCCGTGTGCCGGATTTGGCTCCGGCTGGCCGTACAAACGTTTGACATAACGTCAACGATTATCATCGTTCCCGGATACCGAACCAACGGACGCCGGGATTATGTTTATTTGTTCAAGTGATGGCGTTACGGCACTTTCACCGGACAAATTGTATATTACAAATTAATGTATTATCTAATTTTACCACGCTGCTGTCTCATGCTCTCCTTTCGGGTCTTCGCAATTGATTGCTTTCGCGCTTCGGGTTAATTTTCGCGTTCTCTATAATGAGGGTATGCGCTACTGTTACGTCGTTATGATACGGGGAACTGCGATTCCAAGCGTTGACCGAATTCTATCATCGGTTTAGATTTTTGCGATTGCTCGCTATTCCAGAGTTGACTAACTCGTCTCGTTAGTTTAGCTCTTTGTCACCTTGCGGTGCCGGTTCAAAGATTACCCGGTGAGTAGGTGGATAGGCTATCAAACCACACCACCATTAGGAAAATACTAATACTCAGCGCTTCACAGCGGTTATTCTTTTAATAGATATTCTGTTATTTCATTTTTAGAGAAGTACAGGGTTCCACTTTTTTTGTGGTGAGGCAATTGTCCTCTACTGCACCTTTTTTGTACCGCCTGAACTGATATATCTAAAATTGATGCAACCTGCTTTGATGTAAGTATTTCATCTGTTTTAGGCATTCGTTTAATTAGCGCGTCTGCCAGTTTGTCTATCTCGTAGTTGCTAAGCATGATCCATCCATTTATGAATTTGAAGACGTCCTGTTTCGGTCCATACCGTTATTATATTGGTTTGCTCTCTTCCAAGAGAATCAATGTAATGATGTGTTCTTGTCTTTGTATACCCTTTGTTTTGGTATTTATAGCTTAAAAGCCATTGTCCGGACTGTAGATACTGAATTCCCATACTCCGTAATTTCTTATTTAATGATATTGCGGACATGCCTAATTCTTTAGCTATTTGATTTGTGGTATAGGTGCTATTTGATTGTAGCACAGTGTCAAAATATTCAGCCTTTGGAGCGGAAAGCTTTAGTTGCGCTTCTTGAATTTGATTTTGAAGTTCTAATCTTTGTTTTTCTGCGCGTTCGGTCTTCAATTGAGTAGCAAGCTTGATGATAGTGTCAGGATCCGAAATGATTTCTTCTATTTTAGCATCAGTCATATATGTACCATGCTTGCGAATAGATGGGAGGACTTCGTCAAAAATCCATGATTCAAACTTTTCTGCATTTGGAAGCTGGGATTTTGCAGCAAGACGATAAATGTTTCCTTCACTGATAAATTTAGCCGTTTGAGTTCTTCCCTTAGAATCTATGACGTCGTGATTCACGACCCCATCTGAATTACAGTGCCTTACAATTGCATCTCTAGGGTTAGAATAACCTAATGAAGTGGCAACATCAGTCCCTAAAAAGTAAATTCTTCCATTTATTTCGGATACTCTCACTTCTCCAAATTCTGAGTTACTGAAAAATTGAACTTCATTCATAGTTATCTCTTTTTTGATGATACTGGAATAACCGAAATTGTAATCTCGGAAGAGATATAATTAATAGAGCATTTAAATCTCCTGTCCCTGTATTCCGGATATCTCTTCGGAACACGGTACGCGAGTGTTGCCACGGATTCACATTTCTTTGCGTCAGAGCATTTTAATGTGGTCTTACTTCCAACTGGAAGTTTGGTTAGTGTTTCGCTTGTAATGTCACTCATTTGTTTCGTTCTTTTTCTTGTTAATGCTTGTATATCAGAATGGAAGTCACTACTTTTGTCCGTTGAAAATGATTTGGAGTTATTATCACGGGTAATTTCGTGACAGCCATTTTTATATTATTTTCGTTCTTTGTTTTGCAAATATAAGACGATTTAGTCTAATTGCAATAAAATATCTATTAAATATAAGACTTATATGTCTATTTAGAATTATTATAAATAATATATTATGGAAAATCTTGTAAGACAAAGGGTTATACAAGTTATTAAAGAAAATAAGTCTACGGTTAATTCATTGAGTAAAGGGAATAGTAGTCTTCAGAGGAAATTAAATAGGCAAATAAATGAAGGATCCGCGATTACCATTGAGACGATTTCGTCTATATTAGAAGCGTACCCTAATGTATCTACTGAATGGCTATTAACCGGTAAAGGAGAAATGCTAAAAGAAGGTTTTCCCATGAATGCTTCTGATTCATATGTTCCTTACAGTAAAGATGTTATTTCTATAGATGATGAGGTAAAAAGGCTTAGAGAGGAATTAAAAGAATCATATATAGAGATCGGAAGACTACAAGGGGAAAACCGATTACTCCGGGAGCAGGCAAATCTCGGGGAACGAAAAGTTAATGGAAAGAGTGCGTGATAATAGATATTTCAACTAGAAAAATAATAAGATAATATGGGTAAACATAAATACACTATAAATATTATACATAAATACTATCATTTATGCAATATCATTATATGTGTAATAATATCGTTTTTCATTTTTATTATTCCATTTGGGTATACTATCTACCAAAAAGAGTCTCCTGATTACATATCGGTTGTTTATGATTTCCTTAAAAATAAAGGATATAATGATATTGGGGATTATAATATATTTAGATCTAAATTACAAGATGAAAACAATAGAAGGCTTCTTTACGATGCTCTGAAAAAGAAAGAAAATAGCGATATTGGAAATTATAATACATTTAATGATAAATTAAAAAAATCTTCTATATATTATAATAGAAAATGGGTATACAATACATTAAAGTCTCAAACCGGATATGTGGATAACTATGATGATTTTAATAAAGCTATTGATAAAGATAAAAACACCAGAAAGAAAGTATACGACGTGTTGACGCATATTGGAATAGATATGGGCAGTTATGATGACTTTAATAATGCTGTTGGTCATGTACCTTTATCTATAAATAAATCGGGTAATGACGTGAATAAATCTGCATCCCCTGTAACATTTGAATTCTATTCCAAAAATCCATTAACAGTATATAATAATATTTATTATTATGGGCACATCGCATTGATAATAATCTCAATAATATTTATAATTAATATATCACATAATATTTTTTATAAAACGCGCAAAGCATTACTATTAACTTCAAATATATTATATATGATTTTATCTTTATGGATAATATATGCTATTAATAGTGTAATTGAAAAAATAAATAATTATACCTTTTTTATAAATTATTATTATGTCATTATTTTATCAATAATAATTGCTATTGCATTTATTCTATCATGGATAAAATCTACGGAAGAAATGCCTGTAAGAGTTAATGGGACAATTAATAATAGATAGTTATGAAATCATTTATTAAATATATTGTTATCATAGCTATATCCGGTGTTCTAGGATATTTAACCGGAAGATCATCCGTTGACAAAAAGGTGAAAGCTGAAGTTTATAGAGAAAAACGTACTGACGGTTTGTTGGATTCTATTAAATATGAAAAAGGTTTGGAGGAAATGTATAGAGATATGTCGGAGGATTTAATAAAGAAATCAACAAAAAAAGATCAAGACATATTGAACATTGCCATGCGTATGGATAAAATATCAAAAGAAACTGCTAGAAAAGAGCTTATTGATATTTCGGTGGATACGGAGAAATAGTCTTTTGAAGCGGGTAAACGAAAGGGATATGAGCAATAAGAAAAGACAGATATTAATATTGGGCCTCAAAATTTTGGGATGCATGCTGATCGTTACAGTATTGTTATCCTCCAATATCCTATATTCTCAATTAAATAAGGCTGGGAAAAATTTTATGACGGGACTGGGCGTGGTATCTGTTATAGCAATATTTAGGTATCTGTTTTTTATTCTTGTCGTATTGTTTTCCAAAGATAAAAAATAAAAGGTATATGAACGAAGAATTAGACTATATATACGTGGAGTATTCTTTGTATAAGTCTTTGCATGAAATAAAAAGCCATTCCTTTAAGATAGAAAAGTTCTTCCCCGGAATGGGAACTATAGAATGTGGTAGTATAGAATGTACCTCAAAAGGGTTTGACCTATCTTCGGATATACAAACTGCATCGGTTTTAAACAAGGAAGTTCGAGGGAAGATGAATTGCCAAGGTAAATTGAGTAGTAAATACAAAAAGAGTAAAGCTCAGTCATGTGACTGGCACATTGAATACGTGATAACCCCTCATTTTAAGGAAGTCCGCTGATGTCGATCTTTGCGAATGATAGGATTTTGCGCATAACGGTGTCTTCGCAATATCCATATTGCGCATCCATGTGATCTTTTAGACATTCCATAATCTCTAATGACTCTTTGGGTGCATTTGGGTGTTTCGATAAAATGAACCTTGAATATAAGTCTTGGGACATGCCGTGCAAATCTCTGTATTGGCAAGCTATTGGAACAATTTCCTGAAGTAGAGCTATGGCTTCTGTGGTAGTAAATGCTCCAACGCCATGAATGTAGAATTGGTCTTCCATCACTATAAAATTAATTGGTTTTTGCAAACATATTTATTCTATCTCGTATAGGAACGATAAAAGTTGATATTTATTTGAATACAAATTATAAAAAAATAAATTATTAATTGCATGTGTGTATCTTCAATGTGGTACAATTAGTTGTTTTATGGTATTAACATGCTGAGTATTATTATTATATTCGAATCCCAACCGAATCACGAAATAAAATCAAGCACTTACTGTTATGTAAGTGCTTTTTTTATGCATAAGAATCTTTATATTAATATGATTTAAACCCTTTTTTACTATCCCTTTTTTCTATACTTACATGCAAATATATGGCAAATCTCATTCTCATGGGACGTGCCCTGGATAAATCGGAGTATTCCCACCCATAAAACCGATTTTAAATATCCCTAAAA
>JADHED010000886.1_pt1 | contig 29210 bp, 37 predicted proteins | sample 8952041 | NCBI WGS metagenome assembly JADHED01 (sample SAMN16124423, study PRJNA663239) | bioreactor sludge metagenome | isolation source: sludge (control) | place: India:Bengaluru | collected 2018-09-08
AACAGATTGAGGCCGCCCTGAGCGACAGATGCGATGACCGGCGTGCGGCCGATCGTCTCCAGAAGATTGCCCCAGGCATCGCCCAGCCGGTTGGTGGCGCCGGTGAGACCACCCGCTTCCGCCGCGCTGGCGCCGCCCACTTGCTTTTCGAGCGCATCGAGGATGAGCCGTTGCGCCTCGGCCGTTCGGCCGGTCTCAGCGAGTGTCGTGATCAGCTCGCGTTCGCTCTCGGTGAACGAGACGCCGACCCGGCGCAGTGCCGTCAACCCTTGCGTCGGATCCTCCAACGCCTTGCCGAGCTGGGTGGCGGCGGACGCGAGGTCGCTGCCGAACACCGTCGCCAGATCCTGCGCCAAGGAGAGCGCGCGGGTGAAGGTCTCGCCGGAGACCGAGCGAAAAGTGGCGAGCACCGAGGCCGCGTCCTGCACCGCCTCAGCGGTGACGAGCGTCGAGACCTCCATGGCCTCAGAGAAGGTGCTGATCTCGCTCGCTGTCAGCCCCGAGGCATGCCCCGTGGCCTGCAGCACCGCTTCCAATCGCCGGTACGAGCGGTCGGCCTCGGCCGCTTCTTGGAAGCTGCGTGTCAGCGCCAGGCCGACGCCGGCAATCGCGGCTGCCGCAGCCAGACCAGCCGGGCCAATCCGCGCCAAGCCGGCGCCCAAGGGCCCCAGCCGGCCGGCCATGCTCTCAAGGTTGCCGCGCACCTCGCCCGCCACGCCGTCCAGGGCCTGGAGTGCGCGCGAAGCCGGCCGGGCCGCGTCCTCGATGCGTTTCAAGGACCGGCTGCCGGCATCACCGACATCACGCAACTCGGCCTTGACCTTGCCGCCGTCGATGACGGCCAGGCGGATGGCAAGCGATCGATCAGCCATGGTGAGGGACTGCTCAAGAACAGAGTGAGCTTCCGGAATATTTTCCGGAAGCATCATGTGTCGGGTGTGAACTGCTTCAGCGCGGGCGGTGATGGCAACAGGCAGGGGCCGGCCGGCATCAGTGCTTGCCGAACCAGGCGAGGATCTCCCTGATGTGCAGGATGGCGAGCACCACCATCGCCGCGACCGCCACCTTGGCGGCACCCCAGACGGTGTCCGAGATCGCCTTCTCCATCATCCCATGCAGATCGGCATCGCGCCTTCGGCGGTTCTGAAACCTCTCGACGCTGTTGGCATCGTCGATGTCGACGTTGAGCAGCGTCTGCAGCACCCTGCGGGCCGAGGCGTGCGCGCTGTCTTCCATCGCCCGCACGCATGGCGCCGGCGGCAAATACGGGCACACCTCGGCAACGGGATCGACGCAGGCGGCGGGCGGGCGGCCGTGGGAATGATCGTGGGTCGAAGCCGTGGCCTTGCCGTCCTCACTCTGGCTGAATTCATCCGCAGTCACGGGCAGTCCTCCGACATTCGAGCGTTGAGCGCGGTAACCAAGCCGAGTTCGGCCGCCGGCAGCAGCTCGGCGAGCGCACCGGTGTCGTAACCGAGCGCAGCACCGATCGCGAGCGCCGCGCTCATGTCGATGCCGATGACGATGCCGGCCTGTGGTGCGAGGCGCAGCTGGCCCGAGCAGCGAAGAATTACGTCCCACGCCTGCCAGCCGGCGTCCGTCAGCGGCTCGTGCGCGTGATAGGGGCAGCGTTCACCCACCGGATCAAGCCCGGTGGCAGGCTTGACACCAGCGTTACCGTTGGCGCACGGCCGGTTCAGCGTGGCACAGCTGCGGCAATATCCTGGCCCGCCTCCGAAGTGCCATCGGCTGAGGGCCGTCAGTCGTTTTTTTCGGCGTCCAGCAGCAGCGCAGGGCCGAGGTAGAGCCGCTCGAACGCGTCCGCCATCGGCCACAGATCGAGCAGCGCGTCGATGCCCTCGGGCGTCAACGGCACAGGCTCGCCCTCGCCGTCGCCAACACCCTCCCACGCCTGGATGCCGAGCCGGCCGAGCGCCTTGACCAGCGCCGCCGTCCGCTCGCCGGCAGCCTGCGCTTCGTTCGTCGACGGCACGGGGGATCGTTGCGCTTCAGCACGCGCCGCCATCATCAGCGCTGTCGTGCATGGCCGGACGTGCACACGCACGCCATGGCCGAGGTCGAGCCAATGCGGCTCGCGTTTCAAGTCGAGACGAATCATGAGCATTCCTCGCGTGTGCTGAGGCTCCGGAGACTTGCGTTCAGATCTCGCCTTATCGCGTTCGCGGATAACTCGCCCCATATCCAGAAGCGAAAATCGGTTGCCGGGGCGTCGTCGCCTCGGAACCATCTGTGAGGGAGATCGTCATGGCAGTCCCACTTCAAGGCCTCCAGATTCCTCTGGCAGGCGTTCGCGCTGCGCCGATGGTTAAGGCAGGCTTGCTTGCCGGCCTCGGAAAAGCGTTCCTCCTCGGTGTACCGGCGGTACTCGTTGGAGTTGGGCTTGGTTACGGCTTGGCAAAGGCTTTCGATGTGCGTTGGGACGAATTCAGTCAGCGCGCCGCGGACGGCGAATCCACGATGAAGTTTCGTTGATTTGGGACGTCTTAATCAGCCGAGTTTGCCGATGCGCAGAGGCAGAGTCCCTGCTTAGGCATAGCTGGCGACGTCATTGAGCAGCCGGGCGCGCAGCATGGTGGCGTTGGCCTCGTCGTACGCCGCGCGCCAGTCGAAGCTGGCCTCAACGCCGCCGGGGCCTGAGACCGAGTACTTCGGCTTCGGGAGGAACACCCGGAACAGCTCGAAGGACAGCGACCAGCCCTCGGCCATCGAGAAGCCGTAGGTCAACGAAACCGGTTCGCCGTTTGCAGCCTCGGCAACGAGCGTCGCGCCGTCGAAGCGCACCGTCATCGCGCCCTGACATGAGGCGAACGTCGGCTCGGCCGCTTCGATCTTGCCATCGTCGCGAATGACACGCACGCGCTCGATGTTATTCGAGAACGTGAGGTTGCCACCGGTGACGCCGGCGAGCGGCACGCCGCCGCGCTGGATGAAGCCGCGGCCTTGGGCAAAGCGTTTCAGCGCAAACGCATCCGGCGTCGCGTCGAGGGTGACGGCCACCTTCTCCTCGCCCTGGGCCACCAACTGCACCGTGCCGTTGGCCGGTCCTTCCTCGCCCATCTCGAAGGCGAGGCTTTCCATCACGGTGCCGAGATGGCGGAAGAACACCGGGGTGATCAGCTTCGGATGGCCGATCTCGAAGGTGAAGCTCGGGATATCATCACCGCCCGACAGCCACTCGTGCCGATAGCCGCCGCCGGTCAGCGTCGCCGCCGATACCGTGCCGGCCGAGTTCGCCGACGCCGCCAACGAAAAGGTGTTCCCCGTGACGCCGGCGGTATCGAATTCGATCTCCAGCCGGTCCAGTGTCGTGTTGGCGGTGTAGGTACACTTCGAGACCTGCGCATCGGCCGAGCTGTTGAGATCGGCTGCCAGCGCTGTCAGCGTCGCATCGAGACTGACTCCGATTTGCGTCTGGTTGCTGGACGGCGTGCCGGTCACGAACGTCCAGGTGACACCGTTCAGCGTGATCGTGCCGTTCGCCAACGGCTGGCCGGAGAACGCGATCGATCCTGCTGCCTTTACCTGTGTGGTGGCCGGATCGCCGAACAGCCCCGTCAGCCAGAAGCCCGAGCCGCGCAGATCGAGCGGGATTTCGATCTTGCCTTCGTCGGTGATCAGTCCGCGATAGGGGTCCTGGGCGTTGCGGCCGCGGCCCAAGAGCGGATCGTCGCCCAGCGGCTGTTCGCTCGACAGATCCGTCGACTTGAAGTCGAGGGAGCGGTAGCCGCTCAAGGGCGCGACGCCGTAGGTGGTCTCGCGACACACTTTCAGCGTCGCGTCGGCGCCGTAGGCACGAAGCTTCGTCATGGGTAGGGTACCTTAGTTCCTGAAGGAGAGCGGCTTGGGGTTCCGCGGCGGAACGGCAGGCCGCTGCGCGGAGGTGTGACGATGATTCCGATCGGCAACGGGCTCGTCCTCGACGAGCGGGAGATCGAGGAACTTTTTATCCGCGCCGCCGGACCCGGCGGTCAGAACGTCAACAAGCTGTCGACGGCGGTACAACTGCGCTTTGACGTGCGGCGCTCGCCTTCACTTCCGGAGGCGACCCGCGCCCGCCTGGAGCGGCTCGCCGGCCGACGGCTGACCGAAGGGGGCGTGCTGGTCATCACCGCACGCAGCCACCGTAGCCAGGCGGCCAATCGCAAGGACGCGATGTTACGCCTCGTCGATTTGATCCGCCGCGCGGGGCACGCGCCACAGCTCCGAAAGGCGACGCGACCGAGCGCCGCAACGCGAGCAAAGCGTCTGCAGGCGAAGAGCCGCCGTGCCACCGTGAAACGCCTGCGCAGCACGCCGTCGCCTGAGGATTAGGCGCTTTGCAGCGGATCGCTGACCAGGTACTCGATGGTGACGGCGATGCGGGCGGTGAGGATCGGCGCCGCGCCCTCGATGGCGAGAACGGAAGTCTCCGGCGCGCTCCAGGTGAGGTTCTCGGCGAGGCCGCTGAGGCTGCGGTCAACCGCGAGCGCGGTGCCGATATCGCCGAGCAGGGCATCAAGCGCCGCCTCACCGCCACCACCGACTGGCTGCGTCACGAACACCTCGATCTCCGTGCGGTGGGTGTAATATTCAGTCCTCGGGTTGAGCGTCACGTCCGGCTCGCCCGGATCACCGTCGCGAAGGATAACGAGCCCGCCCGCTGGCACGCTCACCGGCAACGCCTCATTGCGGCGGACGGTCGCGCTTGGGATCCCTTGCAGCCGCGCGAACAGCGCCGAAAGAACCTGCTCACGAACCGACATGAGTGACCTCACGCTTCAGTAAGAGAGGGAGCCTTGAAATTCGTGTCGTCGTCGGCGATAGAGCGCGGTTGAGCAGTTGCCGTTTTGTCAGGGCGCGGCATCATGCCGCTGGCCGCACGGAGCGCACCCGCCGGTAACGCCGGTCGTCCTGGACGAGGTTTGTGATGGCAGAGGACACTAAGAGCCTATTCTCCCCAGTCCGTCTGGGCCCCTATGATCTCGCCAACCGTATCGTCATGGCACCGCTGACCCGCAGCCGTGCCGGCGCCGGTGATGTCCCCAAGCCGTTGGCGGCTGTCTATTACGCACAGCGCGCATCGGCCGGCCTGATCATCAGCGAAGCCTCGCAGATTTCTCCCCAAGGCAAGGGCTACGCCTGGACGCCTGGCATTCACAGCCCCAAGCAGGTGGCGGGATGGAGGGCTGTGACCGACGCGGTACATGCCGGGGGTGGACGCATGTTCATTCAGCTGTGGCATGTGGGACGCATATCGCATCCCGAGCTTCAGCCGGGAGGGGCGCTGCCGGTTGCTCCTTCCGCCGTCCGCCCCAATGTCGAGGCGTTCACCGAGCACGGCATGAAGCCGGCGGTGACGCCGCGCGCACTCGCCCTCGAGGAGTTGCCCGGCATCGTCGACGATTACCGCCGCGCCGCCGAGAACGCGATGGCGGCGGGCTTCGACGGCGTCGAAGTCCACGCTGCTAACGGCTACCTGCTCGATCAGTTCCTTCGTGACGGGGCGAACAAGCGCGCCGACGCCTACGGTGGCCCGGTCGAAAACCGCGTGCGGCTGGTCATCGAGGTCCTGGAAGCGGTCATCGAGGTGTGGGGCGGGGAGCGCGTCGGCCTGCGCATCTCACCGGTGAACACGCGCAACGACTTGACCGACAACAATCCGCAGCCGCTGTTCGTGCACCTCGTCGACCGGCTCAATCCGCTCGGGATCGGCTATCTCCACATCATTGAGGGCGTTACCACGGGCCCCCGGGACGTCGAGGGCGGCTTCGATCTCGGCATTCTTCGCCAGCGCTTTCATGGCCTGACCATGCTCAACAATGGCTACACGCGGGAGATGGCGATGCAAGCGGTGGCTAGCGGCCGGGCGGACCTTATCGCCTTCGGCCGGCCGTTCATTTCCAATCCTGATCTCGTCGAGCGGCTACGGGTGAATGCTCCCCTCACCCCGCCGGACCCCGCCACTTTCTATGGCGGCGACGAGAAGGGCTACCTGGACTACCCGACCCTGGCAGCCTGAGAAGCATCGCGCGTCCGCCAGAGTGCCATCGCGCTCTTGAGGAGAGCTTCCTCGGCGGCAGCACTCGCCTCGCCATCGGCGCCACGAGCAGCCTCGGTGATCGCCTCGAGCATCCCGTGCAGAGATGGATCGCACTGGTACTGCCGGAGCGCGTGGGCAACGAAGGCTGCCACCTCGACATGCGTTCCGTCGCGATCGACAGCGAGGTTGGACAGCACGTCGACCAAGATCTCAATTGCCTCGCAGACCAGCGCTGCTTCCGGCCGATGCTGTCGCAGCTCGACGGCGGCGAGCCACGCTATCGCCTCGACCAGGCGCAACCGGCCGTGGCCGGTGTCGGGGATGTCACGATCGAGCATGTCGGGGGTCCTCCCTTGGCCAAGCCCGCAGCACCATCTGCGGCAAGGCGGTGATCCATTTCCGAGCCGCGCCGTCGACATCGAGGCGCTTGCGAACGGTGACTTGCCGAACCAGGACGAAGATCGGCACGGTGGTACGGCCAGTGAGGCGGGTGAACGCCGCGCCCTTGCTGCGTCCGGTGTTCGCCGCCGCCCGGCCGCTCTTGGTGAGGCGCATATTGTCGGCGACCAGCAGACTCGGCCGGCCCCGGCGCGCGACCAGCCGCAAGCGCTGGCCGTGCATGCGCTCCCACGCCGCGGGCGTGATCTTCTGCCGGCCAGCGGCGAACTTGCCTGCGGCCGGCGTCGGGATGGCGAGATACAGCCCCTGCCGGGAGCGAATCAGCCCACCCTCGGCGTACAGGCGGACGATGCCGGGCGCCTTCGAGAAAACGAAGCCGGCGGCGCCGATGCTGGGCTTGCCCTTCGGGTACACGTCGCCGCGCCACGTGTTCGCGAGCCGGGTCCCGAGACCGGCGCCGGTGATCTGCGCCCTCAACTCTGTCTTGAGGCCGTCGCTCGCGGTCCGCACGCCGGTGGTGACCGCCTTCTCGGCATCACGCACTTCGGCATTAAGAAGCGCGTTCAAATCGCCCTGAATGGCGGCTTGAAGCCTCATGAACGCGCTTCGAAGGTCCAGATCAGCCGGCCGTCGTCGCGCTTCGGCGTGCCCTGGATGAGATAAGTCTCGCCCTGAACGACAAGCGTATCGCCGGCCTGCGGTGTCGCCACCTGGTTGATACGAACATCGAAGATGGCGGTGGTCGTGTGCAGGCGGGTGTCGGCGAAGGCGATCACATCGTCCGGGCGATGCCAGAACACCCTGACCGCTCTGGGCTCGCCGCCTTCGGGCGTATAGACGGCATCCCAGCCCAGGTGCGGATCATTGAACAGAGTATCGATGGCTTCTGCGAAAGCGTTCATGACGATCAGTCCCGGCCGTGGCCGGCTCCTCAGTCTTTCGATACGATGAGCGAAGCATGCGTGGTCGCCCTTAAAAGCTCCTAAAAGCGATGTTTCTTGCTATGGTCGAGCCAGAGGCCAGCGCCCTTCCGCACATCCGTCTGGCCTTTTTGGTGTTGTTGACCAACGTCCGATCGGCTATCGACCCCCAGTCGGAGCCTCCCCAGCGCATTACTCAAGGCAACGCCTTCAAGGGGCTATCTTGGCTGCGGTATGCGTCTACACCATCGGCCACTCGACCCGTTCGACGGCGCAATTGATCGAACTCCTGCGCGCCGAGGCGATCGATCTGGTTGTCGACGTCCGGCGCTTTCCCCGCTCACGACGCCAACCGCAGTTCGACATCGAGAGGTTGCCGGCGACGCTCGCAGGCAGCGGGATCGGCTACCGGCATATCGAAGCCCTCGGCGGCCGGCGGCGCCGCAGTCTCACGACCGATGTTTCGCCCAACACCGGCTGGGAGGCGGAGGGCTTTCGCAACTACGCCGACTACGCGATGACGGCGCCGTTCCGGGATGCTCTCGATACCTTGATCGGCTTGGCGCAACTTCAGCTGCCGGCGATCATGTGCGCGGAAGCGCTGTGGTGGCAGTGCCACCGCCGCATCATCAGCGACTATCTGCTGATCGCTGGGATCGACGTTATCCACATCCTGGGGGAGCATGAGACGAAGCCGGCCGAACTGACGTCCGGCGCCGAGCCGCAGGCAAATGGAACCATCCATTATCCGCCGCTGCAACCACGGCTACTGTGACGTGCGGTGGCCTACAATTACGTCCCCGCCGGAGTGTTGGCACCCAGCTTCATCTTCACCGTGGCGCTCGGGTTGGCGGCGGCGGAGACGGCGACGCCGACGCACACCTGCGCGGTGGCGGTCTTGTTGACGACCTTGTTGGTTGCATCCCAGAACAGCCGGTCGCCGACATCGATTTGCAGCGCCGAGGTCTTGGCGATCTCGACGACGCCCTCGGTGAGGAGCTCGGCTTCCGTGCCCTCGGCGGCATCGGCTTGGGCGATGCCGAACAGGGTGCCGATCAGCACCCCCTGGCCGGACGTGACGCCACCCGAAGGCGTGGTGACGGTGATCGAGTGACCGGGCTGGACGTAGGTCTTCATCAGGCTTCTCCATCAGACAACAAAGGGCGGCCTTGAAGACCGCCCTGATCGAGGTGACAAGAGCGAAGGAACGTCGGTTTTGACGCGCAGGCTGATCGGGTTGAGCGGGATTACAGCGCGACACCCGGATTGCGGTGCATGCCGCGCCAGTCGATCGCCTTGGCCCCGAAGTCGAGCCGGGCCTTGATCTCGACCCCGTCGACGTCGAAGCCGATGCGGGTCTCGATGAAGACGCCGTCCTGGCCCTCGAGGTAGGCGTACTCGATGGTGTCGATCGCCGACGGGCTGGCGAACAGGTACCAGGGCACCGCACCCGACGCCGGATCGAGGCGCGGTTCGGCGATCACGGCCAAGCTGCGGATCGATGCCGGCACCACGTTGGCGACCGTTGCCGGCACCAGGTTCTGCGCAATCATCTGCTCTGCCGTCAGCTCCAGGGACGACGGTACCACCAGGAAGGCAGGGCGGATGTTGAGCACCGTCTTGCCGTCGAGGCCGGTCTGCTTCGCCATCGCCGTCCGCGCCTTGCCGAGATTGGCAACATCGAGGGCGGTGCCGGTGCCGGTGAGGTTCTTGTGGTTGGCGTGGAACAACGCCACCCCGTCGGCCATGGCCGGGTTGGACGTCACGATGCCCCAGACAACGTCGCTCTCCAGCGTCGCCGCGGCGGTACCGAACAGGGACGGAACCCGGGTGAAGGCGTCGAGATCGTCATTGATGATGACCTGGCGGGTGATGCCGATCACCTTGCCCCAGGTCTCAACCCGATACCGCTCCTTGCCCTCGCCGATCGTGCCGCGCTTGAACTCACCGGCCTCGTTCACCTTCTCCAGCTGCGGCGCCTCGCCAAGCTGAACGCGGTGCATCTCCTTGAAGTCGGCCGCGGTGGCCCGCCGCGCGATCGGCTGGAACGTCCGCGGTGCCGCCTCGTAGGCATCCCGGAGCGTCTTGTTGGTGACCGCGGCCAGGATGTGGGGAAAGTCCGAGGTGGTGTGCAGTGCCCGGGTCGCGATCTCGTCGCGCGAGAGCCCGCGCACGCGAACGCCTTCACCATCGAGGAAGGTGCGCGCCATCTCGATGAGCGAGTAGCCGCGCCAGTCGCGCGCCGGCTCGGTGAGCGCATAGCGGTGCGGATCGAAGCGGTGCAGGAGCGCCGTCTCGACCGCGGCATGCTTGGTCTCCCGCTCATCAAGGCCGCCCATGCGGATGTGCGGGCGGGTCTCGATGGCGCGATCGCGCTCGGCCGCCTTGTCGATCAGGAGGCCGCGGGCCTGATCGAGGCTCGCTCCGTCACGAACCAGGGTATCGGCAAGCCCCTGATCGAGCCCCAGCTTGCGGGCGGCATCATAGATGCCGGCGATGCGGGCGCGCTCGTCGGCGACGACACGCCGCGCGATGTCTTCCGTTCCTGCGGCGTCGGGCCCGAAATTGTCAGCCGGGCATGAATTCTGGGTGGAATTCTGGGCCTGCGGCTCGTCGCTTCGCGGCTTCGTTTCAGGCATTTCTCGGGTCACGGTGTCCTCGTTGGTCACGGTTGCGATATCGGTGCGGCCGTCGGCCGCCGGGGTCGCTTGATCCATGGCTTCAGTCTCCGGTTGGTGGGCGGCGGCCGCCCGATGAATGAGATGGCAAGGGGTACGGTTGTGAAACTCTCGGAAGCCGGCGGTCGGATCGGCGCCAATCGGCACCGCCGAGAGCTCCAGCGGCTGCCAGTCGATGGCGCGCCACACCGGCACCTGGCCGTCCTCTTCGATCACCTCGTAGGCGCGCACGGCATAGCCGACCGAGACGCTGCGGATGATTCCGGCCTGGACGTCCTGCCACAAAGGCTCGACATCCTCGCGTTCGGAGAAACGGACAACGGCACGGCCCGCGAGGGCGCCGCCGTCATTCGCAATCCACGCCCGCTCGACCACGCCCAGCACATTCAGCAGGGTGTAGGCGCCATGCGCGTTCAGGAGCGGCGCCCCGGCATTCAAGCGGGAGAGATCGACGTGCGCCGGATCGAGCGAGAGCACCTCGTCGTAGCGGCGGCCGGTGAAGAGATCCCGGCGGCGGACCGGCGCCCCGGTCGACCACACCAGCTCAACGGTGCGCGCTTGGGCATCAATCGTGTCCGGCTGCAGCCGCACATCAGCGCGGGTCTGCAGCGGCAGCTCGATGGTATCCATCGTCCTCTCTCAGTATTGGTAGGGAAGGATTGCTGAAGAAAAGTGCGCCTGGGCGCGGGCGAGAAGTATTCCAGAGGCGCCATCGCCTACGTAACTTGCCGCGCCGCCGTAGACCCGAGGCCGGATGGCGTAGGTGCCCGCTTCTGCTGGCAGCGAGCAGAGCATCCACAGCCGCCACCAGTCATCCGCGAGCGGATCGGCGCCATGTGAGACGATCCCGACATTGCCCGCGACCGTCGCCGACTGATTGACGCCTGTCGTCAGATCGACGCGGATGAACGCCCTGTTCGTGCTCGAATTGTCGTCGAGATTGAGATACGCCTGCGTCCGTCCGGCCGCCTTGGCGGCGACTGACACGAACAGCCGTGTGGCACCGGCGGGCTTCGTGAACAGCTGCCGGATCTCGTGGTTGCCGGAGGCGGTGTCCTCGATCAGCTTATCTGCGGTTTGCGCGCCGGCGGGTGCCGCCTCGGCATTCGCCTGCACCAAAAGTTTGGCTTTGAGCCAGGCGGCGTCGCTATAATCCAGCGATGCCAACAGGATATTCGGCGGTACCGCCGCTGCAGCCGCACCCGCCGCGGCGGTGGCTGCAGGGGAGTACTTCACCGGCATTATTCAGCCTCTTCGATCGGCTTGGGCGCACCGGTCTTGGTCGCCTTTCTCGGATCGGTGTCGAGGACCAGCCCAAGCGCATCGAGCTCGGCATTGGTGGCGGCGATCTCGGCCAGCACGTGCGCCGGGTCGTAGCCCTGCCGCGCAACGGCTTCCTTCAGTGTCATCAGGCCGGCCCGCACGGCGAGGATGTCAGCCTGGATGTCCTTCAACGGATCGACCGCCTCGAACCGCGGCGCGGTCCATTCGGCATCGATGATCTCATCCGGCAGCGCGCCGATCGCCTGGCTCGTGGCGACAAACCGCTGCCACACCGGCCGGCACAGCCCCGGCACCAGCAACTGCCATTGCAGCGCCTCCATCCGGCGACGGAACTCGATCAGGCCGGCGCGGATCGAGGAGTAGTTGACTTGGCTCAAATCGCCGGTAAGCAGCTCATAGGTCAGCCCCACCCCGGCGGCGATCGCATGCAGCTGGACGCGCATGTATTCGCCGTAACCGCCGGCATGCGACGGGGTAGCGAACTTCACGTCCTTGCCCGGTGCCAGGTATTCGATCATCCCCGGCTCGAAGGTCTCGACCCGGCGGCCGTCGGCAGCCGTTGATACGGATCCCAGCGTCTCCTCATCGTCGGCGCCGGTCACAAACGCCGCGAAGCAGGCCTCGATCTTCTTGCGCACCAGTTCGGCGTCGTCGTACTCGTCGAGATCGCGCATCTTCAGGATCACCGGGGCGAACCACGGCACGCCGCGCACCTGGCCCGGACGCAAGCGGTCGAACAGGTGCAGCACGGAAGCCGCTGGCACAGGCTGGCTGGTGAGCGAGGCGCGGCGGAACATCGCGACTTCGCCGGGATGGACAGGATAGAGCCAGTAGGCCCGTCGCCGGCCGAGAGCATCGAACTCGACACCCTGGATGACGAAACCGCCACCAGCGACATCGCCGGTCTTGCTGGTGTCCAGATGATCCGGCTCCAGCAGCTGCAATTGCAGCGGCACTGGCAGTTCGTCCTCGACGCGCCGCTCGCGGATGCGGACCAGACACTCGCCGCTCTCGACCATGGTGCGGACGATCAGCGCCTGCAGGCCGGAGAAGTCGGTCAAGCCATCGGCATCGCAGGTTTCGGCGAACCGCGCCCAGAGCCTGTCGGCCTGATCGTTCACCACGGCATCGCCGGCACGGGCGCGCGGCATGATGCCGGTGCCGACGAGGTTGCTCACTACCGCTTGGACTGCCTTCGCTGCGTACGGGTTGTTGCGCACCAGGTCGCGCGTGCGATCGCGCAAGCGTGCGATGGCGGTGCCGATCTCGGCGTTGGCGCTGGTGCCGGCGACCACCCAGCCCTCGGTGCGCCGGCCGATGCGCGCTCCTTCGTAAGAGCGGGCGAGCATCGCCATCGCCGCACGGGCCTGCGCTCGACGCAAGCCGGCTCCCGGCGCCACCAGGCCGATGGTGCGATCGAGAAGGTTCATGCTGTGAGTGTCCGATCAGCCCTTGCGGAAGCTGGCGAGGCTGCGCCGTGGTTTCGGAGTGCCGGCCGCTGCCGCCATCTCGGCCTCGATCGTCCTGATGCGGCGGATCAGATCGGCTTCGGAGCCGTACTCGACGGTTTTCCCGTCATAAGTCACGCGGAGCGTGCCGGAGGCGTACGCCCGCTTGAGCGCGTCGAGCTCGCCTTGCGTCCACGCCATCGCTTCAGCGCCGCTTTGTCTTTTCGAAGGTCCGCAAGCCCGCCATGCCGAGCATGGCGAGCACCAGCTCGAACAAATGATCGGTGACGATCGCCGGCACCGGCAGCCCAAGAGCGAAGGTGGTGATCGCCCAGGTTGCCATCGGCTGCAGGAGGAACGCCCACACCAGCGCCAACGCGCACACCCAGCCGATCGCCGGCCGCCAGCCGGCGACAAACACGGACGGGTGCGCGGCTTCCGCTAGGTTGACCTCGATCTGCTTGAGTGCCGGCAACCGCTCGATCTCGAGGCGCGCCAGTGCCAGCTTGGCGCGCTCCTCGTCGGAGGTGAACAGCCGATCGAGGACACCACCGATCCCTTCGACGACGCCCTTGACGGCGCCGCCGACAACGTCTGCTGCGATCCCGCTCATCCTGTCACACCTCTTTGCAGATCAAAGTCCGTAGTGCGGACTTTGATCCCGTCCTTCCGGTTACACCGTTGCCGGATCAGGCCCCGCGGTCCGGGGATTGATCCCGCCTTCGGACGCTCTCGCCCAATCGAGGCCAGCGGTGCGGTTTAACACAGTGTTAAAAATCGGCCCGGCCTCAAGCCCTTGTGAGCCAGGTGCGTCTGCGACCGCCGAGCCATGCCGGACGATGAAGTCTCGCGCTATTCGGTTGAGCTGTCGCCGCTCTAGGGAAGCCAGGGTATCTCTGGCTGTGCCGGCCAGCTGACTCTGCATCAGCGGCGACGGTCTGTGCTGGTTTGCTCTCGACCCCCAGCTGTGCCTCCAGCTCCCGCCATTTCCTCTCGCTCCAGCGGTCGAGACCGGCGATCCAGGCGGCGGCGCGGGCATACACTCTGCAATCCAGCGCCTCATTGCGCTCGTGCACCTTCTGCCATTCAAGGCGCGAGAAGCCGCGCCGGGTCTTGATCGTCATCAACTGCTCGGCCACCAGCTGCTTCACCCACTCCGCATCGACGTTGCGCGGCAGATGGATGCTGCCGGCCGGCAATACGTCGCCCTCGGCCGGACGGTCGAGCCGCAGGAAGCGGTAGGTCTCGCTCTTGAAGGTGGCCACCGCCACAGTCCACAGTTTGGCGCCGCGGCGGATCTTCCGCCCGCCCTCGGTGGCGTCGACGTAAGACGGGCCGATCACCGGCGCTGGCCGGGTGAAGCCGTCGATGCCCTTGACCGCGACTACTTGGCCCGAGCCCATTCGCCTTGCCCAGGCATAGACCGCCGACGTCTCATAGCCCGTATCGATCGCAAGCCGAGAAATACCCATTTCCGTCCCGGCTTCATGCGGCCAGGAGAACCCCAACAGCTCGGTGAGCGCCGCCCACGCTTGCGCCTTCTCCGGCCCGCCCTCAATCACGACATGATCGATCAGCCAGCTGGTGAGGCCGCGACCCCAGGCCCAGATCGAGACCTCGATGCGATCGCGCTGAACATCGGCGCCGGCGGTGAGCAGGAGGCCGCCCGCGGGCACGCTGCCGAGGCGGTAGTCATGACGGCGGTCAAAGAGCCGCTGCCAATCGGGAGCTTCCCCCGTCTCGACCCAGCTCTCGCCCAGAACGGTGTTAATGAAGCTCCGCTTTGCCTCGATGACGGTCTGGCACGCCTCCCATTCCCGCGCGATCCGCTCCCACGACAGCCAGCCCACCGGGCTGTAGAGGCTTGATAAGTGGAAGCCGATGGTGAACGGATCAGCGGAGACGGCCATCGGCCGCCATTCGCCGTTCTCCAGCATCTTGGTCTTGTGGTGCTCGGCGATCGGGATCTCGCAGCTCTCGCAAGAGTAGGCCGCCGTCTCCGGCTTGCCTTTCTGCCAGCGCAGGCGCTCGAACTTGAGGAACTGCCGGTGCCCGCAGTGTGGGCAGGGCACGAAGTAGCGCCGCTGATCAGACGCCTCGTATTCCCGCTCGATCCTTGATAAACCCTTGATCGTCGGGGTCGAGGCGAGGAAGACCTTCCGCCGCCAGGAGAACGTGCGGGTGCGGGCTTCGGCCAAAGCGACCGGATCGCCCTCGTCGTCGGCCGATGCCGGGTAGGCGTCGACCTCGTCCAAGAACAGGTAGCGCACGGGCATCGAGCGCAGGCCCACGGCCGAGTTGGCGCCGGTCATCACCAGGATGCCGCCGGGAAACTCCTTCGACAAGACGGTGTTGCCGGAGTCCCGCGAGCGCGCCGGCGCCACCTTCTCGCGTAAGGAAGGGCTCTCCTCGATCAGCGGATCGATGCGCTGCTGCGAGAAGCGCTTGGCCAGATCGACCGACGGCTGCACCGCCAGCATCGGCCCGGGAGCGTGGTGGATGACGTAGCCGATCCAGTTGGCCGCAGCTTCGGTCGCGCCCTGCTGACTACCTTTCATGAACACAACCCGCTGGTAGGCAAGGCGCGGGCTCAACGCGTCCATGATGTCGCGCAAGTACGGCGCCCGCGACGTCCGCCACGGCCCCGCCTCCGACGCACCGCGCGGGCTTAGGATACGGTGGCGATCGGCCCACACCGAGACGGTGAGATCAGGATCCGGCGTCAGCCCAGAGGCCCAGGCGCGCAGAAGATCCGCCGCGCCATCGAAGGCAAACGGGACTTCTGGCAGATCTGCCAGAGGTTCGCGCATTGCGTTACCCCAGCTCCGGCCGGACGTCGGCCAACTCATCCAGGTGCTGGCGGATATAGGTTTCCAGCACGGTCTGCATCGCGTGCGGATCGAGGCCGAGCTCGGCGGCCATCATCGCCGCAATCCGTGCCGGCCAGCCGGACCATGCGTCACGTTCCTGCCGGGCGAGACGGAACACCATCGCCACCGCACGCGCGCGGTCGACCAGCTCGCCGCGCAGTTTTTGTAAGCGCATCTTGCGTTCCTGCGCCTTCAGCACCTCGTTGGCCGTGCGCGCCTGCAGGTACGTCATGCCGCCGGCGGCCTGCGGCGCCGGCAGCCCCTGCTCGCGCAAGGTCTCGGCGACCGCGCCGACTGCCGTGTCCGGCACCGGCCGCAACGACGGGTTATGCCGGCCGCGTTGCATCGAGGGATCCGTCGCCTGCGCCCGGCGCGCATCGCTGGCCTGGGCGTCGATCGAGCCGTCGGCATGCAGCACCAGCCGGCCCGACGCGCGCGCCTTCTGCACCGCGCCGCGGCTGATGCCGGCGTGCGCCGCGTACTCGCGCTCACTCATGCCGGCGCGGCCGTGAAAGTCAGGTCGTTGCCGCTCGGTCATTGCTGCTTTCGACATTCATGAGACGATCCGCCGGGCATCACGATAAGGCTCTGACTCTGATCACTTTTCCCTGGATGTCGGGGCCGCTTTACGCCTTCATGTGATCAATGAGAGCGAATGAACCAGGAACGAAGGCGAAGACGATGACCACCAAAAGCCAGCCAACCAATGACAAAGCCCTCGCCGCGTTCCTCGCGGCCAAGGCCGAGATCGACGCCATGCTGCAGCGGCTCTCGTCCTTTTCCGGCGATCACTTCGGCGTCGAGTCCGAGGGCGTCCATTGGGGACACGTCGGCGACTTGGGCTTCGTCGCCGAGCGGCTCCGCCAAGCCTGCGACTTCATTTTCCAGGAGGGCGAGCACGCCAGCTAGCGAAAGCCGGTTCGCAACACGCCCCGATCGCCCCAAGGCGTCGGGGCTTGCGGGCGTAGAAGGTGCCGCGATCGCCGCGGCGCCGGATAAGAGGACGCCACCGATGAGCGATCTTACCAAAGCGCAGTTGAACACGATCCTGAGCGCGCTCGACCAGCAGCCGCGCAACCCGAACACCAAGGACGCCGCCTTGCAGGCGATCGGCCGCCATGCCGAGCGCCTGGGGCTCAGTGTCGAGGATCTGCTGGCAACCGCCGCCGGCCTGCTCGATGGCCGCTTGAGCCCCGAAGACTGGCGCGGCGAGATCAGCGAGCGGCCCGAACCTGCTGACGCCGCTTGCGATGACGCCGCCACCGAGCCGGCCAGCGATGAACCGCGGCCCCGCCGGCAGCGTGAAGGCACCAAGCAGGCGCGGATGATCGCCATGCTCAAGCGGCCCGAGGGCGCCACCGTCGAGCAGCTGGCCGAGGCCCTCAACTGGGCGCGACACACCGTGCGCGGCGCCATGGCCGGCGCGCTGAAGAAGAAGCTCGGGCTTACCATCACCACCGAGCGGGTTCGCTGCGTCGGCCCCAATCACGAGGGCGCGCGTGGCAGCTACAGCATCTACCGAGTGGTCGAGTAGGAGAGGCGGACATGCCGAAAGCCACACTCCAGCAGCGCCTAGTCGATGCGCTCATCGCGTCTGGCCGCGGCGCCGTCATCGAGAGCCGCAGCCGCAAGTACATCACGCTCAAGCGGCCGGACGGCAAATTCTTCTATGTCGGCAAGGCCGGAGCCCTGCGCTTCGGAAAGACTGTCAGCGATAGCATGGCCGCGCCCGATGACTTCAAGCAGCGGCTGCTGGCGGAGGCTGGCCAGGGATCGTAGTCGAGAGGCAAGAAGCGGCCCACTGTTCAGCTGGTTGCGGCAAGACGAGCGGGATAATATTCGCGCTCGTCTTTACTGTTCTTGTCTGTTTTGCTTGATTACATTTGGGCAAAGAGCGTTACTGTCGTCGTCAAGACGGAGCGACGACGACCATGACCAGCAGCAGGACTTTCGGAATCGAGATCGAGGCCTTCGGCATTACGATGCAGGCAGCCCGCTTGGCCCTGCGCAACGCCGGCCTCGACTGCGAGATCGAGGGCTACAATCACGAAACCCGGGCGCATTGGAAAGTGGTCACCGACGCCTCGGTGCCCGATGGATTCGAGGTGGTGAGCCCGGTGCTCGAGGGAGAGCGGGGCCTCGCGCAGGCGAAGAAAGCGCTCGATGCCCTGAACGCCGCACAAGCTAAAGTTGACAAAAGAACAGGACTCCATTCCCACTTTGGTGTTGCTGACCTCACCGCCGCCGAGATCGCCACCGTGGTCCGCCGCTACGCCAAGTTCGAAGACGAGATCGACGCCTGGATGGCGCCCTCGCGGCGCGGCGATGCCAACCGCTACTGCCGCGGCGTCAAGAGCTTTCTCAGCCGCGGCGAAGTGACACGCAAGCTCGCGAGTGGCAGCGTGCGCGACGTCTGCGATGCCTTCGGCACCCGCTACGCCAAGGTCAACCTCGAAGCCTGGCGCCGCCACCGCACCATCGAATTCCGCCAGCACGGCGGCACGGTTGAGAGCGAGAAGGCCCTGGCCTGGATCCGCTTCGGCCTCGGCTTCATCGAAGAGAGCCGCCGGGTGGCGCATGGCACCAACACCGCCGCCCTGATCCCCGCCAACAGCAAGATGGCCACCGTGATGACGATGCTGAGCCGGATGGGTGGGGCCAGCATCGACGACCTGATCGCCGCCACGGGTTGGCAACGCCACTCGCTGAGGGCAGCGATCTCGACCCAGCTGCGCAAGCGCGGCCTCGAGGTGGTCAGCCGCCGCGAGAACGGCACGACGATTTATGCAATCATCAACCGCGCGGTCGACGCCGCCGACAACGTGATGGCCGGCATCGATGACGAGACGGCGGCATTCTTGCGCCGCCGCGCCGCCCACTTCGCCCGCCGCGAACGGCGCGCCGCGTGAGGCGCACCGCTTGAGAAGGAGACGATCCAACGATGCTCTACGTTGCCTACGGCTCGAACATGAACCGCCGGCAGATGGCCAAGCGCTGTCCCAAGGCTAGGCCGCTGGCGGCGATCTGGCTGCAGGGCTGGCGGCTGGTGATGAAGCGGGTTGCCGACATCGAGCCCGATCCCGGCTCGGTCACGCCGGCGGCCTTGTGGGAGATCACGCGCTTTTGCGAGCGCGCGCTCGATGCCTACGAAGGCTTTCCGCACCTCTACGTCAAGCAACGCCTCGCCATCGCCCTGCCGAACGGCCGGCGGGCGAAGCCCATGGCCTACGTGATGAACGGCCCCCGCCAGCGCGACTACGGCCCAGCGTCGGATGGCTATCTCGCTTCGATTGCCGACGGCTACCGCGACTTCGGCTTCGAGGATCTCGCTAAGTTGCGCGCAGCGCAGGTCGAGGCGATCACCATGGCACGCCGCGCCGAGCGCGCCAGCCGATGCGACGCCGACGCGTTCTCGGCTCCGTGGGCGCCGGGGGTGGCTTTTGGGTGCGAGTGAGAACCGCCGGAGGGCCTTTCTCCATGCCTCCCAGCCCATGCGCGCGTCAAAGCGCGAGGGCGGCCCAATTCATTGTCAGGAACGCCCGACGACGATCAACCCGCGCACCCGCAACGCCTCGAAGATCCGCCGCAGCAGGTACGAGCGGCAGACGGATGCGATCGTAAACAACCCGCCCAACGCCAGGTTCTCTTCCAGCGACGCATCCAGTCCGAACAGCGGAAACGCCAGGATCTGCATCGCCACCGCGACTGCGTAGCCGACAGCGATGTTCACCAGCGCCTCGACCAGCGACATTGTGCGCGATTGCTTATGCGTTGGGGTGGTCGGCATCGGGCGCCTGGTTCAACTCGATGAGGAACTCCTCGGCAGTCTTGCCGGCGGCCGGCGCGCCCAGGATGAAGTCGATTTGCCAGCCGAAAGCGTGGCCCAGCAACGCCATCAGCCGATCGAGCGCGACCGCGGCTGCGAACGGCATCTGCTCCTCGGCCGCCAGCTTCACCCAGCCCAGCGTGTCGGCGAGCTTGGCTGCATCGGCCTTGGGCGGCTCACGCTTCTCCAGTGCGGCGAGCCGGCGCTGCAGATCGTTCCAGGCAGCGCGGTTGATCCAGGTGAACATCAAGTGTGTGTCCTTGCCTTGGGAGGGGAGTCATCAGGCCAAAAGCGTGGTTGCGGGAGCGGGACTTGTGCGCGCAAGCGGACGCCCTTGCGTCTACCCGCGTCTCGGGGTTATGGGCGCCTGAGAGGCTCCAACTCCTCCATCCCGCATCGGAAATTCGTTACGCCGCACGCGGTCGGGAGGCCTGGCTGTTTGTGTCAAGCGAAACGCCGTTTTGCTTGACACAAAGCCGTTTGCGTCTTTTCCACGCGACACAAGCCTGCGGCAGAAGTGATCACGCCGCCCGCGGCAGCCGCTCGACCGCGACCGCATCGAATGTCCGGCCGTCGCCATCGAGGGTGGCGCGCTTGCCGGTGAAGTTCTGCCAGCGCGCGACGCTCACGTCGCAGTAGCGCGGTTCGATCTCCATGCCGAAGCAGCGTCGGCCCGACTTGTCGGCGGCGATGATGGTGCTGCCGCTGCCGGCGAACGGTTCGTACACCGCATCGCCGCGGGCGCTGTTGTTGAGCATCGGCCGCAGCATGCATTCGACCGGCTTCTGGGTGCCGTGCACCGTTGCCGCGTCATCGTCGGCGTTGGTGGCGATTGGCCACACCGTCGACTGATCGCGCGCGCCCTGCCAGCGGGATTCACCACCGTCGCGGACCGCATAGAAACAAGGTTCATGCTGCCAGTGGTAGTGGCCGCGGCTGAGCACGAACCGGTTCTTCACCCAGATCAGCTGCGAGCGGATCGAGAAACCGCAGGCCTCGAGGCTCTCGGCAACGGTGCGGGCATGAACGCCGGCATGCCAAACATAGGCGACGTCGCCGGGGAACAGCGCCCAGGCCTCGCGCCAGTCGGCGCGATCGTCGTTGGTCACCGTGCCGATGCGTTTCGTGTTCGACACGCCCGCTTCGTTGCGCCAACTCGGGGAGTATGCGGTGCCATATGGTGGATCGCAAACCATCAGTTCCGGCCGCGCACCGTCGAGCAACCGCGCCACGTCGTTCGCCCTGGTGCTGTCGCCGCAGAGCAACCGGTGTCCGCTCAGCAGCCAGAGATCGCCTGGCCTTGTCACGGGTTCGGCCGGCGGCTCGGGAACGGCGTCTTCGTCCGCACCCGCCGCGATTCCTTCGTCGGCGACCAGATCCAAGAGCCGCTGCAACTCGGCATCATCGAAGCCGGTGAGGCCGAGGTCATAGTCGAGCGCCTGCAGATCAAGCAGCTCGAGGCCGAGCAGCTCGTCGTCCCAGTCGGCCCACGAGGCCGAGCGGTTGACCAGCAGGCGGAACGCCTTGATCTGCGCTGCCGAGAGATCATCGGCAAGAACCACGGGAACGCTGGTGAGGCCCAGGCGCTGCGCCGCCTTGAGGCGCAGGTGGCCATCGACCAGGGTGCCGTCGGAGCGCGCCAGAACGGGCAGCCGGAAGCCAAATTCACCGATGACGGCGGCCATGCGGTCGACGACATGATCGTTGCGGCGCGGATTGCGCGCGTACGGGATCAGCCGCTCGATCGGCCACTGTTCGATGGCGAGCCGCTCAGGCTGCATCGCGGGCCTCCGTTGTGCATCCACGCTCGGCGGCGATCGCCTCGAACGTCCCGCCATCCCCGGGTCGAAGAGCCCGGGGACCGGCGAGCGTGACCGGCTTTTCCGGAAACAGCTGCTGCCAGCGCAACACCGAGACGTCGACGTACGCGGGCGCCAGCTCGATCGCGCGCACTTTCCGGCCGGTGCGTTCACCGGCGATCAGGCTGGTGCCGGAGCCGCAGAAGGGCTCATAGACGATCTCACCCTTGTCGGTGTAGGCCAGCATGACGTGCTCGGCGAGCTTGACCGGGAACGGCGCCGGGTGACTGAGATCCCGGCCGACGGCGCCGTGGTGGCGCTCGATGCGGATGACGCTGTCGGGAATGCGGAACGGCTGGGTTGCCGCGCCGCCGTGCGTCCAGGTGTTGAACGAGCCGTCCCTTTGCCGCATGCCGGCGGTGCCGGGCGCGTGGCCGATCTCGCCGGCCGTCTTGCAGGGCACGATCTTGTTCGGCTTGCGGGCCTGGCGATTGAAGTGGAAGATCAGCTCGAAGGCGGGTGCCAGCCGTCCGGCCCAGTCGCCCGGCATGCCGGCGCCCTGATCCCAGACCCAGAGGCCGAAGCGGCGCCAGCCTTCGCTTCGCATCCAGTCGAGCCAGCCCTGCCAGTAGGGCAGCCATTCGTTGTCGCGATGGACGAGGCCCAGGTTGACCAGCACCTGGCCATCGTCGCGCATCGGCAGGCCGGCGAAGACACCGCGCATGAGCGCGTCCCAGTCGCCGACGCCGCCAGTGGTGTAGTCGCGCTGGCCGGCATAGGGCGGCGAGGTGAACAACAGCGCCGCTTGTTCGCCGGCCATCAGCTGGGACTCGGCAGCCGGATCGGTGGCATCGCCGCACAGCAGGCGGTGCTCGCCCATCAACCAGAGATCGCCCGGCCGCGATACGGGATCAGGCGGCGGTGCCGGCGTCTCGTCGAGAGAACCGTCGTCGACGCCCTCACCGATAGTAGCCGCATCGTCATCGAGCGGCGCCAGCAGCCGATCGAGTTCCTCCTGATCGAAACCCGTGAGGTCGAGATCGAAACCGGCGGCATTCAATGCGTGCAGCTCGGCCGCCAGGAGTTCCTCGTCCCAGGCTCCTGCGAGAACCAACTGATTGTCAGCGACGCGATAGGCCCGCACCTGCTCTGCCGTCAGATGCGACAGCCGAATGACCGGAACTTCGCCGAGTCCAAGATGGCGGGCCGCCAGCAGCCGGCCGTGGCCGGCGATCACCTCGCCGTCCCCGGTGACGAGCAGCGGTACGGTCCAGCCATAACTCGCGATCGAGGCCGCGACCTTCGCCACCTGATCATCAGAATGCAGCCGAGGATTGCGCTCGTACGGCTTCAAGCGCGCGATCGGCCATTGCTCGATCTGCTCGGGACAGAAGCGAAGCGCAGTCACGGATGACATCCTTGGCAGGAATGGGAGCATGAAAAAACCGGCTCCTGGGGTGGATGCCGGTTCTGGATCCTGGCTGGCTTCCGGATTGGCTTCCGGGACCCACCGTTCGGATCCGCTAACGCGTTGAAATGTATAGGGTATTTTCAGTGCAGAAGGCGGCTTTTGGCTTGGCTGGCTTCGCTGGCTTCCCCGTTTTCGGGGCTCTCGCTAGGGATCTTTCGGGCTATCGCCACCAGCGGTTGTAGTCTCGGGGAAGGACCCAAGATATCAACCACTTAGCAATGCCCGGAGAAGTTCCGGTGTCCCTTTTGCCTGCCGTTCTGAAGCCCTAAACCATGCTCTGTTACCTCTTCCAGTTGTGCTGCTTGTTTCGACTGCGGCGAATCGCGAATCAATGATCATGCATACTACATGTTGTGCGCCGCTTTGTCAATAGCGCAAAATGTGGCGTTTCAACGCTTCGACCGACATTTCAGCAGCTACCCCGCGATCGCAAACGACGGCGCCGGCCCGAGCGATCCGCCGGGCCCTGCCTCGCCATTGCCGATTGTCGATGGGGGTGTCGCTCACGCCGCCGCCTGCTAGAGGCGCATCGCGAACCAATAGCATTTGTCTAGATGTTGTGGCGGACGATGTCAAGCGTTCAATATCTGGGACACATCCGGACTTGAAGGCTACCCGCAATGAGCGGCGCTTATGACCCGGAGCGGTCTTCAATATGCTTCAGTGTCAACGTCGGCGTGCGGTGACCGTTCAGAGAGAGCAACCGAAACTTGTACATCCATCCCTTCAAACGCATCTCGACCACCGACGAAATTGCCGGATACAGGCATGGTCTGCCGAATGTGGCGAGCGACAGCAACCGGGATGAGATTGAAACCGCCGACACTTCGATTGGTTGGATCAAACGTAATCCAACCCGCGCCGGGCACATAGACCTCTGCCCACGCATGAGTCGATCCGGAACCGGCTGAACCGAGCGCGCCCCGATCCGGATCATAGAGATATCCCGATACGATCCGCGCGCCAAAACCAAGACTACGTACGGCATCCACGAAGAGGACGGCGAAGTCGCGGCATGAACCCTGATTACGAGCAAGCGTTTGCTCTGGCGATTGGGTGCCCTCTCCTTCGCGAACTTCATAGACGACCCGCGCGGCGACGCCTGCGCAGATATCCTTGAGCAGGGCAAGGGTCCCTGTCGGGTTTCCTGCAACAAATTCCTGCGCCCACGCGCGAAGCTGCCCGGAAGAATCGAGATAACCTTGAAGCCGCAACGCGCCAAGGTCCGTCATATCGTCCTCAGTTAGGAGAAACGGGTAGTTCGCTGCTGAGGCAGTGATATCGAAGACGGGCCACTGTTCGACGTCGAGCGTGAGTTCAGCAAAGCTGTCGATGACGAGCATGTCCGACTTCTCATGAAACATCGCGGTCGCAACGGCATTGCCGGATACATCGTGCGCCCATGCGACGGTCGCGGCAGGCTTCAGCGTCAGATCATGCGCGATGAGGCGCAGATTGCGACTCTCGCGTGGACGAAGCATCAACCGGTGCGGACCGAACTTCATCGGTGCGTGGTATCGGTAGGTCGTCTGGTGATGAATCGCGAGCGTGGTCAAAAATCGCCTCCTTATGAAGGCTACCATAAATCCTCCCAAGACTGTTTGTGGCTAAACCCGGCTGTGAGGCCTGGGCGTAGGCCACGACCGCTGCCGGAAAGGAAGCGGCCGTCGCGGCGCCTCATGAAACTCGCACGAACGGATTGAATCGGTCGCGGCCTGATTCTGGTTATCACCGCCTCCCATACCCATACCACCCCGCCAGCACCCCCAGCGCCGCAACGAGTATCCCCTGCGCCTGCTCGACGCGCACCGGTCTTCCGCCCCAGCCCTGGCGCATCGCCCACTCGCGGATCGAGCGCTGCAGATCTGCTCGCGCGGCGCGACGCTCGCTCTTGCGCGTAGACCCGGCGGCAGAGGCGCTGAACATTTTGGCTTCGATCAATCCGCCTCAATCTTAAGCGGCTGGTCTGACGTTCAGGTTGACCTGAAATAGATTGCTTGGGTCGTACTTGGCCTTGAGAGACGCGAGCCGGTTATAGTTGCTTCCATAGGCCGCGCGGACGCGCTCTTGTTCATCTGCCGTCATGAAGTTCACGTAAACGCCGCCCGTGGCGTGAGGCGCTGTTGCCTCGAAGAATTGACGAGCCCAGGAAATGCATTTGTCGTCTTGACCGGCGTCCTCCCAGCGCGCGTGCACATTGAGAACAAACTTGGCGTTGCGATGCGGATAGGCCATCGCGTCCGGCGCGACCCGTCCAGCCGCTCCATCCAGATGTGCAACAAAGATCTCGCATCCGGGCGTCGGCAGCGTGCCCGCGTACTGAACGATCAGGTCGATGGCCGGATCGCTCAACTCCGAGAAGTCGTGAGACTTCCAATAATTGCGCGCACCAGGCGTCAGCAATGGATCGAAGGCGCTCTGCCAGGCCGTATATGGCTGCGAGCCAATATGCTCGCCAACGGCCGTACCGAAGTGTCTCATCGGTTCAATGGTGCGTTGGCCATCGGCCATGCCGCCCACATACAACAACGGAAAGACGACGACCTCCTTGCCGTGAACATCAGCGGGAAGGAACGGCAGAGGCGGTGCTTTTCGAAGCACCGTCCAGACGGTGAGGGCGTCCGGGGCGTTGGCGACGAACGACCGATACGCCCTCAAAACGTCTCCTGCCTGATCGAATGGATAAACGATCAGGCCGGCGAGCACCTCCGGTCCGACCGGATGCAGGCGGAACGTAAAGGACGTGACGACGCCGAGGTTGCCGCCGCCCCCTCTAAGGCCCCAAAACAGATCGGCGTTCTCTTCCTCGCTGGCGCGTACGAGCTCGCCTCCGGCGGTGCCGACATCGGCCGAGATGAGGTTGTCGATGGAATGGCCGAAGCTGCGGCTGAGCCAGCCGAAGCCGCCCCCGAGCGTCAGTCCCGCGATGCCGGTCGTCGAGTTGATCCCAAGCGGCGTGGCCAAGCCAACAGACTGCGCCTCACGGTCAAATTCGCCGAGAGTGACGCCGGGCTCGACCCGTGCAATCCGATTCCCTGGGTCGACATGGACCGCCTTCATTGGCGACAGGTCGAGCATCAGTCCGCCATCGCAGACGGCGCTGCCGGCGATGTTGTGGCCGGCGCCCTTGACGGAGATCAGGAGACCATGGTCTCGCCCAAAACGGATCGCTTGGAGGACGTCGGCCGCGCCGGCGCACCGGAGAATCAACCCCGGGCGCTTGTCGATCATGGCGTTCCAGACCGTTCGCGCTTCGTCGTAGCCCGCTTCGCCAGGAAGCAGGACCGAACCCCGCAAGCCGGCTCGCAACCTCTCCACGACATCCGTCGAGATCGCCACACTCTCGCCCGCTGGCGTCGAAACCTGAATAGCTTTCATGACGCTCCCTCTCCACGGCTTTGCTGACTTGTGAGAATGAATCTTAACACGAATGAATGGAGGCCCGCCCCCAAACTTCTGGTGTTTGTCAAGTCCTCGCTGTTCCCCTCCTGCGATCTTCTACCATCGGACCGACGGATGAGGTGCCGGAGTGCAGCCTGCCTCTCCGACAAGTGGAACAACCGCCGCCCATGGCACTGCCTCTCTGCCGAAGAATGTTCATTGCCTACCGTAGCCGTAATGCCCCGCCAGCACCCCCAGCGCCGCCACCAGGATGCCTTGCGCCTGTTCCACACGCACCGGCTTGCCGCCCCAGCCCTGGCGCATCGCCCATTCGCGGATAGAGCGCTGCAGGCCGACGACGTGCCAGACGCAAGAACCTGCCGGGCTGCCGAGGCCGCCCAAGGCATCGAGGGCCTTACCGACACGGCGGCGGGCATCGACCTGGGCGTCGGTGAGATCGCCGGGGCCGCCGCCGCCCGGCACCCGCATCAGCGACATGCAGCGGATGACATCGAAGCGGGCGACGGTGAACTGAGCCTGGAAGTCCCGCGCCGCATCGTGCATGCCTTGGGTGATCGTGCCGGCGCGCAGCATGATGCCCAGCGTGTCAACGGTGCGGTGATGCACCACCGGCCGGCCGTCGGGATCGGCCTCGTACACCGCCTCGAGGGCGCCGTCGGGACGTGACACGGGCGGCGATTTCGTGGTGCCGCCGGTTGGATCGGTTTGAAACCGTTGCAAACGCGGCTTCGTGGTGACGTTGACTCGCTTGCGCTTGGCCATCACGCGCCCTCCCTCTGTCCGTACAAGCGCGTCGCCTCATTGAACACCGCCTGGCGGATGATCTCGTCACGCACATCGTCGATCCGCAGCACGACGATCCCCTGTTTCCGCCACGCCGCCCGCCGCATGACGAACAGCTCGTCCTCGCCGGTGGCGGTACGCGGCAGGTGCCGCTCCAGCGAACCGCGCGGTTCGGCTCTCATCGGGTCACCTCCCGCAGGCACGCGGCGTACCCGGCGACATCGACGATGCTATCGAGATGCGCCGGATCGCGGGTAAGCCGAGCGAGCTTGAGATCGATCAGGCACAGCGCCACCTGCGTCGGGGTGACGGGGATCCCGAGCACCAGCGACCACCGTGCGGCGATGGCGGCGAAGCTCTCCGCCGCCGGCCCGTAGAACCGCTCGCGGTGTTCGATCACGCCCGCGGCGTGTTGCAGCAACATGGCGGCGTTCATCGCGCACCCCCGATCCCATGGGCGATCGCCCAATCGAGAAGCGCCAGCGCGTCGGCCTCGTTGTCGTCGGCTGGCGCGAAGCCGAGCCGGCGGACGGCGTCGATCACGGCCGCCTTGTCGGCGTTACCCTTGCCGGCGATGTGCCGCTTGATTGTCCCCACCGGGACGCCACGGTACGGGATCCTGTTCGCCTCGGCCCAGGCGGTGAGATGCGCAAGAAAGCCCGCATAACAATGCGAAGCCGCGACGCCACGATGGGCGACGACCTCCTCGAACACCACCACGCCGACGCCGCCCGCGGTCTCGTCGATCTCCTGCAGCCAGGCGCGGAACCGCAGCCAGATCATGCCGCCGCCCTCGAACCGGCCGGGGCGGAACTCTTGCACGCCGCTCGCAATCGCGCCGTCACGGCTGCGCACGGCCCAGCCGGTGCGCTGGCCCAGATCGAGGGCCAGGATCACCGGCGGTGTCGGCCGGCCGCCGGCGAGCGCCTCGATCGGCGGGGCTGTCCCAACGCTTGCATCGGCGTCAAGTCTGGTGAGAGTCATTGTCGCCATGGAAAACCTCCATCGGGTTGTCGTGGTGCAGGCGGTGGCGTCGCCGGCCAAAGCTGTCGCCACCGTCCGTCTCGCTGTCGCTGTCATGCTCATCGGCGCTCATCGCGGCAGTCCGACCGCCGGATGCCGTTCCGCCCATTCGCTCCAAGCCGCCAGCCGGCGCTTGATGCAGGCGAGATCGGCGGGCTCGTAGCCGTGCGGCGGATAGCGGATGCCGCGATCGAAGATGCTGGTGCCATCGACGAGCATCGTTTCGGCATCGCCGACGACGATCATCACCGCGACCGGCCCGCTCCTGCTCAGCCGCTGATAGAGCAGCCGTTGTCCGGTCGGCAGCTCGCGCGGCTCGCTCTTCCATTCCAGAAGCAGCGCGTTGCCGCCGATCTCGACGATGCCGTCGACATCGCCGAAGCTGATGCGGCCGGGGAAGCAGTCGGCAAACAGCTCGATCTTCGGCCGCCGCTTGAGGTTGAAGCAGCCCTGGGCCGCGCAGTCCCAGCGCAGCGGGTTGTAGCCGGGCGCCGCCGTCATCGGATGAACCCGAAGCTGTCGAAGCTGCTGCGGAACCGCTCGAGGCCGGGGCCGAAATAGAAGAAGGCTTGGCCCTGGGTGGGGGCGGCGATCTCACCGCAAGCGCCAACAAACCTGATCCGGCCGCGGGTGAAGCAGAGCGCGGTGCACTGCCCGGCGGCGGCATGGAACCAGCCGGTGTCGGTGTAATTGTGGGTGAGGAGGATCGCCTCGGTCGCCCGGCCGGCATTCACCTCCATGAGCAGCTTGTCGATGAACTGGGCTATTTCCGGCTGCGCGTACGGCGGGTTGAGCCACACCCGCCCGTGCCAATCGTGCTTGAGACCATTGTCGTCGCGGGTGAAGAAGCGGGCAGCGCGGATGGTCTCTTGTGCGACCGGGGTGCTCGCCGGATCGAGGTCGATGGCACCTAAGCACGCGCGCGCCGCCTCGATGTACGGTGCCGGCGTGTACCACTCGTTCTCGCCGGTGAAGCGGGCGCGGAAGTGGCCCCCCTTGACCGCCCGCTGAATGTCGGCGTTGGTGGGCGCGCGGCCTTCGTCGAGAGCGGCCTGGATCGCCTCATCGACGACCGCCTCGCCGGCGTCGCGCAAGTCACGCCATTCGTCAACACGCTGGCGAGAGAGGCCGAGCTCATCCAAGGTCGCGGGCCGAGTGTCCGAAGTCCGGACACTCGACTGGATGCCACGGCCGTGGATGTCTGCGCGGGCGACCTCGCCCCGTTGCTGCGCCGCGTCGATCTCATCCGCCATGCGGATCTCGGCGC
>JADHED010000882.1_pt1 | contig 29201 bp, 31 predicted proteins | sample 8952041 | NCBI WGS metagenome assembly JADHED01 (sample SAMN16124423, study PRJNA663239) | bioreactor sludge metagenome | isolation source: sludge (control) | place: India:Bengaluru | collected 2018-09-08
AGATCTGGCCGTCGGTGATCGAGATCACGTTGGTCGGGATGTAGGCCGACACGTCGTTGGCCTGGGTCTCGATGACCGGCAGGGCGGTCAGCGAGCCCGAGCCGTTGTCGGCGTTCAGCTTCGCCGCGCGCTCCAGCAGGCGGGAGTGCAGGTAGAACACGTCGCCCGGATAGGCTTCGCGGCCGGGCGGACGACGCAGCAGCAGCGACATCTGGCGGTAGGCGACGGCCTGCTTGGAAAGGTCGTCATAGATGATGACGGCGTGCATGCCATTGTCGCGGAACCACTCGCCCATGGCGCAGCCGGCGAACGGGGCCAGGAACTGCAGCGGGGCCGGGTCGGAGGCGGTGGCCGACACGATGATCGTGTACTCGAGAGCGCCGCGCTCCTCGAGGGTCTTCACGATCTGCGCAACGGTCGAGCGCTTCTGACCGATGGCGACGTAGATGCAGTAGAGCTTCTGGCTCTCGTCGCCGCCGGCGTTGACCGACTTCTGGTTCAGGATGGTGTCGATCGCCACGGCGGTCTTGCCGGTCTGGCGGTCGCCGATGATCAGCTCGCGCTGGCCGCGGCCGATCGGGATCAGGGTGTCGATGGCCTTGAGGCCGGTCTGCACGGGCTCGTGCACCGACTTCCGCGGGATGATGCCCGGCGCCTTCACGTCCACGCGGCGGCGCTCGGCCACGTTCTGGATCGGGCCCTTGCCGTCGATCGGCTCGCCCAGCGGGTTCACGACGCGGCCCAGCAGGCCCTTGCCCACCGGCACGTCCACGATCTCGCCGAGGCGGCGGACTTCGTCGCCCTCGCTGATCGCGCGGTCTTCGCCGAAGATCACGACGCCGACGTTGTCGCGCTCGAGGTTCAGGGCCATGCCCTTCACGCCGGCGGAGGGGAACTCCACCATTTCGCCGGCCTGGACGTTGTCGAGGCCGTAGACACGGGCGATGCCGTCGCCGACGCTCAGCACCGAGCCGACGTCCGAAACGTCCGCTTCAGCGCCGAAGTTGGCGATCTGCGACTTGAGGATGGCCGAAATTTCGGCGGCGCGGATATCCATGGGCCTTACGCTCTCTTCAGGGCGAATTTCAGGGAGTCGAGCTTCGACTTCAGCGAAGCGTCGAACAGACGCGAACCGACCTTCACCTTGATCCCGCCCAGAAGGGCCGGATCGACGCGGGTCGAAATCTCAGGGTCCTTGCCGAGCGCCTGGCGCAGGGCCTGGGCGACGCCCTTGGCCTGGGCCGCGCTCAGCGGAACGGCGGTGGTGACCTCGGCGGAGACGGCGCCGCGGGCGGCGGCCGAAAGCTGGGCGTAGCCGGCGATCACCTGCGACAGCGACGCGGCGCGGCCGTTGGCGGCCAGCAGCCCCAGGAACTTCACCGTGGTCGCATTATACTTGGCCTTCGCGGCGATGGCGGCGAGGCCCTTGCCCTTGTCCTCGGCGCTGAACGCCGGCGAGGCGAGCAGCGCCCGAAGGTCGGACGAGTCCGCGATCGCCGCCTTCAGCGACAGGAGGTCCTTTTCGACCGCCGCGACCTGGTTCAGGTCGCTGGCGAGGTCGAAGAGCGCTTGGGCGTATCGGGAGCCCACATTCGACAGATTGGTATCGTCCGCCACTATTGTCCGCCCGGGTCGTATGTCACGCGCCGCAAACGGACCGGTCCGCTGCGGCTAAAGGCTTGAAAGCGCTTGAAGAAAGCACATCGGTCCTGGAGTTCGTAACAGACCCCGGCCCAAAGCCGCGCGCCTACTAGCACGCGATGTTGTGCGTCGCAACCGAGCCGGCCGGGGGTTCCCCAGCGGCAAACTGTCGATTTTCCAGCCGGTTCGCCGCGGGCCTGATCCGGCAGGGGCCCCGCAGGTTGTCGCGGGCGACCGCGACGCGCGAAAAAGAGGGGCCGGCGTAGCCTCGGCGCGAGCCCCCAACAAAAAAAGAAGGCCCGTCGGTTTCCCGACGGGCCAGGCGACAGAAGCTCGACAAGAGAGCTGCTGGGAGACGTGTGGGCCTTACTGCTTGGCCAGTTGGGTGCCGCCCGCCTTCGCGAGGGCCTTGGCGTTGCAGTCGGCGAGCTTGTCCTCGGCCAGCGACTTGCGGCCTTCGAAGGAGGCCACCGGGCCCACCTTGTCGGCGATGGTCTTGCAGGTCGAGGTGGCGAAGGTCTGCGACGTCGGGGCCGCGGCCACGCAGGTGTCGGCTTCGCAGTTGAACATGGCGCCGCCGGCGATGAACTTTGTCTTCTCGGCCACGGGGGCGGCCAGCTTGGCGGTGATGGCGTCGCCCGCGAGGGCCTGTCCGGCGGTCAGCGTGGCGAGGGCGGCGCAGGCCGCAAGGATTTGGAGCTTCATTTGAGCCCTCCAGCGTTTCGGGGAGTTGTCGGCGCACAAGGATTTGAGTACCGGCCCGGTCCGCCGCGTTTGGTCGCCTCGGGTATCCCCTCCGTTGGCGCACGTCGAACTGAGCATTGCTAAGATAACGGTGTTAAGATCGACCCGCAATATCGATTTGCGCAAGGCGGCTATGCGGTTTTGCAGAGCTGCTCGGCGCACCCGCCGGCCCCGTTCATTTCCCGTCAATCATATTTGGCGTTCCGTCCGCATGGGCTAAGGCAGGGCCGGGCGGGGCGGCTCATCGATCGGTTAGGACGACGCTGACATGGCCAATGCGCAGCCGCCGGGCCAAAAGGGCCCGCCGCGACCCAAGCGCTCTCCGCTCCAGGCCCTGACCTACTGGACGCTGGTGCTGGGCGTCTGGGGGCTGATCTTCCTGGTCGCCTTCTTCGCCGTGTTCGCGGTCGACCTGCCCGACACCTCGAAGCTCTACGACGTGAAGCGCCAGCCTTCGGTCTCCTACCTCGACCGCTCGGGGGCTCTGCTGGCCGTGCGCGGCAGTCAGTACGCGCCGCCGGTCGACCTGAACAAGCTTCCGCCCTACGTGCCGCGGGCGTTCATCGCCATCGAGGACCGCTGGTACTATTGGCACTTCGGCTTCAATCCGTGGGGCATCGTCCGCAGCGGCATCTATAATCTGCAGCACAAGGGCGACGGCGGCCCCCTGCGGGGCGGGTCGACCATCACCCAGCAGCTCGCCCGCAACCTCTTCCTGACGCCCAGCCAGAACTACCGCCGCAAGGCGCAGGAACTGATCCTGGCCGTCTGGCTCGAGGCCCGCTTCTCGAAGAAGCAGATCCTCGAACTCTACCTGAACCGGGTCTATTTCGGCGCCGGGGCCTATGGCATCGAGGCGGCGTCGCAGCGCTACTTCGGCAAGCCGGCCGCGCAGCTCAGCCTGGGCGAGAGCGCCCTGCTGGCCGGCATCATGAAGGGTCCCTCCCGCTACTCGCCGGTCGCCTCCACCGACCGCGCCGCCCGGCGGGCGACCGTGGTGCTGGACGAGATGGTGCAAGCCGGCTTCATCACCGCCGCCGAGCGCGACCAGGCGATCCGGACCAAGGTGCGCGTCAATCCCGTGCTGGCGAACCAGCGGGCGCAGTACTTCGTGGACTGGGCCGACGACCAGGTCCGCGCGCTGGTCGGCGAGCCGACCGAGGATCTCGTGGTCGAGACCACGCTGGACCTGCCGCTCCAGGCCAGCGCCGAACAGGCGGTGAAGGCCGGCGTCGCCGGCGCCAAGGGCCAGGGCGTCGAGCAGGGCGCGCTCGTCTCCATCGACGGGGAGGGCCGGATCCGCGCCTACGTCGGCGGGACCGACTATCTGGAGACACAGTTCGACCGGGCCACCATGGCCAAGCGACAGGCGGGCTCAGCCTTCAAGCCCTTCGTCTACCTGGCGGCGGTCGAGGCCGGGCGCACCCCGTCGACGCCGGTGGTCGACGAGCCCGTGAAGATCGGGTCCTGGGAGCCACGCAACTATACCGGCGAGTACCTCGGGCCGATCACGCTCTCCACGGCTCTCGCGCAGTCGGTGAACACCGTGGCCGCCCGGCTGGCGAACGAGGTCGGCACGTCCAACGTCGCCGCCACCGCGCGACGGCTCGGGATCAACTCGCCGATCCAGCTCGATCCGTCGATGGCGCTCGGCGCCGTCGAGGTGAGCCCGCTGGAGATGGCCCAGGCCTACGCGCCGTTCGCCAACGGCGGCTTCCTGGCCCGGGCCTATGGCATCGAGCGCATTCGCACCGCGAGCGGTCGCGTCCTCTATGATCGCAGCGTCGACCGCCCGCCCCGCGCGCCGGTGATCGGCCAGCCCGCCCTGGGCTATATGATCACCATGATGCGCGGCGTCGTCACCCACGGCACGGGGACCCGCGCCAACGTCCCGGGCTACGACCTCGCCGGCAAGACCGGCACCACCAGCGACTACCGCGACGCCTGGTTCGTCGGCTACACCGGCGGCTTCGTGACCGCCGTCTGGGTCGGCAAGGACAACAACAAGTCCATGAAGCGGGTCACCGGCGGCGGCGCCCCCGCCGGCATCTGGCGCGACTACATGACCGCGGCCCTGCCCCGGCTGAAGGTCGCCCCGATCCCCGGCGGCGCCGTGGAGATTCCCGCGCCGGACGGCCCGATCGACCAGATCCTGGACGGCGTCACCGACTTCTTCCGCGGCGACCGCGACGAGCCGCCGCCCTCCGAGTTTGACCAGGCTCCGCCGCCCAAGGCCCGCGACCGGCGCCCGGAAGAGCCTGTCTACTAAAGCGCAGCTAGCGCCCGAAGGCGTGCAAGCGGGCGCCCTCGGCACGGAGCCAGGCGCGGTGGCGGCGCTCGTCGCCCACCAGCTCGCGCACGTGGCCCCAGAAGCGGGGTCCGTGGTTCAGCTCCAGCAGGTGAGCGCATTCGTGCGCGGCGACATAGTCAGCCACCTCGAACGGGGCCAGCGCTAGCCGCCAGGAATAGCGGATCGACCCGGCGGTCCCTCGCGGTCCGGGACGGCAGGAGCCCCAGCGCGACTTCGCGTCGGCGACGCTGACCTTGGGCATCGGCGCGCCGAGGCGGGCGACATAGTGTTCCGTGCGCGCGGTCAGCACCTCCAGCGCCCGCCGTCTCAGCACCAGGATCACCGCACGAGCGAACCCCTCCCCTTCGCCCATCGCCACGATCCGGGGCGTCGAGCCGTCGGGCGGCGACACCCAGCGGGCCCGGCCTGAACCCGCCTCCAACCGCACGGGCTCCCCGAACACCTCGATCAGCATGCCGGCCGCGAGGACTTGGGCCTGCGGAAGCTCGGCCAGGCGCTCGGCGATCCAGTCGGCGCGGTCTCGGGCGAACGCGGCGGCCTCGGGCAGGCGCCGCGGCGACGGCGCCGTGGCCACGATTTCGCGGCGGGTGCGGTCGAGGCGCAGCGACACGCGGCGGGCGCGCCGGTTGACCTTCAGCCGGACGGACGCGCCGGCCACTTCCAGCCGGTCGCCGTCGGCGAGCGCTGGGCGGCCGAGGAGACTCATCGGCCGGAATCTAGGACGTCGGCGGCGCCGGCGCGAGGGCGATCAGCCCTTGGCGCCCCGCTGCGGCATCGCGACAACCTGGCCGCCGCGCGTCGCCAGCTTGGGACGCGGCAGACCATGCTCCGTCCGCCGGATGAACTCGCGGACCCGAGGATAGATCTCCTCCCGGAACCGCTTGCCGTTGAACACGCCGTAGTGGCCGACATGCGGCTGGATATAGTCTTCCTTCAGCTCCACCGGCAGGCCGAGGCACAGCCGGTGCGCCGCCTGGGTCTGGCCGATCCCCGAGATGTCGTCGTTCTCGCCCTCGACGGTCAGCAGGCCGACATCCGTGATGCGCTCCGGCTTCACCTTGCGGCCCCGGTGCACCAGCTCGCCCTTGGGCAGCAGGTAGCGCTGGAAGACCACGTCCACCGTCTGGAGATAGAACTCCTCGGTGAGATCAAGCACCGAGAGGTACTCGTCGTAGAACTCCAGGTGCTTGTCGGCGGAGTCCCCGTCGCCCTCCATCAGGTGGGCCAGGTACTTGCGATGCGCTTCCTGGTGCTTCTCCAAGTTCATCGACATGAAGCTGGCAAGCTGCACGAAGCCCGGATAGACGCGCCGGCCCGCGCCCAGGTAGGGGGGCGGCACGTTGTAGATCATGTTCGACTCGAACCAGGCGAACGGCCGCTCCTCGGCCAGCTTGTTGGTCACCGTCGGCGACAGGCGCGCGTCGATCGGCGAGCCCATGTAGGTCATCGAGGCCGGCCGGCTCTCCTCGCGATCCTCGGCCATCAGCGAGACTGCCGCCAGCACCGGAGGTCCCGGTTGGCACACGGCGACCACGTGCGGCCGCGGACCCAGCACACGCAGCATGTCGCGGATGTGGTCGATGTAGTCGTGGAAGTCGAAGCGCCCCTCCACCAACGGCACGTCCCGGGCGTTGGTCCATTCGGTGATGAACACCTCGTGGTCCTGCAGGAAGGCCTCCACCGTGCCGCGCAGCAGCGTTGCGTAGTGGCCGCTGAGCGGGGCGGCGATCAGCACCGCCGGCTCCAGCTCGGTCTTGCCCGCGCGGCGCAGGTCGGCGGTGTCGCGGGCGAAGTGGGTGAGCTTGCACCACGGGCTGGACCAGACCTCCTGGGTCCGGACCCGCACCGGCTGGCCGTTGATCGAGACGCTGTCGACGCGCCAGTCGGGCTTGCCGTAGCGGCGCGTCAGGTTCGCGAAGAGGTCCGAGGTCGCGTAGAGGCGCCGGCCCAGGTCGGTCTCGGCGGCCGGATTGAGCGGCGAACTCCAGAAACTGCGGGCCGCCAGGGCGGCGAACCGAAGCGGGGAGGCCGTGTAGTAGCCGGCTTCATAGAGGCTGTAGAGCATGCGGACCTGCCTTTGTGCGCTGCAGCATAACATGCGGAACCTTAATAGGCTCCACAAGCACCAGATCGCACACGATGTCGCAGGGAAGCGTCAGCAGCTCGTGGCGTTGGCGCCCTGAGCGATAGCCGCCTTGATCTTGGCCGCCGTCTGCTCAGGTGTGAGCTCATAGGGCAGGATGCAGGCGAACTTGCCCTTCGGGGTCATCAGGTAGCTGTAGGCGGCGTGGTTGACCGTGTAGTCGTCGCCCTGGACCTGCTTCTGGTAGAAGACGCGATAGGCCTTGGCTGCCGCCGCCACCTGGGCCGGCGTCCCCGTGAGGCCGACGAGCCGCTTGGGGAAGGCCGGATTGGCCACATAGGCCGCCATCTGCTGCGGCGTATCGCGCTCGGGATCCACCGAGATCAGCACCATCTGCACCTTGTCCGCATCCTTTCCGAGCATCGGCTCAACCTGACCGAGCTCGAACAGTGTCGTTGGGCAGATGTCGGGGCAGTGGGTGAAGCCAAAGAACACCACGCTCCACTTGCCGCGAAGCATTTCCTGGTCGACCGTGCGGCCTTGGGTGTCCACCAGTTGGAACGGACCCCCCAATGTGACGGTTTGCGCGGACGTGCCCAGCACGCCTTTGCGGACCGCGAGACCGGTGAGGATGGCCAGCGCAAGCGCCAGGATCGCGATGAGGACCAGGATGCGCCTGGACATGGGTGCTTCCCCTGCTGACGGCCGCCCGACGCAGCAGCGGGTGATGGGCGACCGCGAGGCGGCGACCCAGCTCTGCGTCGACCTGCTGCAGATGTCGCTGCTGCTGGCGCTGATCGGCGGCACGGCCAACCCTTTCGTCCTGGTGATGCTCGCGCCCGTCACCCTGGCCGCGGCCACCCTGCCGCTGCGCCCGCTGGTGGTGGTCGGCGGCGTGGCCGCGGCGCTATCGATGGCGCTGTCGGTCGTGGCGCTTCCGTATCCCGACATCCTCTTGCCGCTCGAGTTCCGGCTGACCGCGGGGGTCGCCAATGTGGCCGGCATCGCCCTGGTCGCCAGCTACGTCCGCCAGTCGGTCGTGGAGGCCGCCCGCATGGCATTGGCGCTCGACGTCACCCAGACCGTGCTCGCGCGCGAACAGCGCCTGTCAGCCCTGGGCGCCCTGGCGGCCGCGGCGGCCCACGAGCTCGGCACCCCGCTCGCCACCATTTCCATCGTCGCCAAGGAGATGGCGCGGGAGGCGCAGACGCCCAACGTGAAGGAGGACGCCGATCTCCTGATCGCCCAGGCCGAGCGCTGCCGCGAAATCCTGCGGCGGCTGTCGGCGACGCCCGAGAAGGCCACCGACGAGGTGCACGAGCGCCTGTCGCTGCGCCAGCTCGTGCAGGAGGTGATCGAGCCGCACGCCAACGCCAGCAAGGAGGTCCGCGTGGAGGCGATCGTCACCGGCGCCAAGGACGTGAAGACCCCGGACATCCACCGCCGGCCCGAGATCATCCACGCCTTCACGACCTTCGTGGAGAACGCCGTCGACTTCGCTCGCTCCGAGATCCTGGTCTCCGCCCGCTTCGACGCCGAGACGATCACCATGGAGGTCCGCGACGACGGACCTGGGTTCGCGCCCGAGGTGCTGGCCAAGCTGGGCGAGCCTTACGTGACCACTCGCCCCGGCGCGGAGGGTTCGCGCACCGGCCACATCGGCATGGGCCTCGGCTTCTTTATCGCCAAGACGCTATTGGAACGGACCGGCGCGAGTGTGACATTTCACAATGCCAAGCCGCGGGGAGCCGTCGTATCGGCCCGCTGGAAGCGGGCGGAACTGGAGGTTGCGTGATGATCATGCAGCTTCGCTTGCCGTCAGGCATTGAAATGCGACATTCTGCCGCACTCAGTAGCGAGGGAGCCCTCTGCAGAGGGTAGACGGACATGACCGACCTCTCCGCCGAAGTCTCCGCCCTGCCCGACAGGAGCCTGCTCGTCCTCGACGACGATGCGCCATTGCGGACCCGACTGGGCCGCGCCCTGGAGCAGCGGGGCTTCGAGCCCACACTGGTCGGCAGCGTCCAGGAAGCGATCGCGGCCGTGAAGGCCAAGGCTCCCGCCTATGCCGTGCTCGACATGCGGCTGGAAGACGGCTCGGGACTGAAGGTGGTGGAGGCGGTGCGCGATGCGCGACCGGACGCCAAGATCATCATGCTGACCGGCTACGGCAATATCGCCACCGCCGTGCAGGCGGTGAAGGCCGGCGCGGTCGACTACCTCTCGAAGCCGGCCGACGCGGACGATGTGGTCCGCGCCCTGCTGGCCAGGGGCGACGCGCCCGCGCCGCCGGACAATCCCATGAGCGCCGACCGGGTGCGGTGGGAACACATCCAGCGCGTCTACGAGCTGTGCAACCACAACGTCTCGGAGACCGCGCGGCGCCTGAACATGCACCGCCGCACGCTCCAGCGGATCCTCGCCAAGCGCGCGCCGCGCTGAGTCAGAGCTCGGTCGCCGCCACGCCGGCCGCCCGCATGGCTGCGAGGCGCGCGAAGGCCAGGGTCAGCGCCTTGCGACGTGCGCCAGCGAGCGGCTCGACCGGCGCTTCCCGCAGAATCGCCCCGCCGAAACCGTCGGCGACGATCAGCCCCGGCTCGTCCGGCAGGATCTCGCGCGGGAACTCGGGCGCCACGGCGAAGGCAAAGGCGTCGCAGTAGGGGCGGTACTCCGGCCACTTCAGGTCGACCCGGAAGTCCTCGATCCCCGACTTCACCTCGACGATGAAGATCTCGCCCTTGGGGCCCAGGGCCATCAAGTCGGCGCGCCGACCGTTAGGCAGAGTCACCTCGGCAAGAGGCGCATAGCCAAGCGCCGTCAGCAGCCGGGCGGCCCCCCGGGTGACGGTTGCGGTGGTCTCCGGACGCGAGACGGTGACGACGGTGACGTCCATGGTCGACACCATGTTCCGCCTTCGTTCCGAGCGCAAGCCGGACGACGAACTCGCGAGTCAGCTCCGCGCGGGGAGCGGGAACTCCAGCCGGCCGACGTCGAACCCGAGCTGGCGGATGCGCGCCAGCGCCTGGCTCTTCACCGCCGCCGGCAGGGTCGGCTTCTGCGACATCAGCCACAGGTACTTGCCGTTGGCGGTCGCCAGCACCAGCCAGCCCTGTTCGGCGCGGTGCTCCACCACGACGTAGTCCTGGCTCACCACGCCGCCGAAGAAGGTCATCTTGAATTTCGCGTTCGTGCGCGGGTCGGCGACGGTGGCCTTGGCCTTCCAGGTCTTCAGGGGGCCGTCGGGCGAGTCCTTGCGGCACGACTGCACCACCGCGAATCCGCCGGTCGCGGGCGCCCACTCCGAGGCCCCAGCCTGGCAGCCCTTCTGCAGCACGTTGGGGACCCGGGCGACCTCGTACCAGCGCCCCATCATCTTCGCGAGCTCGATGCGGCCGACGGGCTCCACCGGCGCGGCCGACGCCGCCGGGGCGAGGATCAGGCAGGCCGCCACGGCCGCGAGGATCGAACGCTGGGTCATGTTGCGGTGCAATAGACGAACGAGGGTTGGAACGGAACGCCGGAATGCGCGCGCCATAGGGACGCAGGCACGCTGACCAGAGAATGAACACCTTCGTCAGGAGTGTTACGGCCCAGCTGTCCGGAAACGAAAACGCCCGCCGGGTCTCCCCGGCGGGCGTCGGTCCGTCAGGCGGCGGGGGCTACTCCGCCGCGATGAGGACCGTCTTGGCCCCGCCCTTGAAGTTGATCTCCTGGAGGTACTTGATGCCCTCCTCGGCGATGTCGTCGCCGACCATCCGGTCGCCTTCGGACTTCAGCTCGTCCATGTCGACGTACATGGCGTAGAAGGCGCGGGTGCGGTCGGTGATGATGCCGGCGTTCAGCAAGGTCTTCACGAGCACCCGGAAGATGTTGGTCTGCTCCTTCATCCCCTCCCGGCGCTTCTCGTCGGTGATGATCTCTGCCAGCTCGGCGATGACGCGATCGGGGTCGAGGCCGAACTCTTCGTAAAGGCTACGCTGCTGCGACGGGCCGACCAGGTTGAACAGCAGCGTCTGGAAGCAGTGCGCCGCCCAGGTTTCGATGATCTCGTGCTCGGCTTCCGACAGGTGCGGAATGGTCCGGTCGGCCCAGATCTTCCCGAACTTGTGGTGGAAGGCCTCGTCGGTCATGACGAGCTGCATCAGCTTCTTGGCGAGCGGGTCGTTGGACACCTTGAAGAAGGTGGCGAAGGCGCCCATCGCCAGGCCCTCCACCAGCATCTGCATGCCGACGATCTTCTTGTAGACCTCGGGGCTGCCGATGATGTCGACCAGCAGCGCCTTCAGCGTCGGGCCGCATTCCACCGGCCGGCCCCAGCGCGCCTTGATGTACTTGGCGAAGGCCGTGACGTGACGCGCTTCCTCGCGCGTCTGGTTGGCGGCGTATTCCTGCGCGCCCTGGTCGCGCAGCACGTGGCAGAGGCTGGCCGACAGGTTCAGCGCGCCCTGCTCGCCGTGCAGGATCGACGAGAAGCTGCGCAGCGCGAACTGGTTCACGAAGCGCACGCGGTCCTTGCGGTCCTGCAGGCGGTCCGAGACGTACTTGGTCTGCAGGGAGGCGACCATCTCCTCCGGCAGGATCATCTCGTTCTCCATGTCGAAGGGCTCGGAGAAGTCGATGTATTTCGTGTCCAGCGGATCCCAGAAGTGGTCGTGGGTGGCGCTGATGATCTTGTCGAAGGCCGTGGACCGGTCGTTGTAACGGTCCAGCTCGAGCATCGCCTCGAAGTCATCCGGCGCGACGGCGTCGTAGATGAGGTCCTTGGTGATGTTGCCGTCGGCGGCCATGAGCGTGCTCCTACCTATCTTTGGCGGAAGAATGCGGGCCAATTTGATCTACGTCAAGGAAAGTGACGGGGGCGTCACTTTTGCGGCGCCGCAGCAATACGCCTGAGTTCAGCCGGCGGCGGCCTCGATGGCGTCGATCTGTGGGTCGGTGAGGCCGAAATGGTGGCCGATCTCGTGGACGAGAACGTGGGTCACCAGCTCCTCCAGCGTCACGTCGCCCCGCTCGGCCCACTCGTCCAGGATCGGCCGGCGGTAGAGGAAAACCCGGCTGGGCTCGGCGGCCGCGAGGACCGTCCGGTCGGCCAGGCTGACGCCAGAATAGAGACCCGTCAGGCCGAACGGATCCTCGATGCCGAGCTCGTCCAGCACTTCGTCTGGCGGAAAGTCATCGACGCGGAACACCACCTCTCCCGCCAGCTTCCGAAAACCGTCGGGGAGAGCTTCGAAGGCGCGCTCGGCCATCTCGGCCAGGTCGTCCAGGGTCGGGGCGGCGCCCCAGCGGTCGTCACTCATCCGGCATCACGATGTGGGGCGCCTCGGGCGGGCGGGTCTCGAACAGACCGATGTCCAGGGGCTGTTGCGGCCGAGTGGGCCGCAGCGGCGTGCGGGTGATGGCGCGCAGGGTCTCCGGGTCAAGGTCCTGCCCGGCACGGCGTGCCTGGCGAGCCTGCGGCGCGTCCAGCGGCCGGTCGGCGGTTCCCACCCGCCAGTACGAGACCGACAGGCGCCAGACCGTGCGCGGAGGCTTCGGCGGGTCGGGCCAGCGGCGGCCGTCGGCGTAGGTCGGCTCCACCGCCTTCGGCCGAGGCGCGCCATCGGCCACCTGTTCCACCAGCCGGCAATACCGATCGGGCGCGTCGGGCGCCGCGCCGGTGCGCTCGTCCTCCACGCGGCCGCGGTAGGCGTCGAGCGCCGCCTCGCGGGTCGCGAAGGCCGGCCCGACCATGTCGGTGGCGAACACCACCGCTTCGCCTGCGCGGCCGCGCGCCTCGCTCTCGCGCGCCGCGCGGCCCATTGGTCGGCTGAGCGCCAGCTCCGCGTTGGTCGCCACGGGATAAAGGATGGCCGTCATCGGCGTCATTCTCGCGCAAAGGCCACGTCCCGGACAACGCGGCAAGCCCGCTGGAGGCGTCGAGGCGCCGCGGACGGCGGGGCGTGCGGCGGGAGCCGCCAGGACGTAAGCTTCCCACCATCGATTCGCCGGGGCGGAATGGACGCGCACGAACTGATGCTGGCGGCGGCGGCCGGGGCGGTGAGCCTCGCCATCTCGGCCGTCCTCTGGGCCTTCGCCCAGCGCAGGGCCGCCGACCGGCGTCTGGCCGCGCTGCAGGCGCGCATTCGCCAGCTCGAGACCGGCGCCGAGACGGCCCAGGCCTCGGCCGAGGCTTTCGACTCGGCCCTGCTCGCGGTGGAGGACGGACAAGCGCTGCTCGCGTCCGGCGAAGAGAGCCTGGGAATCTGCTGCCAGGCCCTGGGCCTGTCCGACGCCGACCCGCAGTATCTGCTCAACGCCCTGATGCGCGCCGACCCCGACCACGCCCGGCGCCTGAGGGGCCTGTTCGAACGGGGCGAGGCCTGCGCCTTCGAGGTGAAGGGGCCCGCCGGGGTCGTCACCGTCGAAGGCCGCGCCGCCGGCGCCCTCGCCTGGCTGCGGGTGTCGGCGGTGCTGGGCGAAGACCAGGGCCTGCCCACCGCGCCGCGCTTCGCCGCCTTCCTGAACACCCGCGCCTGCCCGGCCTGGATCGCGGCCGCGGACGGCTCGCCCGTCTGGGTCAACGCCGCCTGGCTCAAGGTCGTGGACGCCGCCAGCCTGGACGAGGCCGCCCAGCGCGGGGTGGCGTTCGACCGCGGCGCCGACGCCATCGCCAGCGAGGCGGCCAACATGGGCCAGCGCCGCGAGGCCCTGCGCTGGCTGTCCTTCGGCGGCCGGCGGCGGGCATTCCTGATCGCCGCCCAGCCGCTCGAGGGCGGCGGCGTCGGCGTCTGGACCGACGATCTCACCGAGCTCGAGGAGGCGCGAGAGGACACCAAGCGCAACGTCGAGGCGCACGACGAGACCCTCAATCGCCTGGACGACGCGGTCGTCATCTTCGACGGCGCCAAGCGGCTGAAGTACAACAACACGGCTTTCGCGGAGCTGTGGGGCCTGGAGCCGGCGTGGCTCACCGAGCGCCCGACGCACGGCGAGGTCCTCGACCGCCTTCGCCAGCGCCGACGCCTGCCCGAGACAGCCGACTACGCCAAGTGGAAAGCGGCAGAGCTGGGCCGCTACGAGCGGCTTGAGAGCGAGCCCGACGACCTGTGGAGCCTGCCCGACGGCCGCACCCTGCGCGTGGTGCGCCAGCCGCACCCGATGGGCGGCCTCCTGCTGCTGTTCGCGGACATCACCGGCGAGCTGAAGCTCAAGGCCCAGTACAACGCCCTCATCCAGGTCCAGCAGGCGACCCTCGACAAGCTGTCGGATGCGGTCGCCGTGTTCGGGTCTGACGGCAGACTGCGGCTTCACAACGAGAGCTTCGAGCGGTTCTGGAACATCACCCCGCTCCAGATCGAGGCGGCCGGCGACTTCGAGGGCATGGTCGAGCTGTGTGTGCCCAAGCTGCACGACCTCGCGTTCTGGAAGGAGCTCAAGGGCCGCGTGGCCGACCCCGACCCCGCCGCGCGGATGCCGATCACCGGCGAGGCCCAGACATCGGACGACCGGGTCATCGAGTACCGCACCCGCCCGCTGCCCGATGGCGCAACCCTGATCGCCTTCACCGACATCACCGACGCCCGCCGCCTGGAGAGCGCCCTGGCCGACCGGGAGCAGGCTCTGACCGAGGCGGAACGGCTGAAGCGCGATTTCGTCGGCAACGTCAGCTACGAGCTGCGCACGCCGCTCACCACCATCATCGGCTATTCCGAGCTGCTGGAGCACTCGGGCGACGCCCTCCCCGAACGCGCGCGCGGCTACGCGGCGTCGGTGAAGACGGCCGCGACGCAGCTCGCCCGGTCGATCGACGACGTGCTCGACATGGCCCAGATCGACGCCGACGAGATGGCGCTGGACCTCGGGCCCGTGAACGTGGCCGAGCTGCTGCTGGAAACCGCCAGCCGCTGGAAGCCCGAGGCCGAGAACGGCAAAGTCTCGATCCTCCTGACGCCACCGGACGGCGTCGGCGAAATCCGCGGCGATCGCCGACGTCTGGCCCAGATTCTCGACCATCTGATGGAGAACGCCATAGGTCAGACCCCGGCCGGCGGCACGGTCTCGTTGGCGGCCCGCAAGGCTCTGGGCGAGGTGCAGCTGCAGGTCTCGGACACGGGGCGCGGCATCCCTTTCCACGTCCAGGCGCACATATTCGACCGATTCATCGGCCGAGAGCGCGGCGGGCCGGGCCTGGGCCTCGCCCTCGTGAAGGCCCTGACCGAACTGCACGGCGGCTGGGTCGCCCTGGAGAGCGAACCCGGCGCGGGCGCGACCTTCACCTGCCACCTGCCTGAGGAGGCCCAGACGGTCAGCCAGCCCGAGCTCGGGTTCGCACGCTGATGCCGGGCGCCCTGATCCTCTGGGCGGGCCGCCTCGCCCTCCTGGGCGTCTTCGCCATGGCGTTCGCCGGAGCCATCGACCCGCACCACAACGCCGAGACCAGCGCCGCGCCCGGCGACGTGGTCGAGCATGTCGGGTACGGCTATCTGCTCACCCTCCTGACCATAATCTCGCTGCCGCGCGTCAACCCGTGGCTGATCGGCGGCGGCTTCCTGGCGGTGGGTGCGGGTTTCGAGGTGATGCAGGTCCTCGGGCTCGTATCCGGGACGTTCCAGTGGAAGGACTTCCTGTCCAACACCGGCGGCGTCGCGGCGGCGCTGGCGCCGCTTGCGGTCGGACGCTGGCGGCGCTGAACGTCACCGCCGCGAAGTGCGCGCCCCCCGGGCGAAGAGAAGGTCCGACCACCGCCACTGGCCCCCGCCGACGACGATGCGCGCCGCGCCAGGGGAGTCCGCCATGCTGAGCACCACCGGACCACTCATGGGCTGACGGCGGCAGGCCTCGGGGGCCCAGGCCACCTCCCACATGATCGCCTCCCGCACGGCCGCGAGTCCCGCGCCTTCCTGGCCGCGATGGCGCACCCAGTCCCCATTCCAGACCCTCAAGGCCCGGCCGCGATGGACCTCCGCCACGGCGCTGCGGACCTGGCGGTCCCTGCGGAGCGCCCGCTGGACAAGCCCCGGCATGTCGCAGCCGCCGCCGGAACCACCTGCGCCGGCCGTCGCGGCCCCCGCGATCTCGGCGTCGCTGACTTCGCCCGCGCCGTCGTCTTCGCCCTCACCCTCGCCGGCTTCGCGCGCCGCGACGAGCGCCGGCACGTCGGCGGGCGGAGTCGGTGTGGGCCGCGCCACCACACGCCGCGGGGGCGGTTTCGGCTTGGGCTTGGGCTCAGGGGTCTGCGCCTTGGTGGCCGGAGCCGGAGCCGGGCTTGGGGCCGGCTTCTCAGGAGGCGGCGGCGGCGGATCCGGTGGTGGTGGCGTCACCAACTGCACCACCATCGGTTCCGACTCGATCACGACGGGCGGCTCAGGCGCCGCCCGCACCGCCACGAGCAAAGCGACCGCATGGGCCGCGACGCTCAGCGTCACGGCCGCGAAGCGGCGGCTTCGTTCCGTTCGGCTTCGCGTCGAAGCCATGGGATTCCCCGGGTCGCGACGCGGCCGGCCGTCCTCAGCTCAGGACGATCAGCACCACGCGGCGGTTCTGCTGCCGGCCGTCGCGGTTATCGTTGGGCGCCACCGGCGCGTCCGGACCGTAGGAGATGGCGCTCATGCGGTTCAGGGCCACGCCCTTCTGGTTCAGGTAGCGTCGGACCGCCTCGGCACGCTCTTCGCCGAGACGATAGTTGTAGTCCTTGGCCCCGGTGGCGTCGGTGTGCCCCTGGACCTCGACATAGACGTTCTTGTTTTCGGCCTTCAGCCGCTCGACGAAAGCGTCGAGGCGGGCCTGGGCCTCAGGCGACAGATCGGCCTTGTCGACGGCGAACTTCATGCTGTCGTCGGACAGGACCTCCGAGAACACGAACTTGCCCTCGGCGAGCTTGCCGGCCGCGGTGGCCCGGTCGAGCGCGTCCTTGGCCGTGCCCTCCACGGCGGCCACGTGCGTCTCGACAGTGTCGACCCGCGCGCCGACCAGCGCCGTCTTCTCCTTGACGTATCCCTTGGTGGCGCACCCCCCCAGGCTCACCACGCCGATCACGGCCGCAGCCGCGAGCATCGTCTTCGATCCACGCTGGATCATTCCCAAGTACCTCCAACCCGTTGGTCCCACCCAGCGTTACGCAAACACGCGAAGCTTGATCGGGTTCGAGGATGGCGGTTTCGGGGCGCAGCTTGGCCTTAGCAGTCCAAGCTCAGGCGGCGTTGAGCGGCCGACAGACGGGCGCCTCGCCGAGGCGCTCGGCAGCCTCTGCGCCTAGCTTGGCGAGCAGCACGACGAACGCGAAGCCCTCGTCACGAGGATCGGCGTAAGCAGGATCGGCGGCAGATGGCATCGGACGGGCTCCAGCGAGGAGCCACCCTTCCCACGCCGGTTACCCAGCGGGCCAATCGATAGTTTTTGAATTTACCATAGAGCGGGCGCATGTGCGCCCGCCTGGCCGGGCCCGCCTAGTGCTGGCTTTCCGGCATGGTCACCTTCAGCCCGTCCAGTTCGTCGCTGACCTTGATCTGGCAGGAGAGGCGGCTGTTGTCCTGGACGCCCTCAGCGAAGTCGAGCATCGACTCCTCCATGGCCGACTTGGTCCCGGTCTTCCCGACCCAGGCTTCATCGACGTAGACGTGGCAGGTGGCGCAGGCGCAGGCGCCGCCGCAGTCGGCGTCGATACCCGGGATGTTGTTCTTCACGGCGCCTTCCATGACCGAGAGGCCCGACTTGACGTCCACCACATGCTCGGTGCCGTCGTGTTCAACGTAGGTGATCTTGGCCATAGGCGCCCCTCACTGATCGCCGTTCAGGCGGCGACGTCTTTCATGGAAACGGTGGGATCGGCAAGCTTCGCCTTGTTCACGGGCTTGCGGTTCAGGATGAGGGTCTTCCCCATCATGAATTCGGGTGGCGAGTTGATCGCCTCGACGGCCTGGACCTGGTCGCCCTTCAGGTGGAAGACGGCGAACTTGCCGGCCGCGGGATCGCCCCGGACGATGATCTCGTCCACGTCGAAAGCATAGCCGGCGATCTGCAGCTTCAGGTCATATTGGTCCGACCACTGCCAGGGGCATTCCCCGGGCGGCCGCGGCCGGCCGGTGATGGCGCTAGCCGCCTGCTTGGCCTGCTCCAGGGCGTTGGGCACGCTCTCCATCCGGAACATTCGGTCGTAGATCGGCATCGGACGGTGAGCCACGTCGCCTATCGCGAAGATGCTGGGGTCGGTGACGCTGCGGGCGTCGAGGTCGACCACTACCCCGCGAGCGCACTCCAGGCCGGCGTCCTTGGCCAGTTCGTCGTTCGGCGCCGCGCCGACGCCGACCACCACCGCATCGCAGGCCAGGGTGCGGCCGTCGGCCAGCTTCACGCCGGTGACGTGTCCGTCCTTGCCCTCGAAGCCGGTTACCGAGCAGCCGAGTTCGAAGGTCACGCCGTTCTTCCGGTGATAGCCGGTGAAGAAGTCCGACAGCGCCTCGCAGGCCACGCGGGCCAGGATGCGCGACTCGCGCTCCAGCACCACGACCTGCGCGCCCAGGGCGCGGCCCGAGGCGGCGACCTCCAGACCGATGTAGCCGCCGCCGACCACCGCCAGCGTCTTACCCGGCCCCACCGCCGCCTTCAGCGCCTCGGCGTCGGCCGCGGTGCGCAGGAAGAGAATGCCCTTGAGGTCCTTGCCTTCGATCGGCAGCGAGATCGCCCGCGCGCCCGTGGCCAGGATCAGGACGTCGTACGAAAGCTCCGAGCCGTCCGACAGGGCGACCGTCTTCGCGCCGCGGTTCAGGCTGACCGCCGAGACGCCGGGGCGGAAGTCGATGTCGTTCTCGGCGTAGAATTCCAGCGGCTTCAGCGCCAGGGAGTCAGCGTCGGCCTCCCCCTTCAACCACGCCTTCGAAAGCGGCGGACGCTGATAGGGCGGAATCGGCTCGTCCCCCACCATCACGATGGGTCCCGTGTGCCCGTACTGGCGCAGCAGCGCCGCCGCCGTACCCCCGGCGTGGCCCGCTCCTACGATCACGATCCTGGCCGCGCCGTCGCTCATGTCGGTCCGATGCCCAAAAATGACGCCCCCGTCAACTTCCTAGTACGACAGCATGCGACACGTGCTTCGCGCAATACGGGTTGCGAAACAGTGTTTGGATAGGCCCCATCCCCTTGCCGCGGCGCGCCTGGGCGCGCCGTGACAAAGATCATTGGCGGGAGGCAGCCATGGACGATGGATCGTTGGAATTCAAGGAAGCGACGGCGGCGGAGGTGTGGAGCGCGCCCCTGGAGTCCTTGGACCCGGCCCAGCCGGCGCTCTTCCAGGCCGACGCCATGTGGCCGATCTTCGAGCGGCTGCGCAAGGAAGACCCCGTCCACTACACGGCTGAGCACGAGTTCGGACCTTACTGGTCGATCACCAAGTACAACGACATCATGGCGGTGGACACGAACCACCAGGTGTTTTCGTCCGACTTCATGAAGGGCGGCATCACGATCGCCGGCGGCCAGGCCAACATGGACCCGCTGCCGATGTTCATCGCCATGGACCCGCCGAAGCATGACATCCAGCGCAAGGCGGTGAGCCCGGCCGTGGCGCCCCCCGCCCTGGCGGCCATGGCGCCACAGATCCGCGAACGCGCTGCCGGGATCCTGGACAGCCTGCCGATCGGCGAGGAGTTCGACTGGGTCGACCTGGTGTCGAAGGAACTGACGGCCATGACCCTGGCCACCCTGTTCGACGCCCCGCAGGCCGACCGCCGCAAGATCACCTACTGGTCCGACGTGGTCACCTGCGCCCCGGCCCCCGGCGCGCTCGTCGAGACGCTCGAACAGAAGATGCAGATCTTCTCCGAGTACCACGCCTACTTCACCGGCCTGTGGAACGAGAAGGTCAACGCCGAGCCGCACCACGACCTGATCTCGATGCTGGCCCACCATCCGGCCACCCGGAACATGGAGCCGCGCGAGTACTTCGGGAACATCGTGCTGCTGACCGTGGGCGGCAACGACACCACCCGGAACACCATCTCGGGCTCGATCCTGGCGCTCAACCAGAACCCGGACCAGTACCAGAAGCTGCGCGACAACCCGGCCCTGATCCCCTCGATGGTCTCCGAGACCATCCGCTGGCAGACTCCGCTGGCGCACATGCGCCGCACGGCGCTCGAGGACATCGAATTCCAGGGCAAGCAGATCAAGGCCGGCGACAAGGTCGTCATGTGGTACGTTTCGGGCAACCGCGACGACGAGGTGATCGAGAACCCGAACGCCTACATCATCGATCGCGAGCGGCCGCGGAATCACATGTCGTTCGGCTTCGGCATCCATCGTTGCGTCGGCAACCGCCTCGCGGAGCTGCAACTCACCATCATCTGGGAAGAGATCCTGAAGCGCTTCCCGACCGTCGAGGTGGTCGGCCAGCCCCGCCGTTCGTTCTCGACCTTCGTGAAGGGCTACGAGACTTTGCCGGTGGTGATTCCGCGCCGCAATTAGCGCTAGTGTCGGCGTCCTGATGTCTGAAGGACGCCGATACCACGTGGGAGATCTGCCCGGCCGGCTGCTGCGCGAGGCGCGCGGCATGCTGGATGAGGGTGGGCTGAAGGCGCTCAACCTGCGCGCTCTGGCGGCGCGCGCCGGCATCACCGCCGGCTCCATGTATCACCACTACGAAAGCAAGACCGCGCTGCTGGGCGAGCTGGCGGCCGGCGGCTTCAAGGAGCTGCGTCGCGAGCTGGACCGCGCCGGCCGCGAGGCGCCGGACGGCCGCCGCGTCCGCGCCTGGGCCATCGCCTACGTCGCCTTCGCGCACCGGGAGCCGGCGCTGTTCGAGCTGATGTTCGACGCCGAGATCGCCCAGACGCCGCCGGTCGAGGAGGCGCGGGGCGCGGCGCTCGACACCCTGCGCCAGCTGATCGCCGGCTTCCTCGGCCCTCGCGCGCCGGATCCGACCGCCATCGAGAACATCACCACCGCCATCTGGGCCGCGACCCATGGCACGGCGTCGCTCGCGTCCAACGCCCCCGACCCGACGCACCTGGTCGACGAGGTGATCACGGGGCTGGAGGCGCTCTTCCGCGGCGCGCCGCGAAGCTGAGGCGCCAAAGAAAAAGGGGGCCGCCGCGGCGACCCCCTCGATCCCAAACGTGACGGCGCGGCTCACACCACCCGGTCGGCCAGCATCTTCTTGACCTCGGCGATCGCCTTGGCCGGGTTCAGCCCCTTCGGGCAGACCTGGGCGCAGTTCATGATCGTGTGGCAGCGGTAGAGCTTGAACGGATCTTCCAGGTCGTCCAGGCGCTCGCCGGTGGCCTCGTCGCGGGAGTCGATGATCCAGCGATAGGCGTGCAGCAGGGCGGCCGGGCCCAGGTACTTCTCCTGGTTCCACCAGTAGCTCGGGCACGAGGTCGAGCAGCAGGCGCACAGGATGCACTCGTACAGGCCGTCCAGCTTCTCCCGGTCCTCGGGGCTCTGGCGCCACTCCTTCTGCGGCTCGGGCGTCTCGGTGTGCAGCCAGGGCTCGACCGAGGCGTACTGGGCGTAGAAGAGCGTCAGGTCCGGGACCAGGTCCTTCACCACCGGCATGTGCGGCAGCGGACTGATGGCCACCTTGTCGCCGGGGCAGTCCTCGTGGCCATGAATGCAGGCCAGGGTGTTGCGGCCGGCGATGTTCATGGCGCACGAACCGCAGATCCCTTCGCGGCACGAGCGCCGGAAGGTCAGGGTCGGGTCCATGGTGTTCTTGATGTGGATCAGCACGTCCAGGACCATCGGCCCGCACTGGCTGGTGTCCACGTCATAGGTGTCCCAGCGCGGGTTCTGGCCGCTGTCGGGATCATACCGGTAGACCTTGAAGGTCTTGACCTTGCCCGCGCCGGCCGGGGCCGGGAAGTGCTTGCCCCCGGTGATGCGGGAGTTCCGGGGAAGACGGAATTCGACCATCGCTTTCGTCCCTTTCCGCCTAGTAGACCCGCGCCTTGGGCGGGAACGGCGCGATTTCGTTGGTCATGGTGAAGTCGTGCACCGGGCGGAAGTCGATCTTCACCGCGCCGGTGGCGTCGTCGAACCAGGCCAGGGTGTGCTTCATCCAGGTCTTGTCGTCGCGATCCGGGAAGTCCTCGTGCGCGTGGGCGCCGCGGCTTTCCTTGCGGTTCTCGGCGCCCGTCACCGTGACCAGCGCCTGGCCGATCAGGTTGTCGAGCTCCAGCGTCTCCATCAGGTCGCTGTTCCAGACGAGGCTGCGGTCGCTGACCTTCAGGTCGGGCCGCTTGGCGTTGACCGCGTTCATCCGCGAGACGCCCGACTTGAGCGCCTCCGAAGTGCGGTAGACCGCGGCGTCCTCCTGCATGGCCATCTGCATCTCGAGGCGCAGGGCGGCCGTCGTGGTGCCGCCGTCGGCGTTGCGGAAGCGGTCGAAGCGGGCGAGATGCCCATCGGTCATGTGCGGCTTCAGCTCGGGCTGAGTGGCGCCGGCCTTGATGGTGTCCGCGGCCCGCAGCGCGGCCGAGCGGCCGAACACCACAAGGTCGATCAGGCTGTTGGAGCCCAGGCGGTTGGCGCCGTGCACCGAGACGCACGCGGCCTCGCCCACGGCCATCAGGCCCGGAACCACCTGGTCGGGATTCGCGCCGGCTTTGGTCACGACCTCGGAGTAGAAGTTCGTGGGGATGCCGCCCATGTTGTAGTGCACGGTCGGCAGCACCGGGATCGGCTCCTTGGTCACGTCGACGCCGGCGAAGATCTTGGCGCTCTCCGAGATGCCCGGCAGGCGCTCGGCGAGGATCTTCGGATCCAAGTGGTCGAGGTGCAGGAAGATGTGATCCTTCTTCGGACCCACGCCGCGGCCCTCGCGGATCTCCATGGTCATCGCGCGGCTGACCATGTCGCGGGGCGCGAGATCCTTCACGGTCGGCGCATAGCGCTCCATGAAACGCTCGCCTTCCGAGTTGGTCAGGTAGCCGCCCTCGCCGCGGGCGCCCTCGGTGATGAGGCAGCCCGAGCCGTAGATGCCCGTCGGGTGGAACTGCACGAACTCCATGTCCTGCAGCGGCAGGCCGGCGCGCAGGGCCATGCCGCCGCCGTCGCCGGTGCAGGTGTGGGCGCTGGTCGCCGAGAAGTAGGCTCGGCCATAGCCGCCGGTGGCCAGGATCACGAGCTGGGCCTGGAAGCGGTGCAGGGTGCCGTCGTCCAGCTTCCAGGCGGTGACGCCCCGGCACACGCCTTCGTCCATGATCAGGTCGAGGGCGAAGTACTCGATGAAGAACTCGGTCTCATGCGCCAGCGACTGCCCGTACATGGTGTGCAGCATGGCGTGGCCGGTGCGGTCGGCCGCCGCGCACGTGCGCTGGATCGGGGCCTCGCCGTAGTTCTTGGTCATGCCGCCGAAGGCGCGCTGGTAGATCTTGCCGTCGGCCGTGCGGCTGAACGGAACCCCCCAGTGCTCCAGCTCGTAGACCGCCGCAGGGGCGTTCCGGCACAGGTATTCGATGGCGTCCTGGTCGCCCAGCCAGTCCGACCCCTTGACGGTGTCGTACATGTGCCAGCGCCAGTCGTCCTCGCCCATGTTGCCGAGGCTCGCCGAGATGCCGCCCTGCGCCGCCACGGTGTGGCTACGGGTCGGGAACACCTTGGTGACGCACGCGGTCTTCAGGCCAGCCTGGGCGCAGCCCAGCGCCGCCCGGAGGCCCGAGCCCCCGGCGCCGACGACGACGACGTCGAACTTGTGATCGATGAATTCGTAAGCCGCCATGGGTCTATCAAGCGCCCCCGAGCGCGACCTTGAGGATGGAGAAGATCGTCAGCGCGCCGGCAAGGCCGCTGACGAAGAGGCTCAGCGCCACGGCGCCCAGCTTGCCGAGGCGAACGTGGACGTAGTCCTCGATCACGACGCGCATGCCGTGATGCATGTGCGCGAAAGCGATCAGCACGGTGAGCACCATCAGGGAGACGTTCACCGGACTGCGGATCCACTGGACCGCGCCGTAGTAGTCGAGTTGCGCCAGCCGCAGGACGGCGAAGACCATCCAGAGGGTCAGCGGCACGAGCGCGGCGGCCATCAGGCCGTTCGACAGCCACTCGGCCGCGCCGTGGTGGGCGGCGCCCAGGCCGCGGGCGCGGGACATCGGGGTTCGGAAATCGGGCTTGCCCATCAGAGCACTCCCACCATGCCGGCGATGACCCAGACCGCGAGGGTCGCGGCGATCGCGAAAGCGAAGCTGGCCACCGAGAGCGCGTTCGCTTGCTGGACCTTCATGGCGTAGCCGAGGTCCCAGACCATGTGCCGGACGCCGGCCGCCAGGTGATAGAAGAACGACAGGCTCATGCCGAACATCACGAACTTGCCAAGTGGCGAGCCCAGGCAGGCCTTGAAGGCGCCGTAGGCTTCGGGACCGCTGGCCAGGCTGAGCGCCCAGGCCGCCAGGATCAGGGCCCCCAGGTACAGGCCGACGCCGGTGATCCGGGCGGCGATCGAGGCCGCCATGGTCACATGCCAGCGCCAGACTGACATGTGCGGCGACATGGGACGGTCTGCAGGACCGCGTGGAACGATGGTCATGGCGTAGCCGCCGCCTCCCCAAAAGCCTTCGGCCCCACGGGTTTTAGGCTCCGCGCGGGGGGTGTCAACGAAGCCTGCGTACCACACGTCACGTAGGGTCGCGGAACTTCGCCGATGGTGAAGTATCTGCTGGCGGGCTAGGCGCGCAATGCGTGAATGTGCTAGCGTTCCTTCGCGAAAGGCGAAGGATGCGGTTCGACCTCACTGACCTGCGGCTCTATTGCGATGTCGTCGAGGCGGGCTCGATCACGGCCGGCGCGGAGCGTAGCGCCCTGGCGCTGGCCGCCGCGTCTACCCGTATCCGCCACATGGAGGCGGCCCTGGGGGCCGAACTGCTCACCCGCTCGCGGCAGGGCGTGACCCCGACGCCCGCCGGTCGGATGCTGCTCAAGCACGCCCGCGGCCTCCTCGCCCAGGCCGCGCGCATGCGCGAGGACCTCTCGGCCTTTGCCGGGGGGCGGTCTGGCGAAGTGCGCCTGCTGGCCAACACCAACGCGCTGACCGAGTTCGTGCCCGAAGTGCTCTCCTCGTTCCTGGCCGCCCATCCGCAGGTCAGCGTCGACCTGGAAGAGCGGCTGTCGGACGAGATCGTCGGCCTGATCGCCGAGGGAGTCGGCGATGTCGGCATCGTCGCCGGCACCGTCGACACCGGTGCGCTGCAGGCGTTCCCGTTCCGCTCGGACCGCTTCGTGGTGGTGACCGCCGAGGCGCATCCGCTGGCGACACGACGCTCTGTGCCGTTCGCCGAGGTGCTCGACTTCGATCTCGTCGGCCTCGAGCGGTCGAGCTCGCTGCAGCGGTTCCTGACGGACAAGGCCGCCCGCGCCGGTCGGCCGCTGCGCGCCCGCGTCCAACTCCGGAGCTTCGACGCGGTTTGCCGCCTCGTGGAGTCGGGCGTCGGCGTGGGCGTCGTGCCTCAGAGCATCGCTCGCCGCGCGGTCCGCAGCATGACTTTGGCGATCATCGACCTCGCCGACGACTGGGCTGTGCGCGAGCTGATGATCGTGGTGCGCGACCTGGACGACCTTCGGCCGTCGGCGCGGGAGCTGGTGGTGGCCCTGCGGAGCTAGCGGTCCTGCAGCCAGTCGGCCGAGCGCATCTCCTGCAGGCGCGAGGCGGTGCGCTCGAATTCGAACGCGCCGTCGCCCTCAGGGTAGATCTTGGTGGGCTCGGTCTCGGCCAGGACGACCAGCTGGGTCTTGGCCTCGTAGAGGGCGTCGATCAGGGTCACGAGCCGGCGCGCTTCCTGGCGGCGACTGGGGTCGAGGCGCGGCAACCCCTCCAGGAACACCGTGTGGAACCGCTCGGCGACGGCCAGGTAGTCGTTGGGGCCCAGCGCCACCGAGCACAGGCTCCCGAAGCTGGCGCGCAGCAGGTTGCCGGCGGCGTGGGGGAAGTGGACTTTCCGGCCCAGCACCTCCAGCGTCTCGCCGTCCTCCTCCTCGGGGCCGAGCACCTCGGTCCACAGCGCCTCGAACGACCGCTCGTTGTCGGGGTCGATCGGTGAGAACCAGGTGCCCGCCGCCCGCAGGCGATCCAGGCGGTAGTCGTGGGGACCGGCGATGGTCACCACCTCGACGCGGCTCTTGAGCAGGTCGATGAACGGCAGGAAGAGCTGGCGGTTGATGCCGTTCCGGTAGAGTTCGTCCGGCAGGCGGTTGGAGGTGGCCACCAGCGTCACTCCGCGGGTGAAGAGCGACTCGAACAGCCGCCCTAGAATCATGGCGTCGGCGATGTCGGTGACCTGGAACTCGTCGAAGCACAGCAGACGCGCCTCGGCGGCGACCACGTCGGCCACGGGCGGGATCGGGTCATCGCCCCTGTGCTGGCCGAAGCGCGCCTTGCGGGCCGCCGCGTCCCCCTTGCGCCAGGCGTCGATCAGCCGGTGGATCTCGCCCATGAAGACGTGGAAATGGGTGCGCCGCTTCTTCTCGACACGCACCGTCTCGAAGAACAGGTCCATCAGCATGGTCTTCCCGCGGCCGACCGGACCGATCAGGTAGACCCCCCGTTGGCTCTCGGGCCGTTTCCCGAACAGACGCCCCAGGCCGCCTCTCGGCTCGGCGGCGGCCAGGTCGGCCTCCAGTCGCGCGAGCTGCGCCAGCGCCGCGCGCTGGGCAGGATCGGGTCGGATGGCGCCGGCGGCGACGCGGGCCTCGTAGGCGTCTTCCAGGACTGAAGGCATCGCCGTCCGCCCTAGCGGCCAAGGCGCCGAAGCGCAAGGAACGGCGCCCCGGCTTGGCGCGTTCTGCCTTGGAGGCAGAAAAAGGAGCGTCCGATGGCCAGCAACGACCGGACGGAGAATGGTGACCTCGGCACAGGGACCCCCGCCAACGTCGACATCCACAAGTTGGGCCAGGGCGACAAGCCGCAATCAGACTGGGGCGAAGCGGCGGAAGGCTCGATGTTCTCGTCCAATCATAGCCTGCGCGCCGAGCGCGCCGAGGTGGAGCGAGGTCAGGGTTCGAAGACCCGCCTGGCCAACAAGGCCCAGGTCAGCCGGCGGACCTGACTCCCAAGGACGACCGCGGGCGACTAGCTTCGGTGGATGACCCGCGTCGCCCTTCTGGGCCTCCCCACCGACCAGCATTCCTCCTTCCTGCGCGGCGCGGCCCGCGGGCCGGCCGCGATCCGTGCGGCGCTACACTCCCCACACAGCCACCTGACGGCCAGCAACGGCGTCGAGGTGGGCGGCGTGTTGCACGACATCGGCGACGCGGCCTTGCTGGAGGACTCCGATGATCTCCCGAAGATGGTGGAGGCCGTGCGCGCCGCCTTCGCTGGGGGGCCGGCCATCGTGCTGGGCGGGGACCACGCGATCACCTATCCCGTGCTGGCCGGAATCGCTGCGGCAGGCATCGCGCCGCCCCGGATCGTCCACATCGACGCCCACCCCGACCTCTATGACGACTTCGAGGGCGATCCGCTCTCGCATGCCTCGCCGTTCGCGAGGATCCTGGAGCAGGGACTGGCGGGCAGCCTGACCCAGTTGGGCATCCGCACGGTGAACGCCCACCTGCGCGACCAGATCGCCCGTTTCGGGGTGCGCGCCTTCGCTCCCGACGAGCACGCAGCCGGGCTGGCCGCCCTGCCCGCCGGAGCGACCTATATCTCCATCGACCTCGACGGGCTGGACCCGGCCTTCGCGCCGGGGGTGTCGCACCACGAGCCGGGCGGCCTCACCACCCGCGAGGCGCTCGAGGTGATCTGGAAGACGCCGGGACCGGTGATCGGCGGCGATATCGTCGAGCTGAACCCCGACCGGGACATCCACGGCATGACCGCGACCCTGGCGGCCAAGCTCGTCAAGGAACTCGCCGCCAGGATCAGCGCGGACGCTATTTCATCGTCGGGATGACGAAGGCCGAGTCCTCGACCGCGCCTTCCGGCCAACGGGCGGTGATGGTCTTCACCTTGGTGTAGAACTTCACGCCTTCCATGCCGTGCTGGTTGGTGTCGCCGAACGCGCTCCGCTTCCAGCCGCCGAAGGTGTGATAGGCCACCGGTACGGGGATCGGCACGTTTATGCCGACCATGCCGACGTTGACCCGCTGGGCGAACTCGCGCGCGGCGCGCCCGTTGCGGGTGAAGATGGCGACGCCGTTGCCGTACTGGTGCGACGAGGGCAGGTCGATCGCCTCTTCGAAGGTCTCGGCGCGGACGATCTGCAGCACCGGGCCGAAGATCTCCTCGTTGTAGGTCTTCATGCCCTTCTTCACGCCGTCGAACAGCGACGGGCCGATGAAGAAGCCCTTCTCGTAGCCCTGCAGCGCGAAGCCGCGGCCGTCGACGACCAGCTCCGCGCCCTCTTTCACGCCGAGGTCGATGTAGCCCTCGATCTTCTCCTTGTGCGCCTGGCTCACCACCGGGCCGTACTGGGCGGCGGGATCGGTGGAGAGGCCGACCTTGAGGGTGTCGAGCTCGGCCAGGACGCGCTCGCGCACCTCGTCGGCGGTCTTCTTGCCCACCGGCACGACCACCGGCAGCGCCATGCAGCGCTCGCCGGCAGAACCGTAGGCGGCGCCGATGATGTCCTTGGTCGCCTGCTCAAGGTCGGCGTCGGGCAGGATGATGCCATGGTTCTTGGCCCCGCCCATGGCCTGGACGCGTTTACCGGCCGCCGTGCCGCGGCTGTAGACATAGTGGGCGATGTCGGACGAGCCGACGAAGCTCACCGCCTTGATGTTTGCGTGGTCGAGGATGGCGTCGACGGCGCTCTTGTCGCCATGGACGACGTTCAGGACGCCTGCGGGCGCGCCGGCCTCCATCATCAGCTCGGCCAGGCGGACCGGGACGCTGGGGTCCTTCTCCGACGGCTTCAGGATGAAGGTGTTGCCGACCGCGATGGAGATGCCGAACATCCACATCGGGATCATGGCCGGGAAGTTGAACGGGGTGATGCCCGCACAGACGCCCAGCGGCTGGCGCATGGAATAGACATCGATGCCGGGGCCCGCGCCTTCGGTGTATTCGCCCTTCAGCACATGCGGGATGCCGCAGGCGAACTCGATGACCTCGAGGCCGCGCTGGATGTCGCCCTTGGAGTCGGCGATCACCTTGCCGTGCTCGGAAGAGAGCAGCTCGGCCAGCTCGTCCATGCGGGCTTCCACCAGCCGCTTGAACTCGAACATGACCCGCGCCCGCCGCTGCGGGTTCACCTGAGCCCAGCCGACCTGGGCCCGAAGCGCGGACTGCACTGCGCGGTCCACCTCCGCGTCGGTGGCAAGCTGGACGCGGGCCTGGACCTCGCCCGTGTTGGGATTGAAGACGTCGCCGAAGCGGCCGGAGGCGCCGGTGAAGGCCGCGCCGTCGATGAAATGGTTGATCTCGCGCATGGGCGGCTTTTAGGCCCCGCAGGACCGCCCGCCTAGGGGGCGCACGTCAGCCCCTTACGCTGCGGCGCCATCCTCCTGATCGAACGC
>JADHED010000887.1_pt1 | contig 29179 bp, 30 predicted proteins | sample 8952041 | NCBI WGS metagenome assembly JADHED01 (sample SAMN16124423, study PRJNA663239) | bioreactor sludge metagenome | isolation source: sludge (control) | place: India:Bengaluru | collected 2018-09-08
GCAGGAATCAGACCGACGGCCTATGCCGGAACGCTTCCAGGTATTACGTCACGCGGCGGGGGTAGTAGGTGTGCGTGTAGCGTTCCGGCATAGGCCGTCGGTCTGATTCCTGCGCTCCGAGCACGTCAAAGCCTTTCTCTGTCAGCGGATAGAGGAGGGTTTTTCTTGGCATTGCGCTTGTGTAGGCTTCGATTTCCAGGATGAGGCCCAAGCTATTGAGCTCTTCAAGCGAAGCCCTGGCCTTTTTCTGGCCCGCCTTTGTCGCTTTCCCAATCTCAGTCTCGTTCTTGAAGGGGTGCTTCTTCAGGTATTGCAGGATGGCGAAGGTTTCCTTGTGCAGCTCTCTCCTGATGCGGTCGATGTCGTCCTGTGTGTAGGGCTTGCGTTTCTCTATCTGGACTGGCAGAGGTTCCTTCGGCCTGATGCTTTCCTGCAGGGCTTTGATGTAGGGGCGCATGATGCTCCTGGCTTCGGATATGCTTATCTCCCCTTGCTCAAAGTCGTCAGGGACGTCGATGATGTACGGCCTTGGGCAGCGAGCGTCCCGGAATATCCCTGTGCCAACTTTCGGCAGGGAGAACAGGAAAGCTGCCTGCTCGTCAGATAGGTTCTGGTATCTCTGCACTTCTGTAACCGAAGGTCCGCGAAGCTGGAAAGTCAGGAAGAAGGCGGCGTTCTTCATCAGATAGCCGGAGACGCTTTCCGGCTCCTGGGTGATTGTGATTCTCCCGATACCTGAGCTTCGTGAGGTGGTGATAAACTGCTCAAGGAAGCGGTCAGCTTCGAAGTCGTTTTTGTCATTTATGTTTGGGAAGATGCTTCTGCACTCATCGATGACTATCAGGGTCTTGAGCCCTGACATGGTATTCGGCTGTTTCGTCTGGTAGCGCTGGAGCGTAATAAGTAGGTCGGTGACGAAGGTCGAGTAGATATAGGGGTTCGGCTCGTCCATCACGTTCACGATGATGTCTTCTTTTGACCAGAAGCTCTCGATGGGGTAGCCGTAACGGCAGTTGAATATCTCTTTCGTGTCCTCGAATTCGGAGATCCTTCCCCTAATCTTGTCTACTGAGTTTTTTGAGTCATAGCCTTGCTGTTCCAGGATTGCGACTGCCCTGGAGAGTTGCAGGTTGATGTCTGTGAATGTCGGAGGGATGCCTTTCTCATAGCAGAGTCTGACTGCCTGCTTGAGGATTGGCTGCATCAGGGTCTTGAGGTAGTTCACGCTTGAGAAGATGCTGATTGCGCTCTTCATCTTGACTTCGGGGTTATCCCATCCCTCAAACTGAAACATATTGTAAGAGTTGTCCGGGTATTCGACTAACCACAAGGTATTGTGCCTTTTGATAAAGAAGTCTGCGTCCCTCTTCAGCGCCTGGATCATGAGGATATTGAAGTCTCTCTTCGGCCTCGGAATACTCAGGAGGTAGTCAATGAGACGGAGGGTGAAGAATGTCTTTCCGCAGCCGGGTATTCCGCAGATGTGAAACCCCTGAGTGAAGTCTATCGGGTTGAGTCCGCAGAATGCCTGGTCGTGGTTGACTATTCCCAGGGGGATTGAGCCGGAGATTGCCTCCAGCTCCGCTCCCGAAGGCGGTGGATAGTAGGGGTTTGCCTCTTTTGCCCTGCGGAGTTCATCAAGCCTGTTCAATACTTCGATAAAAAAATCCGAGTTGTCGAAGAGGAACTTCTCAAGCTCCCAGTAGGGGCCTTCCGGGTTGTTCTTTATCTTGTCGAGCATGAATCTTACGTAGGGGTCAGAATCAAGCCCGGCGGCCTCAATCAGCGCAATCTTATCAAGCGCGTCTTTCCAATTCTTGACGAACCTTATTTCGTCGCCCATAGGTCACCTCCATTTCTGATCGGCATACCGAATTTTTCCTGATTTGAGGTCTCTATCTATCTGTTCCGAAGATGGAAATTCTCCAGATTTGATTTTCGCTTCAATATCTTCCCTCATCCTTTTCATGTCTTCTTCACTCATCACAATCGGAGACCTGTCATTCTCGACCGGATGTCGCTCTGGCATTTGCTCGACCCCCAGGTATTTAGGAGGATTCAGTTTCCATTCTTCTTCAAGACTGTATGAGACTATCCCTCCTCCCCTCTCTGGATATTCCTCCTCTGATGAAGGCAAAGGAGGCAGCTCTTCGTTAAATGACTTCCAATCCGGGGGAAGTTCTAGGCCGGGCCATTCCTTAGGTTTAAAAAAATCTGCGGGAGGGGGAGGGGGTAATCGGTGTCTGAATTGATGCGGGAATCTTATTTCCAGGCAGTCGAAACACATGGCTATCCCTTTTTCCTTGTCCACCTGGCCGTTGTCGCCGTCCCATACGACCACAGGACCATGCTGGCCATAAGGGTTAGCGCAGGGGAAAGGTTCTTGGTTATTTTGCTTCCAGAATTCCCGGCTTCCGTCCAGGGGATTGACTTTGATTATATCTTTTTTTATGATATAGACTTTACCGAATAAGCCTTTGGTTTCACCAACAATATTCTGTTGTACTGGGATGTCTGATGTGTTTGGTCTATAGAACTGGGCCATCTCTTTCGTCTCCTTTTCGGCTGAGGTTAGGTAGCGTGGCCTTCTATTATCTAGAGTGTATGATTGGAGGGTTTTAAGGATGCCTTCAGAAGAGAGGGTCCGGAAATATTACGAGTATGCCGAGAACTTGCTATCAAGTACCAATAAATACAGGGACTTAGTCAGGGATAGGCGGGACTTCCAGGAGGTTTTGCAGGAGATCGTGATGAGTTTTGCAAAGGCTGACGATGCCAGGGGAGTTGACAAGCCGGAGCATTACATTGCGGTGACTGCTTACAATATTCTTAAGGGGAGAATCGGGAAAAAGAAGAGGTTGGAGGGTAAGCTTGTTCCTCTCCCGGAAGAGGGACCTTTTGAGGAGGGGGAGCGGCGTGGCGAGGATGAAGTCCGCAATCTTGTTTTAAGTTTCATTCAAGAAGACCTCCTGACTCTCGAACAAAAGATAGTCCTGAAGGATTGCCTGGAACGGCTGAGTCGGGATGAGTCGGCTCTTTGGCGTGATTTCTTTGTTTTGAACTACACCGCTCCAGAGCTTGCTCCTACCTATAATATGAAGCCGGAGAAGGTAGGGTACGAGGCCCGGAAGGTATACTCTAAAGTCGTCGATTGCGTTAATGGTGAATGATATGGACTATCAGGAATTCAAAGACCTTGTTGCGCAGTTCGCGGTTGAGGGGAATATCCCAGAGGATGTCAGGGAAGAGTTCTACCGCATGATTCAGGAAGATGAGCGATGCAGCAAGTATTTCCGCTCTCACCTCTTGGTGCAGCGGTATCTGCGTTCAGAGAGGGAAGAGGGGAAGGGAAAGATTCCTGGGCTTGCCAAGTCTGCCCTATCGATGATTGAGGCCGGGACTCCTGCGGCGGATATCCCGAAGGAGAAGCTTGATGCTCTGGTCTACATCCTTGGCGACAAGGCGTCGCAGGCGTGGCAGGCAAAGGATTACAGCGAGGCACTCTCCCTTCTAAACCAGATCCTTCTCTATCGGCCTGATGACGATATGGCCCTCATCATGCTTGGCGATGTCCATTATGACCTTGGCGAGCACAAGGAGGCGGTCGGATACTACACGCTTGCCCTTGATTCTGGCGAGCTTTCTGAGGAAGTCAGGCCTGTCGTTCTTGCGCATATCGGACTCTCCCATGCGCAGCTGGGGGATTTTGACAAGGCTGAGGAGAACCTTGAGAAGGCAAGGGCGATGGCTCCGGGGGATGCGATTGTCCTCAACAACCTCGGCATATTCTATCTGATGCGCTCCAGGTATCCGGAGGCTCTCGATGTTCTCCGGAGGGCAGAGCCGTTGATGGAGGAGGAGTTCGGAGAGTCCTGGAAGACTGCGGCGACCTTCGGGAATCTTGCGATGGCTTATTTTGAGCTCGGCGACCGGAAGAACGCCCTCCATTACATCAATGCCGCCCTTCAGATTGACCCTGACTCAGAGAAGCTTGTCCATAACCGGGACATCATCTCCGGCGCTTCCGAAGGGACGCTTGTTCTTCTCATCTGACGGCGGCAGGAGGCTATCACATTTGAGTATAAACTAAACTAAGTGACTGAAATAATTACAAAAAAAGCTTGACAAGTGCTTCCCTCTTTCGTATGATTGGCTCATGGCGATAATGCCAGGCCATCAAACAGAAAGGGGGTTTTTTATGCGTAGGAATTCGTTGTATGACCTCGTGAGTGTCACCTTCCTTTTCACCTCGGTTCTCATCCTTCTCAATTCCTGCGGGCCGTCCAAGGCGGTGAAAGACCACCTGGACATGATGAAGGAGGCGCACGCCCTTCAGAAGCCGATTCTTGTCAGGACTTCGCTTGATGACAATCGGCCTGACTGGACCAAGAAGACGGTCTACGAGAAAGGTTCTGTCATCTGTTTCACCGGAGCTTTCACTGACGGCGCGGATTATCCGCTCTCCATCAAATGCGCGAATGCTGAGGCTTTGAAGAGCGCCGTCCAGGCAATCTCGCAGTACATCCGCTCCGAGTTCAGCTCTTATGTGCAGGGGTCCAATTCCGCTTACGGCGGCGGGATTGACCGCTACGTTTCCGACGGCGTTGCGACGTTCTCCGAGAACATCCACGTCCAGGGAATCAAGCAGGCTGAGCTTTACTACGAGGAGATGTTCAGCCCTCAGGCAATGCAGCCGTCCTACAACGTCTTTGTCCAGCTTGAGATGGGGAAGGCTGATTATCTCCATGCGAAGGCTGAGGTTCTTCGGAAGCTTCGGGACAAGTTCAATTCCGAAGGTCAGGTTGAGGCCAAGAAGAAGGCTGACAAGCTCCTGGAGGACTTAAAAAATGAGATTAAGACTGCCGCTTAGTCTCGCCCTAATCCCTGCCGTTCTCATGCTGTGGGGCTTCTCTTGCGCTTTTGCGGGCGCAATTGAAGCCCCTTTGTTTTTCCTCCAGGTTCCCAGGGGGCATTTTGCAGGGGTGAGCGCTTCTTCTACATCTGTAGCCGAGGCCAGGGCATCTGCCGTTTCTGATGTGGTCCGGCAGGTTCTTCAGTCTGTCGGAGGGTCGCATTCCTACCGCTTTGCCGAGAGGGTTTCGGGGAATCCCAACTCAGCCGTAGGCCGTCATGTGGATGAGAGGAGTGCGAGCGTTCTTGAGGGGATTGTTCTTGATGTGCCCCGGCGGATTGTGAAGAGCCATGTATCTCTGGATGCAGCTGGAAGGCATGTCTGTTTCATCCTCGTGGATTATCCCGATGCCATGGTTTCTGAGATGCGCAGGCTTAGTCGGGGTGCGAACGTGAGCCTGTCAGTTGTCAGGCTTGATAAGTCCTCTGCGGTCCTTCGGGTGCATGAATCGAATGGCGTAGCCATCACAATCACGTCCGCAGAGGTTCTCGTTGAGAAGGTCAATCGGTTCGCAAAGAAGATTTCATATTTCGTGATGAAGGTGCCGGAGGGGAGTTCTGAGCGGTTCAGGGTTGCGGTGAGTCCTGTCACGGTCCGGGGTAGTTCCAGGGAGATCCGGCTGGACCTCTCTGACTCGAAGGGCTTGTCAGATTATCTGTTGGGTGCTGATGTCCGGCGGTCTGTGACGGTTTATGGGCTGGATGAGGTCGGGAGGAAGGTGGTTGCTGAGGTTAGGTTTTGAGAGAAATGTTGTGGTGCCGTATTTCCCGCCTTTGATTACCTGCCGCTTTATCTTGCCGTTCATTTCAAGGAACATGATGTCCCTCTGGAAGGTTCTCCTGTTCATGCGGTAGCCTGATTTCCTTGCCCTTTGGAACACGGCTTCGAGCCTCACCTTATCCTGGTGGTTCCTGAACGTGTCGTAGGCAGAGAATATCATGTCGAATCTCTTGAATGACCTATTTTGGTTGTTTCCTCCTGTAAGTCTGATGTTGCCTTTCCCTTTGAGGGATTTGGCTATCATCTCAATCTGGTAGTCTGTCAGTCCTGAGATTGTTAGCATGACCATCTTCGTCACCTCTTATGGTGTTTGATATAGGCATCGAGACAGAGGGCGAATTTGAGCGATGAGTGCCTGTTGAGCCGGATGAATCCGGTCTTCTGCATCTCCGCCCCCCATGCCATTATCTCGTTGTAGCTTTCGTGGTAGACGTTGCGGTAGGTGTATTTCGATTTCATTATCTTTGCCGGTTTGGATGTCATTGGCGATGTCATTCTTAGCCTCACAGAAGCTTGGATGGAGGGGGGTTACCTCCCCGCCTTCTTAAGCACCTTTGGGACTTTCCCTTTCAGGTCGTATCCTTCGTTGAGGAAGTATCCTACAAGCTCTGTCCTCTTGGATGTGTCCCACTTCTCGATGCCCTTATCCTCAATGAACTTGGCAAGGCCAATCTCTTTGGCGAGGCTGATAAGGCCGTCTTTCGTGTAGGGCTTCAGGTATTCCTCCGTGATGGTGAAATGCTCTGTCAGGTCCACCCCGAATCTTGCGGATGCATGGTCGAGCTCTTCTCCGAGGGTTTTCACCCAGAAACCGGAGGCGGCAGAGATAAGCCTGTCTATGTCGTTCTCTTCGAGGTCGAGAATCTTTGAGAACTTAGGCGATACTGTCCCATAGCTGGTTGTTCCAATCTTCTCGGCCTTGATGAGCTTCTCGGCTTCTTCCTGCCTTCCCCTGTCAGAGTAGCTGAGGGCTTCACTGAGGAGGGCGAACAGGGTCATTGCCTTGGCTTCCTTTGAGGAGGGTTTCATAAGCTCATTCGTCTTTCCGATAAGGAACTGCCTTTTGAATTCTGAAACCTTGTTCGTCAGCCTGTCGCTCGCGCTGCCTGATTTAGCGGCTTCCCCCGATGGTTTCTCCGCCTTCGTCTTTCTTGCCTTCGGATTGAGGCACCATAAAGTTTTACGAATCCTGCCATAATAGTCGGTCTCGAAGGCCACTGCGTAGTTCTCAGGTTCAAGGTGGAGCTTCTTGTTTATCACTTTGAAGTCGGAATCCCATTCAGAGACTTGCTGTTTCACCTTCAGGCTTTCAAGGCTTTCATGTGACAGGACGTTCACGCCTTTATCCTGGAGGGCCTTTATCTGTCCGTCTACCCACTTCTGGGTCTTGTCGAGGAAGCATTTCTTCTTCAGGCATACACCTTTGATTTCCGCTCCGGTCTCGAACAACAGCGACTGCTCGCCTCCGTTGGATTTGCATCCTTCGCAGCCGGACTTGTCGAATTGCGCGTCGCTGAGGGATATGGAAGTGTCCTGTCTCTTCAGCTCTGACTCAGAGTTCCCTACGCTCAGCTTCTCCTCGATGATTGTCTTTAGCATCTCTTTCTGTTCGGCTTTCCCTTCGAGCCTTGCTATGACCAAAGCGTGGCCCATGAGAATCTTCCCGGAAGAGACTGCTTTCTGAACTTCCGCAGGGAGCTTCAGCATCTCCAGTCTCCTCTCTACGTATATCCTCGGCTTGGCAATCTTTTGCGCGAGGGTGTCTATGCTTGAACCTGTCTTGTCGAGGTATGCTTTGAAGGCTTTGGCCTCTTCAAGGGAGTTGAAGTCCTTCCTGTGGATGTTCTCGATGAGCTTTACCTCTTCTATGTCGTCGTCTGAGATGTCCCTGACGGTCACCGGGACATCCGCAAGTCCGGCGGCTTTGGCAGCGCGTAGCCTCCTTTCACCTGCGATAAGCTCATAGCTCCCATCTGAGAGGGTTTTCACGACAAGCGGCTCGATTATCCCTTTCTCCCTCACGGATGCCGCAAGCTCGTCGATGTCGCCGAAATCTGTCCGTGGGTTGCACTTCACCTGTATCTTCTCAACTGCTACGTCCATTTTTGTATCACCTTTTCGATTTGTAAGAGCTGGCTTGCTCTTCGGGTGGAGAGAGCAAGCCGGTTACCCGTTGGTCACCGATTGGAAGCCCGCTGGTAACGTTCCGGGAACATTCTTTTGACGTTTTTTTAACGTTAAAATAACGTTAATTTTTGGATATCCAGGGATATCCAACCCAATAGCCATTTGTAACTAAATAGCTATTTTTAGCTACTATTAGCTAACCTCAAACATGGGATTTTCTGACCTGCATTTTGGACAAAGATCGTCCTCTGTGGAGTGTTTCTTTCCGCAGAAGATACATTCGGAAGACTTGTCCTCTTCTGGTTCTTCGATTGGCTCTTCCCTGGACTTTTCCCTTAGCTTGTCCATGTAGCTGTTGTGGAGGGATTTCTTAGCCTCAAGATCGGCATATTTCTTTTGGACCCAAACAGGATATTTTTGTTTCTGCTCGGTGTTGGTTTGCTTTTCTGACTTCCTCTTTTCAGCAGCCTGCCTACTATTAGATGTAATTCTTTTGATGCCTCTAAAGCTCATCTGAATCGCTAATTTGTTAGGAGTTATATCCAGCGAAGGCCATTCCTGATTTATCAATTCACATATTTTTTCGGAATTATATACAAGACCACGGTAACTGAGACCGGATCTGTCACACGAGGCTGATACAGTTTCCTCTCAATTCTTTTAGGGAGGAGGCTGTATGAACATCGATCATCTTAAAAGAGCGTTTCCGAATGAAACGGTGTGCCGCGAATTTTTTGAATCCGTCATCTGGAAAGAGGGGCGGCGCTGCCCTCACTGCGGCCACAGCAAGTCCTGTCGGCTGCATGGTGTTCATCTGCGAGCCGGGGTGTATCAGTGTTACCGCTGCAAGCGGCAGTTTACGGTAACCACCAAGACCCCGTTGCACAGCACCAAGCTGCCGTTGTGGAAGTGGCTGCAAGCCATGTACTACATCGTCAACTCCAGCAAGGGCATCTCCTCGGTGGTGCTGGCCCGATGGCTGGGGGTCACTCAGCCCACGGCATGGAAGCTGGGGCATTGCATCCGCGCGATGATGGATCAGGGTTCCCATACCGCTGCCCTGCTCTACGGCGTCGTGGAAGTGGACGAAAAATACCTGGGCGGGAAGCCCCGTTTCACGCCAGGGGTAAAACACAAACGCGGGCACGGGACGCCTAAGCAGTGAATCCTGATAGCGGTCCAGCGCCAAGGCTCAGTTCGAGCCGCGCCCGTTCCAAATGACAAGGCCCGTGAGCTGTCCCCGTTGATCCGCTCTTGGGTCAGCTCAGAGGCTCACCTGATGAGCGACCAGCTCGCATCTTACCAGAGCATCGGAAAAGGGTACGCCGCCCACTCGACGGTCAACCATTTGAGCAAGGAGTACGCCCGGGGCCCGGCTCACAACAATACCGCGGAGTCCTTTGGGGCGCTGATCGAGCGGGCCAAGCAGGGAGTCTTTCATTATATGAGTCGCAAGCATATCCGCCGTTACCTGGGTGAAATCAGCTTCCGCTGGGATCATCGTCGCCCCGAGGAAAAGCGGACTCGGGCTGGAATCCAAAAGACCCGTATGCGGCCCCTACCGGTCATGGATCTGCTCAGCGCAGTCTTGTCTCACGCAGTTGGTCGGGTGCTCCAAAGAACAACCGAAGGCAGTGTCATCGATAAACAATGCCCTTTGTTACCGTCCAATGCCTTCGTTTTGTAGATAGGTCCGTATTTTTTTGTTGCTCTTGGTTAGAATCTTACTTCGGACAAAATCCCATAACTCGTCTGGGTACTTGTTCTTGGTTCGCTTTGCGGGTTGCGCTTCGGGCGCTTCCTCTGGAGTTACTTTGGTGTCTGGCAGATTTTCTGAGCCTTTGGATTTCTGAGAGTCATAATCTCTATGCCTTTTGATGAAGGCTATTATAGTATTAAAGGAATAGCTGATTTTGAACTTCTTTTTGATTTTGGTAGCTATCTTTCTTGAACTCAATCCTTCATCGTGTAATTTTAGGATTATCTCTTCTACATCTGATGGGAAAGATTTCAGCGGCCTGCCTGTTTTCATCCCTGGCCGAGTAGGTCCTCTCTTGGCGGCACGCTTTTTCTCAGCTTTGCCAGAGTACAGGGCTTTCCAGTTGTCAAACCCGGCGGACTTGAGCTGGGCGCATTTGATGTAGTCCCGAAGCCCGTAGTGCTTCAGGTTGGATAGGAATGTCAGAAGTTCTTCGTCTGTCTCTTTGAAGCTGCTCTGAATATATTGCCTGATCTCAGAATCCGCGGGCTCGAACTCTATGATGATGCCTCTGTCCAGGAGCGCTCCGATGCTATTGTTCTTGAGCCTTTGGATGGTGTTCAGGGTCATCATGACTTTTGAGCTGGTCTTGAATTTCTTCGGGAGGTCACGGCTCTTCTCGATGTTCCAGCTTGTCAGGTATGAGACTTCCTTTTCCGGAAGCGATTCGCAGAGCTGTTTGCAAAGCCCGACGGTCTTGTCGTTGTTGAACAGGTCCTCAACGTCGTCCATCCAGATATTCTTCCCTGCGTTCCTGTAGGCGGATTCGTATAGCCCAAGCGGGGTCATGTGGCTGTTTATCTTCAGGACGCTCTTGCCGAGAATCTTATCGGCGTTGTAGGTCTTGCCTAAGCCACCTCTGGACTGGATTATCAGGATGAATGTCAGAAGGTCTTTGTAGCTTACGATTCTTATGGCTGTCTTCATGGTGGTATGCCTCGCTCTCCATCATCGAGAGCGGAGGCTTCAATTATCTTCTTCCTTTGATTTTATCTCTCGTTCGCCACGGAGGTAGGAGAGGGTTCTGTGACCTGTCAGGTTGAAGTTCTCACGGTCAAGGTACGTTGGCATGGGGGATCACACCTTCATCTTATTCATACTATTCATACTCTCGATACATAGCCTTTTCTTGGCTCGAAGATGTCGCCGGATTTCCTGAGCCTCTCGATTGATGTTATGACAACCTCTTCGCTGATGTTGTGTTTTGAGGCTTCCTCGATGATTCTTTCGACCTGAACGATTTTCCCGGATTCCTCTTCGAGGCTTTCGATTATCTCCTTTATCTTTGTCAGGTTGCCTCTCTGGTGGGTTGTGATTCCTGTAACTACCTTGTCGATGTCAATCTCACCTGTTGCCGGGTCTGTCGCAATCTCTCTCAGGCAGGTTTCCATCAGGCAGATTGCACGTTGCGCGTCTTCGGATGAGATTTTGAGGGAGAGTCTTAGCTTTGCGTATGCCTCTGAGAGCCTGTTGAGGCCTTCGAGCTGTCTTGCGGAGATAGGGATTGCCATATGTCCGGTGTCCCTGTTGTATTTCCCTCTTATCTCCAGGTAATAGTTGATGAGCTTTTCTGTCGCTTCCTTAGTCCTCACGGGCTTGAGTTTCTTTGCATAGAAGAGGTATTTCCTTAGGAGGTTGGTGTCTACCTCTGAGCCAATGCAGCAGAGGCTGTCGTGGGTTTCAAGGATCTTCCTTGCCATCTTCTCATCTCTTGCGTTCTCTGGGATGTCCTTCACAGGGAATATGAGGTCGAACCTGTTGATGATCGTCGGCGGGAGATTTATCTGTTCGGCAATCGTCTTTGTGTGCGGGTCGAAGCGGCCGTATTTTGGGTTAGCGCCTGCGAGGAGTGCGCATTCGCAGTTCAGCCTTGCATGGATGCTTGCCTTTGAGAGTGTGACGGTCTGCTGTTCAAGCGCTTCATGGATGGTGTTTCTATCTTCCACACTCATCTTATCGAACTCGTCAATGATTGCGATGTTCTTATGGGCGAGGACAAGGGTTCCGGCTGCAAAGGTCCAGCCTACGAAATCGTCCCTGATGACTGCTGCGGTGAGTCCGACCCCGGTTGCGCCTTTGCCGTTTGCGACTCTTGCGTGGGGGACAACTTTCTCAATCCTCTGGAGCATGGCGGATTTGCCGCTTCCAGGGTCTCCGATGACGAGGATGTGGATGTCGCCTCTCTTCACGGTTCCGTCGTCAAGCTTCTTTCTGACTCCTCCAACGAGCTGGACGAGTATCCCTTCCTTTATCTTGTCATGGCCGTAGATGGACGGGATCAGGGAGGAGGTGAGCTTTTCGATGCAGTTCTCGTCTTTTGCGATTGTGCGCATAATCTCCATCTCTTTCTCTGTGATGTTCAGGTCAACCTCTTCGTCCTCGATGTTCTCGATGTAGATAGAGTCAAGGACATAATCTGAGTCCACGCTATCGCCGCCGTTCTTGTCTTTCATCTTTAGCTCGTTGAGGATTCCCACTATCTCGACTTTTGCGCCTGGGTTGAATTTCGGCTCCCACACAGGGTCAATCAATGAGTCGGTGAGGTTGACCTTCAGTCGCTGCGGCTGGGATGTGCCTTTGACGTTCTCCGCAAGCTCCTCAATCTCAACCTTCTGGACATCTATCATCTGTTTGGGTTCGAGCGCCTTGAACTTGCCCCGCCTTCCGCATTGGCATCTTGTAGGTTCCTTGATCTTCGTGTCGGTCTGGAGGAGAGTTATGAGGTTTCCGCAGGATGGGCATTCGAACCGGACCGCTGTTGTCCTTGTGAGGACTGCTGATTTTGCGCGGATGACTCCTTGGAATGCGAGGAGCTTTCTCAGGTCTGATGCGCGTTTGGATGAGATGAGCCTTTGCGAGGATTCTGACAGATTTCTCACATAGACCTTTATCTTGGCTTTCTCGGATGGGGTATCTATGTGTTCAATCGCCAGTTCAAATAGCTTGAGCATCTCATCCGGGTTATCGAGGACCATCTGGGAGGCTTCGATATTGAACTTTGCGAGTGTCGAGAAGTCGATCACCAGGTAGTTCCTGCCTTTTCTCGCCTGTTCAAGGAGTTCGGCATAGTACTGGTTTTCGATGAACTCTTTCAGGATGTTGATCTGTTCAATAGTGTCCATTATTACCGCCGTTTTTCCTGTAGAGGCTTGATATGCTGCCGTCGCTTATCATCTGGCTTGCGCAGTCCAGGCAATAGAGCTCTCCCGCTATCATCTTCGACTGCTTGTTCTTCTTGTGGACTGAGGTGATTGCCTTGCTGCACCTGTTGCATGCGCCGATTATCTCCCTCTCATCAGATAGTATCTTGTGCTGCGTTTCCTCTATGTGTTTCTTCTTGCCTGCAACGAACCTGTCATAGGATTTGCCGAATGAGGCAAGCCTTGTCCTGGTGTTAGGTTCGAGGGTATCGTTCATGTATTCTTTGAGGAGGTCGAATGTGGCTATGAGTTCAGGCGTTGCCATGAGAAGTTTGGTGGATTCGTGAGTGTTCCTGACATTGTTCTTCCAGAATTCATGCATAACGGGATAGTCAGTTTCGTTGTCTGTCTTTATCTGGACGAGGTCTGCGTTCACTGCCTTGATTATATAATGCATGACGGAATCCCTTGATGCTCCGAGGTGTTCGCTCAAGACTGAAGCGGTCGATATCTTACAGAGGGAGAGGGCGTAGATGATTCTTGATATGCGCCTGTTTGAGATGCATTTCAGGTATAGAGCGGTCTTCCTGGATTTGTTGAGGAGGTCTTTCTGGGTGATTTCTGGGTCTGAGTCCTTGAAGAGTTGGGCGATGATTGTCGGGCTTTCCTTGAGTGAGATGGTCTTATTTGGTATTTGAACCACCTCCATCAGAAAGGATTATGCGTTTGATGTCTGTCCTCAGGTAGCTTACGACTTTGCCTTCTTTTCCTGGGAACGTAAGCTCAAGATAGATGTGGGTGTGGTCAAAGCCTCTAAGGATGCCATCACGCCTCTGGACCCTGTCTTTGTCATCTATGAAGATGGCGACTGGCTTGTTCAGGAAGAACGATGCCTCAATTCCTTGCCTTTCCTCTTGCATATGACTACCTCTTAAGTCAAAAGTACAGCGCTGGGACTATTGTAATGATCTACTGGGTCTGGGCTGTTATGAGCCTCTTGAGTCCTTCCTCGATTGCATGGGATCTGTTCCTGTACTGGCCTTGCTTGACCATCTCATCGATCCTTTCAACAATCTCTGGCTTTATGGTTGCGCTGACGTTCTTCACATTCATACTATTTTATGATGTGAACTATTCTTTAATATTATCTCCGAACTAAGCAGTAGTTACAAAAACGGCCTTTCTCTATAAAGAATAACTTGTAGGATTTTGTATACAAGTGTTTTTTTGGACCTATTGGTATGTCGAACTACTACTACTTGGATATCTTATTCTACAAGTTCGCCAATACTATAGGGTGAAAAAATGACTTGTATAATTTTTTATACAAGTGTTTTGACTATATAAATAAGTCTGCACTTCTCTCTTTTTGAAGAAGTCAGTGACCCCCGGCAAAGCCGGAGGCTTGGAATTATGAGCGGCTCAAAGCCGCTTGGCCCTTCGGGGAACTTTTGCAGTGGTCTAATCTCGACTGTCGCCTTAATCTCGCTACCTCAAGACGACCCTCTCTCTTTGAGAAAGCGAGCGGGATTGCTCAACCTTTCATGATCGGTTCATTGCGAGCGCAGTAAGCATTACCGATGGGCACCTCGCTCCATCCAAACGATGCGCTACAGGAGCGCAAAATCAGCGATAGTTTTTGTCAAAACACAGTCAGCGACTCCCGGAACTGTCAAACTCTGGGAGTCCCCCGGCAGAGCCGGGGGCTTACTTAAAGGAAGTTAAAGGCCATAAACACTTGTATATTTTTGTATACAAGTTCGACTTGTATAATTTTTCCTACAAGTTCCTTTATAAATAGAAGGCTGATTATGGTCAAAATCTGGCCCAAATCTGACCCATTTTTTGGACCCGAAAACGGCACTCTTCAACTTGACAAGTCCAGGGCATCTGGAAGGGTTTTATCGACGTGAACTGCCAACTCTGTACCATCAATATACAGAGTCAAACCGAACTCTGGACCTGGCACGTCCAGAGTCTTTTTCAAAAAACCCGAAACCTGAAAGGAGGAGCTGGGGATTGTGATAGCCAACTTTGACTGATTCTTGGCCATCACGATGCTCAGGTAGACTAAGATAGTCTACAAATAGACTACTGATAGACTATTGGGATTGAACTCTGTAGACCTCACCTCCAGAGTCTGCGAAAAATCCCAAATTATTTATACTTGCTCCGCCATCATACCTGCCAGCGAAGACTCTTTCTACGCGAAAGGGTATGGAACTGGGATCTGGACCAGGCCTGGTAAGCCTGGTTCTTTCATTCTCACGACAAGCCTCCGGCCGGATTTTTTAGCAAAATATATATACTATCTCCTCCAGGATTTCCCGCATGGCCGTTTCCCTGCGCTCATTCCAACCGATTGAGCCTAAGTTCCTCCTCTCCCATGTCTGGGGCGAGTGGGTCATGCTCGTCCTCTTCTGCGGCCTGTTCATCGCGGTAGCATCCTCAGTCCTCCCCAGAAGCCTGACAGAAAAGAATAGCGGCCGAGCGCTTACCATAATCCTGGGCATCATCCTTGGCATCGGCCTCTTCATGACAAGAAGCCTGTTCAACTTCAACTTCGAATCCTTCGGATTCATCGCAATCGGGATAATCATCATCCTCGCAGTGTTCGTGACCTATGGCCTCACGAAGTTCGGGATGTCAAAAACAACGGCAGTCGCCCTCACTTACTGCCTGGTATTCCTGACCTTCGTGATGCCAGAACCCTCAATCTTCGACTCCTTTGCCGAAACCATGCCTATCCTTAACCTCCTGTTCTATGTCGCCTTCATCATCATGATAGGGAAACTCTTCATTGGAATGTTCGGAGGCTTTGGCTGGAGCGCAGGAGATGCAGCACGCGACCTGAAACGCCTGAACCTGGACGAACGCGGCTTTGCAGGAACCGGCCCGGACCAGAAAGAAGCAAGAGAGGTTGAGAGCGAAATCAAAGAGGAAGAGCAGGAAGACAAGGCCATTAAATACAAGACCTTTGAAGCCACCCGAAAAGAGCTCAAGACAATCGACGACATCTACCGCAACCTGAGACAGATCACCGATACGATTGACAGGAAAGGGAATAACCTCCTGGATTCGGACAAGGCAGGGATGCTCTCAAGCCTCCGAAACATCCAGAAGGACGAATATATCCTCCTTGGCGGGCTCATCATGGTGAGAAACCACGCCAAAGCCTACAAGCTCAAACACAGGAAAGACATCTCAGAGATGGAGGACAGGCTCAAGAAGGCCAGGGGCGAGAAACAGAAGAAGGCCCTATCAGATGAGCTAACCTACCAGAAAAAGATGCTCGAAGCCCTGGACTACCTCGATAAGTACGAGGCAAGAGTCTTTGACTTCAAGAAAGCCTTTGACCGCCTATTGTATATGGCAATCGAGAAGATCCGCGCCAAATCCCCTGCAGAAGCCCATGCCTGCCTGAAACAGGCACAGCTGGAAATCTCAAAGATACGCTTCATCTATGAAAAGCAGATGCAGCTTGAACGCTACCTCGTCAACATCAACAAGAAATCCATAGACAGCCTAAAAGAAGAAAAGAAAGCGGTCCAAGGCTGAGTCTCTTCTTTCCCTTTGAATATATGTCTCGTTATTTTTGTAGAACTCCTGTCTATCTTTCTCCCTCCAAATATCAGTCTGAGTCTGACCAAGCTTATGAAGAAACATACAGGCCTCTGCTGAACTTGAAAACTCCCTTTGTCGCGTATTTGTTGAGTAGAGGCAAAGTCCTTCCTTTTGACTTGATGAACTCATCCAATGCGATATTTACATAATCTGATTTGTGATAAGGCGATAGATAATAGTATTCTGGCATAGAATCTACAATCTTTTTGATAAGCGCGAGCTTTTTGTCGCATGCGTTAATCTGGGCCATCCAAGAGGACTTGCAGGCACAACTATTTAAAACTTTCTAGTTGAAATTTGAAAAGAACCAATCCTGAGTCCACAAGTTAACGTTATCGGACTTTTGTAATGCAATTTGGAAACCAGTTTATTTGAGATTAGCTGACGAAAACTACCACGCTCTCAAAATTACCAAAAGATTCGATTAATCGCCGAGGTCGAAAAGGATGTCTTTTTAAAATGGCGGCGCTCTTCCAGCGCATTTTCAGTTCTATCCTCGCGGCCAATACATAATGATTACGACTCCAAGCAAAGCGACAATGCCCCCAATAATATCAAATCTATCAGGGGCTATTTTATCAACTTGCCAGCCCCAGAGGATTGAAAGAACAATAAAAATTCCACCATATGCCGCGTAAACTCGACCAAAATTAGTTGGCTGGAAAGTGGGAATTATGCCATAAAGGACGAGCACCACTGCACCCACAAGTGCATACCACGCAGGCTTTCCTTCGCGCAGCCATAGCCAGACGAGATAACCGCCACCGATCTCTCATAGTCCAGCCATAACAAAAAAAATGATTGATTTGGTTGTCTCTGCAGTTTCCATGTGCATGTATTATTTGAGCATGCCATTTTTCAGGCATACAGTTGTCTAAATTGTCAAATTTGACATCGATCACTCAAAATATCCACACAAGCAAAAGAAGCAAAAAGAAGCAAAACAATGAAAGCGAAAATCTCCTTCCAGAAGCAGGCTCCAGACCGAAAGGGCGTTGGCCATAATAAGAAGCGCCGTTGGATAAAAGCTATCTCAAAAATGCATCTGACATCCAATGGCGGCGTTGCGCGCCTCTGAAAAGTACTCACAACCCCGCCGCGGCTGCTGCACTTTTTAATCCCTTCGGGTTGAATTCCTCGAAGCTTGCTTCGTCATCTTCTTGGCTGTTAGATTACAGGGCATGAGCGAATTTATACACAAGCGACACAACGTTTCGGTATTGATCTACCACATTGTATGTCCGGCCAAATACCGAAGGGTGGTTTTTGATGAGAAGGTGGAGCGAGTGGTTCGGGACATTTGCCTGGAGATAGCGAAGCGTTACGAGGTAGAGTTTTTGGAGATTGGTGTCGATCAGAACCATGTGCACTTTTTGGTACAATCGGTTCCGGGATATAGCCCCAAGAAGGTGGTTCAAACTATCAAGAGCATAACAGTCCGAGAGGTATTCAGACAGGTTCCTGAGGTCAAGAAGGTTCTTTGGGGTGGGGAATTTTGGGGAAAGGGATATTACATCAGCACGGTCGGTAAGCATGGAGATGAAACGACCCTGAGCAATTATGTGAGAAAGCAAAGTAATGACAAGACGTATAAGCCACTTCATCAGCAGCAACTCAAATTGTGGGGATAGGTTTTTGTTCTGATACCTCGCAGCTGCGGGGTAATTCATTCGACGTGCGCCTTGCCCTCAACTGTGATCCGCTATTTTTGAAATGGCTTATCGATACGATTTGAATCCCGTTTTCGTTTCGAGCGAACCCATTCCCATCCTGCGCCCACCAGTGCGATGGACAGGCAGACAAATGCAAACACATCCCCGAAGCGCGTGTAGATCGTCTCGGTGGCGAGCAGCGGCAGCGCCCGGGTGACGGCGGCCTCCTCCATCAAGGGCGTCGGGTCGAGCACGCGCCCCACCGGATCGATGAACGCGCTGATGCCGGTGTTGGCGGCCCGGGCCAGCGCCCGGCGGTTCTCCACCGCCCGCAGCACCACCAGTGAAAAGTGCTGGTAGGGCCCGGCGGTCGTTCCGTACCAGGCATCGTTGGTGATGTTGACCAGCAGGGCAGCGCCGTTTTTCGTCAACAGCCGCGACAGTTCCGGGAAAATGATCTCGTAGCAGATCTGGATGCCCAGCTTGCGACCCCGCCAGTCCAAGGTCATGCCCTTTTGGCCGGCAACGAAGTCGCCCACGTGTTCGACGATTTTCCCTAAAAACGGCAGATACTCCTTGAACGGGGTGAACTCTCCGTAGGGGACCAGGTGGGCCTTGTCGTATGTGCCGAGCACCGCGCCGCCGGGCCCGATCAGATAGGCGCGGTTGAAATAATCGGCGTTCTTGCCCTTCAATTCGAAAGCCGGGGCCCCGATCAGGAAATACGTGCCGTTCGCAGCAACGCCCTCGAGCAGCATCCGGGTCGGCGGCACTTCTTTCAGAAAGTAAAACGGCGCCGCAGATTCCGGCCACACAATCAGTTCGGGCTGCTGCGGCCGCGTGGACAGGGAGAGCCGGATGTAGTTTTCGATGGTCGCGGCCTGGAAGGCCGGTTCCCATTTCTGGGATTGCTCGATGTTGCCCTGAACGACCGCAACGCGCACCGTCGGCGCCGCGGAAGCCAGCCGGTCGATCTCGCGGATGCGCAACTCCCCGTAGGCCCACGTCAGGCCGACCAGCACCGCCGCCGCCGCAATGCCCCCGATGGCCATGCGCCCGGTCACCGGCCGACCCCGCCATGTTTTGCGGCAGACAACGAGCGTTGCCAGGAAGAGCGCGGCATTGGCCAGGGCGATCAGCCCGGAAACGCCGTACACTCCGACTATATCTGATATCTGGATCAGTTGCAATCGAGAGTGCTGCGAGTAGCCGAGCAGCTCCCAGGGAAACCCGGTGAACAGGAACGAGCGCAGGTATTCAAACCCCACCCAGAAAACCGGAAAGAAGAGCAGGACGCGCAGCGGCGTCCGGCCGACGCGGGCAAACCCACAGGTCATCGGGGCGATGAAAAGGAGGCTGAGAACGGCGGCGAAGATGAATAGAATCGACACGCTGAGGACGACCGGCAGGTGACCGTAGATCACCATGGTCGGAACCAGCCAGTACAGAAGCGACAGGAAATGGGCGATCCCGAAGACAAGCCCCCGGCGAAACGCCTCGCGCGGGCCGGCGTCATTGAGGGCCCAGAGTAACGGCACCAGGGCCAGCCACGCCAGCCGGTCCTGAGACATTTTCGGGAAGGCAGCCGTGAGCAGCAAGCCGCTCAACACCAGAATCAGGATGGTTTTTATGTCGCTTTTCACCGTCAATTGCGGCTCACAAAAAAACTCCGGCGCGGCGGAGCGGCGGAGTGGATTCTGAGGAACTGATCGGTTCGACTCAATTCTGGTTCAGAGGGACGAGTCTGTCAACTGCGGTGCCATCACCATAAGTTGTGGGGGCAACAAGCTTAACACACAACAGGGTTCGGTCTATAATTGCTTCAGCCATGATGAATCGACGTGATCTTCAACCGACTGGAGGATTCATGGAGAACTTAAGACAAGTCCTTTGGGTCCGGTTGGTCAAAAAAGGCGCCGACGCGTCGAGTCTGCCCGGCATCTTGAGATCCCTTGCCAAGATCCTTTCCGCCAACCCCGAGATCGACCCGGCCTCCGCCAACGAAAAGCTCTGCTACCTGGGCTGGCAAGAGGTTGAAGTCGACTACCACCTGTGGTAAATCCTCCCATGGGGCACCGGTTCGTAAAATCCAGAATATCCCATTGAAGACCTCGCGCGGATCGCGCTCTTTGCGGCCTCGCGGATCTTTGATCGGTTTTACCGATAGTATTATAGGCCCTATCCGATTCCATTGTTCGTTTGTAAGTTTCATCCTAATTTTAATACGTCAATCATGACTTTATGTCTAAATTTATTTTGAGATAAGTTCTACTGATCTATTGAATTCGTAGCTGTATTGGAAGTCGGTTCATCTTGGCGCTCCCCAGGCTCAGAAGGTCGATTGGAATTATTCCTGACCTTTTGTTTGACCATGAAATCAGCTTGATCTCCAAGCTCCCTGGATATGAGATCCTTAACATAGGCAGTAATATCGTCAAAAAGCAAACCGCTCATGGTTGATATCCTCCAGTCAATCGATCATTTATCGTTCTCTGAAAAATCATTCGAAGAAGCCAGATTTTAGTTCGTAACCGTATCGAATCCTATCTATCAGCGTCTTCGATCGGCCGAAAGTCATATCGGGGTGAAGTGGGTTACTCATCAACGCTTCGCGCCTTCGGGTGGCTGCGGCGGTCGGAGGTAGACGTAAACACGCACTTTCAGTTCAGGCCGGATCAGACTGTCCGTTTTCAAGACAACCGTATCGTTGAAAGAGCCGGCGTCGATTTTAAGATTTTCAACCGAAAGAGCATAGCCATTTTGGGAGCCCTCTTTCACCTCTTGCAGGGTGAGTTTGAATTTCCCCGGGGTTGCCTCAACGCTTTTGATATTGAAGGGATATTTATCTTCTGGAATGATGAAAATGGTGCCCTTGAGCTTTTCGCCTACAATGCCTCGCAGGTGAAGCGTATTGGGGTTTATCGACGCAAATTTCTCCACTTGTCCAAAAACCTTTAAATTCATTTTGGGCTCCTGAGGGTCGTTACTCATGACTTCAGCGATTTTTTCAAATTTCTTCCCGCCGTAGCCCGATGTGTCCACCTGGATAACAATTTTTCCCTCTCCACCGGGAGGGATCTGTCTCGGAAAAGAGACAGCCGCGCACCCTCACCCGGTCAGGACATTTTGAATGAACAGAGTCGCTGTGCCTTTGTTGGCGACCGGGAATTCATGCACCACCTTGACACCGTCAACCACCGGTTCGAACTCAAACTCCTTTTCGGAAAAAAACACAGCCGGGGATTCACCGGCGCTTTCACCGCCGGTAGAGGCGGCCTGTACTCCAATAGAGGGCGCCAAAGTTGAGCCTATGATTGCCACCGTTACGACGCAAGCGATTATCATCCATTTAAAAAACATTTCGAGTCTCCGTTTAAAAATCGAACAGGTCGTTCAGGAGTGATTTGCGTTTTTTGTGCTTGTAGTAGCCGGGCTGATCACCACAGCCCCTGCGGTTAGCGTAGTCAGACATAGGAATGACTTCCGGCGTTCGATTCAAAACGGGCAAAGAGCGCTCGACGACCTTGTCCAACTCGCCTCGATCCAACCAGACTCCCCGGCATTTAGGGCAGTAATCGATTTCAATTCCCTGTCGGTCCGACATCATCAATTCCACTTTGCAGACTGGGCATTCCATGAAACGTCTCCTTGCGGGTTGTGCTTGGCGGCCAGCCCCGACGAACAGCAGAGTCGGCGGGTTGATGTCGCCAATTGGCCGGTTATTTGGTCTCAAACAATCTCAGATTTATTTTTCCGTTTTGTTGCGAATCGATGAAGTACTTTTTTACCCGCGCCATGACCTTTTCCATGCTTTCCAGATACAGGCGAGAGCGAGTCACGTCCGCATTTCCGGCTTTCGCGTCCTTTTCATATTCGGAATAGACCTGCGCGAACCGCTCGGCCTCACCCCTGGACTTGTTGATCACTTCGGCTTTGTAGCCTTCCCCCTCCTTGAGTAGTTTCTCCGCCTCGCCCCGAGCCTGGGGCAGTTGGCTGTTTAAATATCCCCATGCGTCGTTGATTGTCTTTTCGCGGTCCTGGCTGGCGTTGGAGACGTCTCGGAACGCCCCGGCGACTTCCTCCGGAGGGTACACCTTATTGAGGTTAATGCCGACCAACTGCATCCCGCTATTGTACTGATCCAGGATGTTTTGGGCTTTCACTCGAATAAGCTCCTGAAGCCGCTCCTTGCCGATGGTCAGTATCTCGTCAACCTGCATCTTGCCGCCGATCTCCGTGATGGCGCTGCGGATGGTTTCGTTGATCAACAGGCATGGGGCATAATCCACGTTGAAAAGGTATGCCGACGGATTTCTTACGCGGTATTGAACAACCGACTGGATATCGATTATGTTTTCGTCTCCAGTCATGAATTGGATAATTTTCGGCGTTGAATGGGGCACTTCGTGGTCAGGCAACGCCATGCCGATACCCTCTCTGCGAATGGTGGAAACGTCTACCACATCCACTTTTTCGAAAGGCCATGGTAATCGATAGTGAATACCCTCACCGACTCTATCTTGGGTGACTTTTCCAAAAAACCGGACGACTGCCGCCTCTCCGGGGTTGACCACGTATATTCCGGTCATGAGGTAGACGGCCGCCATGGCACCGCTCCCAGCAAAAAACAGCTTTTTCACACTGATATGGGAAAAGGCACCTCGCATGTCCGTCCGGAACTCTCCCTCGCTTTCACCGGCCTGTGCGCCTTTAATCCCCCCAAAAACTCCTTTTACCAGCAATCGAGTGAGGTTTCTTAGACTTTCGAACAGTTTCCGCGCAAAGTGAATTCCATTCTTCCGCGGAATGCCTTTTTCCCGCGTGAGTTGTTCATCGCTCTCTTTAGGACCGTTCTGTACCGGCAGATTCTCATCCTCCATGCGTCATTTTCCTCCCTTGGTCCCGCGCCCGTTCGGCCGGCTTTCGAAATACTTAAGAATATCCGTATCGGTGGGCAGAATTGTCGTGGTCTTTTCGTCCATGAACTTTTCGTAAGCCTCAAGAGAACGTAAAAACCGGTAAAACTCAGGGTCTTTTTGATAGGCGGCAGCGTAGATCTTGATTGCTTGGGCATCTCCATCGCCCCGCAGGACCTGCGACTTTTCATAAGCTTGGGATAAAAGCACCTTCTTTTCCATGTCCGCTCTTGCCCGAATTTTAGACGCCTCTTCCGAGCCCTCGGAACGATACTTGCGGGCGATGCGTTCACGCTCGGCACGCATCCGCTGAAAAACGCTTTGTTTGTTCTTTTCCGGAAAGTTCAAAACTTTAAGCCGAACATCGATCAGATCGATTCCGTAATCCTTGACCTTATCCTTGGCGTTGCGGGCGACTCGATCCATCATCTCCGGCAGCTTCATTCGACCCGGCTCAATCGTTACCAGTTCGGATAAATCGTACTGGCCGAAGGCAACGCCCAACTCGGAGGAGACAATATCCGCCAGCCGGTCACGGCCCGCCGCCGTGTCTTTCACGGTTTTCATGAACTGCACGGGGTCGTCGATCTTCCAGGCAGGGTAGGATTCGGTAATGACGTTTTTCTTGTCCTTGGTCAGAAATTCAGCCTGATTAGGCAGAAAAACCGCCAGACGGTTGTCAAAACGCTGTAGGCTCTGGATAGGGTCTGGAAGCTTCCAGTAGAGCCCCGGTGATTGAATCGCCCGAACGGGCCGGCCGAACTGGGTTACCACCGCGTATTCGGTCTGATCCACCTGAAACAGGACCAGATTGATTACGATGAACGCGACAACAGCACTTGCAACCAGAATAAAGCGTTTTATTTTCACTTCGCCTTTCCCTCCTTGAGCACCTTGGTTGGCAGACTATCCTTGAGGTTCCAAAAATCAGTAGTTTCAATTTTGATCCTGGAATCGACGACGATTTTTTCCACCCGAGCAAGCGTCTTTTCGAGCGTTTCCATGTACATTCGGTCCTCCGTGACGCCCTGGTTTTGTTGATACGCAGCCAAGCGATTCAAGAAAGCGCCGGCCTCTCCCTGGCTGCGGTTAACCTTTTCGTCCCGATCGCCCTGAGCCTTGGCAACTATTTCGGCCGCCTGCCCCCGCGACATCGGGACCACTTCGTTTTCGAACGCGTACGCTTCGTTCAAATAGGTAGCTTTGTCTTCCTTGGCACTGGCCACATCACGAAATGCTGCCATGACGTCCTCCGGGGGGGCTAACCGGAGAAGTTGAACATTGACGACGTGGATGCCGGATTGAGTCTTATCCAAGGTTTCCTGGGTCAACTGCAATACGGCATCACGGACTTTCGACTTGCCTTCGGTCAGGACATAATCCACCGTCTCTTGGCTGACGATCTGTCGGACCGCTGATTCCATCGACAACCGAACAAGGATATCCGGCTCCGATGCCCGAAACACATAGTCGAAGGCGTTTTTAACGGTGTAGTCGAGGGACACACCAACCTCGATGAGATTTTCATCTCCGCTGAGGGTCAAAGCAGCGTCGCTTTTTACCGTCCGAATCTTGCTTGTCTTCACTTTCTCCACTCGGCCTGCCGGCCATGGCATTTGATAATGCAGGCCCGGAGAGACGTTAAGGTTCACGGGTTTCCCGAACACTTTTTCGATGCCGGTTTCATCCCAATTTACATGGTAGAACCCCGTGCCGAAATATATCGCCACCGCGATTGGAATACCGACTTTTCGAAACCTCGGAAGCATCTTGGACAAACGATCGGGTAAGTGATAGCGATGCACACCGTCTATCATTCCCCCGGAGCGCAGCGCCCTCAGGGACCCTAACAGGATTTCAATTCCGGCCCAGCCGATGAGGAGAACAATGATTACAGCTGCAAACTTGTCTGTGTTTTGAAGCCCTGCCTGATAGCCGAGCAAACCGATCACCACGATGACCGAACTGTACATGTCCATTTTGGAGTGGTACCCGTCGGCGATCAGGCTGGGGGAATTCGTTTCACGGCCAACATAGATCTTATACCGGGCCATGAAGTAGCTGACGGCGATAGTCAGGACCGATCCGGCGATGACGGCCGGAACCTGGGAAAGCCGCCTCTCGCTTTGCTGAATCACTTCCTGAAAAATGTCGTACCCTACGTAGAAGATAAAGAAGGCCACCAAGATTGACACCCAGTTTTCGATCCGACTGACACCCTTCGTCAGCTTCACGTCTTCGCTCCGGGATAGTACCAAGCCGGTTAGCACGATGCCGGAAACGAAAATATCGGAAAACGAGTGCCAAGCGCCGGCCTTGAGCGCGAGGCTACCTGAAATCCACGCCAGAAAGAATTTTAAGACGATCAGCAGCAAATTCGCCGATAGTGTAATGATCAGTGTCTTTTCCTTGCGGTTGACGTACACCGAGCTGCCTCCTTGTTCAGTTTGCTTTAATCATGGATTCGATGGTCGATTCGAATATTTTCACACCAGCCTCTTTCAAAAGCTCCTGTTCCATCTGAACCGTATTTTCGTCGTGTTTTTTGGTCCGCAGCCCGGCCATGATTTTCTCGCGAACCTCATCGAAGGCCAACGACCGCGGCTCTTCCCGCTCGCGCACCTGTGCGATATAGTAGCTGCCGTGAAAGAAGAAGGGCTTGCTGATTTCACCGATCGCAAGACTAAGTATGCGATCATGGAATTCGTGCGTGGTAATCTCTCCGAGCAGGTTGTCGCTTTCCGAAAACCATCTATCGAGCCGGCCTCCGGCTTGGGCGGTTTCGGGATCTTCGGAATACTCACGGGCCACGGCTTCAAAGGACTCACCTTTCCCCATGAACCCAGGCTTGAGTCGCGCGAAAGCGTTTTCGATCTTCGCCTGGGCACGCTTGCGCTCGTCTTCGATTTCGCTCCGTCCCACACGGATGTAATTGATCTGAACGCGCGGCGAGGATACGAACGCTTCCTTACGTTGCTCATAGTAAGTCTTGACTTCGTCCTCGGTCACCTGAAGTTTTTCATCCACCTCCTCCTGATGCAAAAGCTGCCGAAGGATGTCTTCGCGGATATGTTTGAAGTCTTCGTCGTTTTCTGAATTAAAAGCTTGGTCATAGGTGTCTTCGACCAATAGCAGGCGGTCGATCAGCCGGTCCATCAATCCTTTCAGCGCATCGGAATCGCGGTATTTGTTGCGTTCCAGTGGCGGCAGCTCCTCCAGCTCTTGATAAAACTCCCCCGCAGTGAATCGTTTGCCGTGGACCGTGAATAACGTCCTGTTCCGGTTATTCTCGAACCACCGCCTTTCGTTGTCGGCGCGCAGGCGACTGAGGAGTTCGTTTTTGACCGCATCAAAGCCCTGCTGAAGGAAAGCGGTCTTTTCCGCGCAGGTGGCACAGGACAGTTTTTCATTGTAAGCGCTTCTTGCATCCTCTTCGGTGGGTTGGGGGTAATCGAGTAGTCGGTCATCCCTTGTGACCAGTGCGTTTCTCCGCAACTCTCCCAGATAGTTCTGTAAATATTCTTTTTCTTTTTCTTCCTGCAAAATATTCCGCACCTCCCTCGCAGATTCCGCTAAGGACCTTTCCCCGAACATATCCCTATTGTCTTCATAGTATCGGAGAATGTCCTCCTCCGAGACGCGAATTTTGCCTTCATGAGTTCCTGCGTGCAGCTTGTCGATGTTCAACTCTTCGGAAATGTGTTTCATCACGTGTTTGATGCTGTCTTTAGCGTCCAGTTTTCGCTCTTCGACCTTTTGCCGGATTTTCTGATCCAAGATCATCTGTCTGGTGATCGCGGCAACCGCCTCCCGGTCGATCAGTTTTTTTAATTTTATAGGGTCAGCGTTCGACGACTTCAAGACTTTGTCCAGATAGGCTTGCACTTGGCCGCGGGTAATGCGGCCCCCATCGAATATGGCTACGACATCGGGATCAGGCGGCTTCTCCTCCCCTCCGCAGCCCCAACCGATAAACGCCATCAACAATGTCAAAACAAGCGGGGTCTTGTTCCCCAAAATGCGTTTCATAAGACGAAACATCCCCTTGTACCGTTGTTTGAATTTTAATGTTTAGTCTGTTTATCGTAGCGGCCGAACCTTTCCGCAATCTTTCATAACGATTACACTTTTGTTAGGATCCGATTTTGAGATTATCGATTTACCACGCACTAAAATTCGAGTATATTCAGCTCATAGTATAAGGGCATATGATTTTAGGCCTCTCTTCCGGCTGTCCACTTTTTTACCATTTAAGAGGATAAACAGACGATATGCGATTGCTGTTGGTTGAAGACGACGCCGAGATATCCGGATTTGTCGTCAAGGGATTAAGGGAGGCTGGATTCGCCGTGGATCATGCCCCAGACGGCCCGGACGGGCTGCATTTGGCGCTACAGGGCCATTACGACGCTGCCATCGTGGATATCATGCTGCCGGGGCTCGACGGGATCGGAATGATCGAGCAAGTGCGCCGCGCCAAAGTGAATACTCCGGTGCTTATTTTAAGCGCTAAACGCAGTGTAGATGATCGCATCCGTGGGCTGCAGTCCGGGGGCGACGATTACCTGGTAAAACCTTTCGTGTTCGCTGAGCTCCTGGCACGGGTGAATGCCCTTATCCGGCGATCCAGCAATTCGGCCGAACCCGCCCGGCTGGTCTTCCGTGATCTTTCGATGGACCTTATGCGGCGAGAGGTGTTCCGATCAAACAGCCGTATCGACCTGCAGCCCCGTGAATTCTCCTTGCTGGAATATTTTCTCCGCAACCCCGAAAGAGTGCTTACAAAGACCATGATTCTGGAGAGCATCTGGGATTACCGCTTCGACCCCCAGACGAATGTCGTCGACGTACTGGTTTCCAGGCTGCGGAGCAAAGTAGACAAGGATTTTCCTGAAAAGCTCATTCATACGGTCCGAGGCATGGGATATGTTCTTAAAGAGGCTGACTAACACATCGAAGACCATCGGCTTCAGGCTCACGTGCTGGTATTCGGGATTATTCATTCTCTGCTCTTTTCTGCTGTTCGGGTCTGTCTATTTTTACGTCCGCTCGGAGTTCATCGGCCATGACCGCCAGAAAATCCTCGCAGAGCTGGAGGAGTTTGCAAACGCATACAGCACCTACGGCATTCCGGGCCTTGAAGAGGTACTCACGGCCAAACGCAAATTCCACCAAGAACAGCCCATGGTCGTTCGGCTTGCAGATCCGACCAATGAAACCATCCGTCTCTATCTTCCGTTTCCATGGACAGAAATCGATCTCAGGCGGCTCAAGGCGATTCCCCCTGACGAGACCAAACCATGGTTTCAGTTGTCTTCCTTGGACGACCGGTCTTCGCTGGAGATGGCCAGCAAACGTTTGAATGATGGCCGTTGGCTCCAGGTAGGGCTCAGCACCCAAGACCGCGACCGTGTCCTTGAGCGTCTGCGAAAGACGTTTCTCTTGGTTATTGGGCCGATGGTGCTGCTCGGGTTCGTCAGCGGATGGTTTCTATCGTCCCGAAGCCTCAAGCCTATCAGACATTTCGTGCGAACGGTCCTGTCCGTTCACGCAGGCCGCATGAATGCTCGGGTGCCCGACCGCTCGACGGGTGATGAACTGGACAAACTGGGTGACCTTTTCAACGAGATGTTGACCAGAATAGAGTCCCTGATCACGGGGATGCGGCAGTCCCTGGACAATGTGGCCCACGACCTCCGCACTCCTATGACCCGTTTCCGCATGATTGCCGAAAACGCCTTAAGAGGCGGCGACGGTCCCTGCCCCTGTCGCGACGCATTAGTTCGGAGTCTGGAGGAGTCAGATCGCATTCTATCCCTTTTGAACGGACTGTTGGACATCTCGGAAGCGGAAACGGGTTCCATGGACCTGAACCGTCAGGCTGTTGATTTGCGAGAATTTTTATACAACCTTGTCGACATATATCGTTACCCGGCCGAAGAAAAATCACTCCAAGTTTCAGTCGAAAGCATCGAAGACATCAAGGTGAGCGTCGATCCCGGCCGCATCAGTCAGGTGTTGGGCAACATCCTTGATAACGCAATCAAATACACAAATGCCGGTGGGCAGATCCGCGTCAACGCCTTGCGGCAAATGAATGAGATCGCCATCACCATTCATGATACCGGATGCGGAATCGCTCCGGAACACCTCGCCCACATCTGGGAACGCCTCTATCGCGCAGACCGGAGCCGCTCTAAAAAAGGGCTGGGGATAGGGCTTTGCCAGGTAAAAGCCATCGTCTCGGCTCATGGAGGCCGGGTCGAAGT
>JADHED010000888.1_pt1 | contig 29159 bp, 25 predicted proteins | sample 8952041 | NCBI WGS metagenome assembly JADHED01 (sample SAMN16124423, study PRJNA663239) | bioreactor sludge metagenome | isolation source: sludge (control) | place: India:Bengaluru | collected 2018-09-08
ATGGTTACGAAGCAGGTATTATGCCCCAGGTTGGTCTGATCGTTATCCCTGAAATACTGGAACCCGCTATAGTCAGCTACTTTCCCGGGAGGAAGAAAGGTTTGCGCGCCCAGGTTACCGTTGTAAAATCCCAGGGCATCAAAAGCCATCGTGTTTCGCTGGGCTTCATCAGAGATGGCCTGATCCAGGTTGTGATCCGGATTGGTAAATGGCTCTCCGGAAATGACGTACATACTTTCATCAATGGCATCATCGTCTTTGGGATCACTGGTACATGCCAGCAGGATACTGGCGAAGATCAACGTCAAGCCAATTAATGGCACCCGCTGCATCGGAAATTTTATCAAGCCGTTTTTCATAATAGTGGAATTTGAGTTTGAGAATCCATGTTACATTCAAGCAATTGTAAGGTCGGCCTCCCGGAGTTATTTTGTGCTTCTTGAATAATACACGGTCATGGTCGCCTGGGAAATGATTTTATCCTGCATCACATTCCTGATGAAATCAAGGTCGATGCTTTCCGGAGGGGCTGTGATGTTCAATTCCTCCGACAGGGCAAAGATGAAAAAGGTATACGCTTTGATCCCTGGTCCCTGTGAACAGGGAGGCGCATATTCATTCCTGTCATTTACACTGTTGGTGCCCAATGAACCGATACCTTCCGTATTTTCGGGCAAACCCATCACGGATGCGGGAATATTATACAAGATCCAATACCAGTGCACATCTTCCGGCGAGGCGACATGGTGCATGGTAAGGGCATAGGAAACCGTTCCGGCAGGTGCATTTTTCCACGCCACCGGCAAGGTCGCGCTTTCCCCGTCACAGGTATATTTGGCAGGCAGGAGGCTGTCGGCACCAATACACGTGCTCGAAAGCGTCATGCTTTCATTGGTGATGTCTGTGGCGCCGTCTTTGCTGCATGATCCGGCGATCAGGATCCAGAGGATCACTCCCATCTTGTCCATTTCAGTCAGATTGAATGATTATTTTCTGACTAAACGGACTTCCGGGAATAAACATATAAGCCTATCAGCAACAGGCCGGTATTTCTCTGTAAGATGCAGGATTTTCTAAGCGACGCAAACCCCACCCGTCTGAGTCACTTCTTCACCACCTTGCTGCGCACGGCAGCGGCATTCTTTTTTCTGATTTCAAGGATGTATACGCCCCTTTCAAGCCGTTCGGGATAGAGGGTGGTTCGCTCCAGGTCGACAACCTCCTTTTCGTAACGGAGGGTACCGGCAAGGTCCATGATGCGGATCACGGTTTTCCCCTCACAGTCGGCACAATACAGGTGTATGGCATCCTCAAAAAAGGTGGGGTAGGCAGAACAGGTTACGGTATCGGTGGTATCCGGAGGGGGGATGGGCGCTTTAAAATAAGCATCGTCATAAATGATTCCAACCGTCTTCCCCTGGTGGATATATCCCGTCAGGTATTTGGTATCCACATACGGGTAAGGCCCATAGCGGTTTGAAGATGTTTGTTGCCGGATTAATCCGATGCCCGCACCATACCTGTAATCAGCAATGGCATCCTGAATGTGCGGATCCATGGAACTGAATACAGTGTCATGTTGAAAAACCATTCCGTTACTACCGTATGACTTGACAATACAGTGATAGGCACTATCCCAGGCAACAGTTACCGGATTGCTGTCGGTGATGTTTTCAAGGTTGTATGCATTCAAATATCCGAGATCTGACTTCTTATATTCAATCGAGCTGTTGGAAGCTTTATATACGGGGTCTAGCGGGGTATAATAGTCATGGTAGATTGTTATAGAAAGCATGGATGTTTGAATCAAAATATGGTCCTCATTTTTCTCCACCCCGGTAATGCGGTGCTTTTGTGTCACTACCGGACCGGGAAAACGACCTGAAGATTTCTGGTGATACTGAAACACATCACCGGTTTCCATCGTGAAAAAGTCAGCAAAATAGAGGTTGCGTTTTCCGGCAGGATTGGGTCCCTCCACGCCCATCAGCCGGTAATGATGTCCCCTGAAATCAGGAAATTTCAACACTCCGTAGTGCTTTGAAAGGAGGATTGTGTCGGAATCCGCTACCGTGATAAGTTTGACGGAGTCTTCAGTACCCGGGAACACAACCTGGCTGCCAACAGTCTTTAACGTGGCGGTTCGCTGGTACAACGTATCAAAGAGCCAGGTTTCATTCAATGCCGCTGACGAGCGAATGACATAGCTTGCAGTGTCCCTGAGGTGGAAATCCCTGTTGGACTTTCTAACCACTTCACCCAGCAGAAATGCAGGCTGGTTATTCAGATATACAACATTGGAATAGTACTTGTTTTCACAATTGCTGCATACCGTGCTTACCCGGTTCAGCACGAATACGGAATCTCCTTGTTCCGCATAGGCCGAATCCACCCGGATTGTCGTGGTAATGACAGAATCGAGGGAATAATTGTACAGCCTTCCGGACACGACAAGGTTCCAATCCTGTGCCCGTACGGCAGGAAAAACCGATAGACATATTGTGCAGAGGAGTAGTAACTTTTTCATGGCAGGGGGCTTCAAATTCAACATAACTTTCCCCATAAAGATAGGGTAATTTCAGGTACGACGTCACTCGTCACTCGTCACTCGTCACTTTCTCACAACCCCGAAACCCTGAATTCATCCCACGCAACCACCTGTTTCCCATAAGAGAACATGCCGACAACACCTTCCTTTTTGAACTGTGTGCCGCTGCCGATGGTCGGAGGTGAGACATAATATACATTCCGGGCTGCGAGTTTGTCATTGATATAAAAGGCGATCATTCCCACCGTATGCATGTCCCATTCCGTCTTCTGCACCCGCAACACATTTTTCTCCCCGGAGCCCGTATGAACCAGGTCAGATTTGGTCCAGCCCACCACATCCTGGGCAATCCACTTGAGCTCCTTTTTGGGCAGCCACCTGAATATGGAAAAGTAACCGCCCGATGTAATGGTGAATTTCAGACAGTTCACCGGATCATTTCCAATGATAACGCCATACCCCTTATTATTTTCACCGCTGATCCAGCTGCAGGATGCCTCAACCTCAAAACTTCCCGGGAAAGCCATGCTTTTTAATACCACACTTGAATCAGCGCCTTGATTATCGAGCACCAGGGCGCCGTCTGAAAATGTGACGTGGTGCAGGTTGTCCGTGGTCATCTGCCATGCACTGCTGCCCTTGGAAAAATCATCCACAAAGATGTCTGCGGTGGGCTTCAAAGGGATGGACGGAGAAAGGCCCGCTATGGTAATCCCTTTCGATGCCCCGGAAATAGCCGGAAAATCATTTTTAAATTTGCTGCTAACTGTCGAAAGGCTGGTTTCGTTTTGTTGAATGACACTGGACGAAGCGGACAGGTCCACATCAATTTCTCCCAGGTAATTCACACTGCCGGCATCCATGTTGAACCTTCCGTGCAGTGGAAAGCTAACCCACGTGGTGTAACTGCCGTTTTTGGTTTCCACATCAATCAGCGCAATGTCAGTCTCACCGGGAGCGGTGAGGTAATAATAGGTCATTTCACCGGAATACAGTTTTGTAACGGGATCACGTTTGGGCGTGTACCAGGTCATGGGACAACTGTACACGACGGCACCCCGGCTGAAGTATACCGCCCCGCCGGAAATCGGGTATTTGCTATTTTCAACTTTTACGGTAAATATCAATACCGCCTGGTTAGAAGGCTCCTCTTTCGAAAGCCTCTTGAAGGCTATTTCATTTTTCGGCGGAGCACCGCACATCAAGCCTGGCAGAACCAGAAACAGGCTCAGGATCAAAATCTTTTTTATCATGTGGTTGGTTTTGGGAGGAGAAGGATTAAAAACTAAAAAGTCAACATAACGGTATCATGATCTCAGCGAGATCATGAAAATTACTTTATCCTTACTGTCAAGCACCTTGACAATTACTACACTTCGAATGGAATCGGCATCAATGTCGCTGATGTTGAATTGATCCGGCATAACCCGTCCATCAACCATATAAATAATGGTGTAGTGCTGGGATTTGTATTGACTTACATTTCGCTGGGTAATGGATTTGAAATCGGAAGTATAGTACCCAAGGATCATGTTGGAAAGTCTGCCTGAGGCAAGACGGTTTACTTTGATGGTTCTGCCTTTAAGGGCAACCTGTTTCAGTTTTTTCTGCTGTCTCAGGTCAAACTCAAATTTCAGCAGTTCATTCTTTTTGCCGGCACCGATGGAACTCAGACTTACCCTGTAAGGTTCTGAAATGCAAGAAAACTCAAGTATTCCTTCAACCGGTGACCATATTTCAAATTGACCAAAATCATCGGTATATACCATGCGGTCGGAGTGGGAGATTCTGACCAGGGCCCCGGGCAGGGGCTGCTTGTCCCTTGAAATTACCTGACCCCTGACCAACACCGAATCAGACGACTGTCCGGCCATTGCATGGGCAATCATTAGTAATAACAAGAATATAATGGGTTTCATAGGCAGATTGAACTTATCGGGTGGAATCATAAAAGTACGAATTAAATGCCGGATATACAACGGTTAGATGTTCCGTGTCCCGTTCCGCTTATTGCTTACGAAGAATTTCCTGCTCTAGTATTTGCCTTACCCGCTCCGGTTCTTCGTACAAGGGACTGTGAGCCGAATTTTCGAACAGGAAGAACTTCTTTACCGGGGCTTCCAACTGTTCAAGGTATCTGGAAGATAATTCATGGTTCACGGTAAGGTCATACCGTCCGCTCAGGTAATACACCGGGATTTCCAGTTTTTTCACCCGCATGGTGATGGAAGTGTCGAACAACTCGCGGGTCAGCGGGGTCGTTTTCAGGAAGGTGAACTTTGACTTCCAGATATTTCTTTTTTCTTTCAGGGTATAAGCCCTGCAGGTCCATACCGGGATAAACACATCTTTAAAAACAGAACGCATGTTCCGCATGGTCCCGATACCCAGGGCATGCATGGTTTTATCGCGTACCAGGGACTGGTAAAAGGGAAGGATGTTCGTGTCGGATTCCATGACCGGATATGCGTCAAGCGCTTTCAGTACGGATTTGTCATTTTTCCGCGCATATTGGTCCCGAATGTACTGATAGGCTATCTTCTCCGATTCAGCCTGATTTGAGATCTGTGCCATGCCGATATACGCATGGAACAATTCAGGAGCCTCCGAGGCGGCCAGGATGCCGATGGGGGTGCCCCCGGAATGGGCCATTAAATAGATTTTTTCCTGCCCGAAGCGCTTCCTGAGGTATTGGGTAACTTCAAGGGCATCCGAAACCAGTTGCGCGAAGGTCATGCTTTCGGGGGTGACGGCATCGCTGTACGACAATCCGCCGCCCCGCTGCTCCCAGTAACACACTGTAAAGAGATTTTCCAATCCGGGTTTGTACCGGTCGATCAGGAAATAGTTCGGAAATGCCGGTCCCCCATGCAGGTACAGCAGCACCGGATTTGTCGTATCCTTTCCTACGATGAACATGCCCTGACTTACCCCGCCGATACCCATAAAGACCTTTTCGGCTATGGAACGGGGCAGCCTGGCTCCGTCTGGTCCACATACGGGCATGGGATGGCCGGGACTACGCACGACCAGAAATACAGCCAGTGCGGCAATGGCTGCAAGGAGTATGGCTGCTGGGATCAGGATCATATATCTTCGGGTCTTCAAGGCGGTTTTTCCGAAAATTACATGTTTTTCGGAGATTCTCATCATCAAGGGAATAAGAATTTCCTGTCTGTATTTGTGCCGAATTGCCCTCCCGTTTGTTAGCTTATTTAAGTCTTTTTCACCCGAAACTTTTAAAATATGAAAATAGGAATTATAGGAACCGGGACGGTGGGACAAACCCTCGCCGCCAAACTGAATGAGCAAGGTCACGAGGTAATGATCGGTACCCGTGATGTGCAGGCTACGCTTGCCAAAACCACCGGGGATGCCTATGGCGGGCCTTCCTTTTCGGTGTGGCATGCCGACCATCAGTCCGTGATATTAGGAACCTTTGAAGAGGCTGCCCGGCACGGTGATTTTCTTATCAACGCTACCCATGGCGGCAGCTCCATAGCAGCGCTGCAGCTCGCCGGTGCCGGAAACATGAAAGGCAAGGTGCTGATCGATGTTTCCAATCCCCTCGATTTCAGCAAGGGCATGCCTCCAACCCTGATTGCCGGCCTTTGCAACGACACTTCCCTGGGTGAAGAAATTCAGAAGGCCTTTCCTGAAACCCGGGTTGTGAAGGCCCTCAACACCATGTGGTGCGGACTGATGGTCAATCCAAACCTGGTAGACAAGGGCGACCACCATGTGTTCACCTGTGGCAACAATGCCGAGGCCAAAACACAGGTGGCCATGCTCCTGACGGAATTCGGATGGACATGTGACCGCATCCTCGATCTGGGAGATATCAGTGCGGCACGCGGCACCGAAATGCTGCTGCCGCTCTGGTTGCGCATCATGGGCACGGTGGGGAACGGCGCATTCAACCTGAAAGTGGTGCAGGCTTAAGGCAGTTCATCCCTATTGCTGTTTCAGGGTGATGGCGGGATTGATCCCCAGGGCCTTTAGTGTCTGATAGCTGACGGCTGCAACCGCCACAACCAGGGTTATTCCCACAGATGCGGCAAACAGCCATGGATTCAAGGATATGCGATAGTTGTAGTTGTTCAGGAATTGCTGCAACACCCTATAAGATAAGGGGAGTACGATCAATGCGGCCACGAACTGCAATACCAGGAATTCACGCAGGAACAGGAAGATGATGTGTGCATTGCCGGCGCCCAGGGCCTTGCGCAATCCGACTTCCCGGTTCTTCTTTTCCACCATGTAGGCGGATAGTCCGAACAACCCGATGCTGCCGATGATCAGGGCAAGCAGCGAAAAGATATTCATCAGCGTTCCCATTCGGATTTCGGTCCTGTAATTGCCTTCAATCTCCTGATCCACGAAATGGAAATCCATGGGATAGGACGGTACTACCCGTTCCCAGGCCTTCCCGAGCTGCTTCATATTGCCGGTAAGGTTTCCCGGGTGGAGCCGTACCAGCATGAAGTTGCGGAAATCGTCCCCCCAGATGGCCAGGGCCAGGGGGGCTATGGGCTCATGCAGGCTCTGGAAGTTGAAGTCCTTCATCACCCCCACCACTGTACCCGATGATCCGAACCTCAACCGGGCGCCAACCGCATTGTCGGTTTCCATGATCTTCTCCAACTGTTCGTTGATGATGAAATTGGCTGTGGTGTCATGATCCGCATCCCCGGGAAACTCCCTGGAGAAACCCCTTCCGGCCTTCAGTTCAATGCCCATGGCTTCAATATAGTCGTAGTCTGCGCTTCCCATGCTGACAAGCACATGCATATCGGCAGGTTTTCCTTCCCAGGTAATGTTGTCCGAATTGCTTCCGATCATGTAAGGGGGGCTGTTGCTGGCCGAGATGGCCTTGACATAGGGTTCCTGCAGGAGTTCCTGTTTGATCAGGTCATACGACTTTTTCAAATCTCCCCGTAATGGAATGTAGATGAGGTTTTCCTTGTCGTAGCCCAGCTTTTTCGACTGCATGTAGTGCAATTGCCGGTACAGCACCAGGGTTCCGGTGATCAGCATGATGCTCAGGCCAAACTGGACAAACACGGAGATCTTTCTGAAACGCGTGCCGGTCATCCCGGAGGGTTGTCCTCCTTTCAACATGGAAACCGGTTTGAATCCTGAAAGCACCAGGGCAGGGTAGAGGCCCGAACTCAGCGCCGTCAGCACGGAGATCACCACCAATCCCGCTACAAAAACCGGCTGCATCAGGTCAGCCGCTTCGAAATGTTTTCCTGAAATGCGGTTGAATACACTCAGTAAAACCAGGCACAGCACTACGGCAACCCCTGCGGCAATCAGCGTGGTGAGCGCCGATTCGCCGAAAAACTGGATCATCAGCTGCCTGCGTGTAGCGCCATTCACCTTGCGCAAAGCGATCTCCTTCGCCCGCATGGCCGACTGTGCCGTACTGAGGTTCATGAAATTGATACAGGCGATCAGCAGTACCAGCAGGGCGATGGCGGAGAAAATCCACACATTGAGGATGGCACCGGGTTTATGGCCAAAACCAAAATAGCTGTACAGGTGCTGTTTAACCAATGGGAACACCATGAACCGGGTGGTGTTGTCGGTGTTGTTCTCTGACACCACCTGGGTCAGCAACCGGTTTACTTTTGCTGTATCGGCCCCTGCAACCAGTTTTACATACGTTTCGATGGAATTGCTGCTCCAGCTCTCACTATAGTACTGGGAATGCTTCATATAATCATAAGGGATCAGGAAGTCAGCCCGGATGGAACTGTTTTTCGGCATTTTCCTGAATACTCCGGTCACCTGGAATGCTTCCCGGGTATTGATCAGCAGGGTTTTACCCATCGGATCCTCCTTTCCGAAATACTTGGCTGCCATTTCATCACTGATCACCATCGACAGGGGACGGCTCAATACACTTCCGGCATCCCCACGGAGGAGGGGAAAGGAAAATAACCGGAAAAACGAGGAATCCACCGCCAGCACGCCCTCCTCATAAAAGGCGGCCTCGTTCCGGGCAATCAGAAAACTGCCCGGAGCGGTCAGCCGGCATTGCTCCTGGATTTCGGGAATCTGTTGCTTCCATACCGGTCCTGATGGCCACGGTGTCACGGTCACATGGAAAATCCCGTTGCTGTACGGCTGGTCTTCTTCCACCCGGTAGATCTGACCGGCATGGGTATGAAACCGGTCATACTTCAGTTCATCACCTACCCAGAGGAAAATGAGGAAGGTACAACCCAGGCCTGCCGTCAGTCCCGTCACATTCATCACCGTAACGGAAAGGGTCCGCCGCAGGCTTCTCCAGGCGCTTATCCAGTAATGCCGAAACATGATATGGTTTTTATGGGTTGGTTCGTACGAAAATATCTCCGCTGATGGTCTCCAGTTTCACAGGAACGCCTGTGGAAGAGGGTTTCAGTCGTACCACCATCGGCAGACTGCCTTCAGGTTCGCTTTTCGCCAGGTCGAGATCGGTATACATCCGTCCTGAGATCGTTTTCATTTCGAGGTCCGACATCTGCCTTGCAGCCAGGGTCACATCGAGAGTTCCGCTGATGGTCTTGGCAGCCACTTTCCCGGGATTTCCGCTGAGGCTCACACTGCCGTTGATGGTTTCAAGGGTAAAGGGCGCGCGCTCGGGAATATGAAGTATCCAGATAATCTGCGTTTCATTGCAGCAGTTCTTTCTGCCGTCAAAGTAGCCCTTTTTAAAGTCTGACCGCATGATCACCTCATCACCCGAAGTGTCAAAGGTGGTCAGATAGGCAGCGTTGTCGGCATTGTCGTTGATGTTGACGGAAACCTGGGCCCATACTTCGGCCTTGTTCCAGGTAACGATCCGGATAGAGTCGGCGAACCGGATGTCGAGTGTCAGTTTGTTGCTTCCCGTGAAAGGGAGGTGTTTTTCGATGTGTTCCTGAGCCCACACCTTGGGCATTGCCATCCACAGGATGAGCCAGTATAGTGCATATTTCATGGGTTGTTCCTCCTACTTGCCTTTTCTGAGGTAGATATTTCCGCTCACATTCATCACATTGAACTTGGTGCCGCCACCGTTCAACTTGAAATTCAGCCGGCTGCCGCCCACCTGTTTCATGGATTCGCCCTTGTCACTGATGTCAAAATCGCTGTAAATCTGTCCACTTACCGTTCCCAGGCTGATATCAGCAGGCACGGATGCGGGAAATGTAATATCGATTTCACCGCTTACCGTGTTGATTGCAAAGGGTTTCCCGGTGGCAATGGCGCCAAAGCTGATGTCGATATTCCCGCTGATGGTAGAAAGCACGAGGGGACCGCTTACATTTTTAAGGGTGATGTCCTGGCAGTTCTGAATTTCCAGTTCACTTTTCATGCCGGTGATTACAATATCAGTACTGTTCTGACAGGCGCTTGAAATTTTCAGGGCCAGTGTTTCGGGTACCTTAATCGTGTAATCGGTTGACTTCGTGAACGGAACCAGACAGGTAATGCTGATTTCGTTTCCCTGGTTATCCACCCACAATCCAATCCCGGTGTTGTCGGTACCTGCCGGATATACGGGTTTGAGTCCCTTGGCCTTTTCCGGAACCTTCATGTCCTCCGCATCGGGCGTGCTGATGAAGATTTTATTGCCGGGAATGGCTTCGATGGTGAGGTTCCCTGAGAAGGAGGACAGGCTGAGCCGGGCATCTTTCGGGTTGTCTACTGTGATGGTGTATTCCTGCGCACGAACGGTTCCGGATAGGAGGATTCCCGCTACCACGGGGATGATCAGTAATGTTTTCATGGTATTGTTTTTTAATTATGGAACAAAGCCGGCTGAACCCGGAATTCCGCCGGCGGATTTTCAAATTGAATTCAATTATATCTTACATCAGTTGCTGAAGGCCTTTTTTAGCTACCGACTTTACTTCTTTCATGGTGTTGTCGCTTTGGATGATCTGGTTCATGGGCTTCACCGCCTGGGTGACCTTATGCTCCACCAGGATGTTCATGAGCACCACCTGGAGGATGGGTTCGGTCTGCCGGGTCAACGACTGCACCAGGGAATCCCTGACGAGGGCGTTGTCGGCAAAGCGTTCCAGGGAATAGGCTGCCGCCATGCGCACATTTACATTGGCATCGTGGTTCAGCGTTTTGATCAGGGCATCCAGCACATTGCGGTCGGCTACGGGCATCTCTTCTGCATAGGAAACCGCCTGAAGGCGCTGGCTGGGGGATTCTTCCTTGAGCATCGAAAGCATCATCATCTGTTTCATCGACTGCAGTTCATCTTTCATTTCTGCCATCTGGCCTTGCTGCCGTTGCTGTTGCACTGTGCTGCTGATCCAGTATCCCGTCAGGGTGCCGGTTACCAGCAGGGCCACTGCTGCCGCGACCCTCAGAAAAGCTGGCGTGAACCGGATCCGGTATTTCTTTGTAGATGGGGTTTCGGCCGCAACCTGTTTGTTGATTTCCGCCTGCAGCATGTGGTAAAAGTTTTCCCTCAGGCTGCCGTCGGGCGCTTCCATCTCAGTAGCCTCTATTTCTTCATGCAGCCGCACAAAGGAGGCATGTACATCACCGCATCGTTCGCAGTGCCGGATGTGGGCCGAGACTTCTTCGGAAACCGGAGCCTCCAGGGTGTTGTCGATATAGTCGACAAGCAGCAGTTCAACTTCTTCGCATTTCATGACCAGGGTTATGACAGGTTGAAAAAATGGGTTCTTAATTGCCGGATGGCCCGGTACATCTGTACCTTGATGGCCGGGACCGATGACCGGGTAATGGCGGAGATCTCCTCGTATTTTAATCCCTGAAACCGGCTCATGACGATGAGTTCAAGCTGGTCGGGACTGAGCAGCTGCAATGCCTTGTCGAGCAGGGAATACTGTTCTTCATTGTACACCGGAGGTATTTCAGGAATATTTTCCGCATTTTCATCCCGCCGTACTTCAGAAGTATTCGATTTCGTTTTTTCCTTACAGTAGTCAATATGAATATTTCGCGCCATCTGGTAGATCCATGATTTAAAACTATGCTGCTCGTCATACGTGTGCCTGTATTTCAGCACCCGGTAAAACAGGTTCTGCGTGAGGTCCTGGCTTACCGTCCTGTCAAAGGTGAGCTTCAGCAGGTAGTTGTAAAGCTTCACATGGTAACGCTCGAACAGCACCGACATTTCCGCCAGGTTGCCGTCTTTCACGTGCCTCATGATCACTTCATCGGACAATTCAGACATGGTTCTGTTGCTTTCTATCCGGATTACTTCGGAAAGGTAAGATGGTTACAAAAATAATGTGCAAATGTGCAAATGTGCACCTCCAAAATCCCCATTTCTTAGTATTGCAAAACACCCTCTCACTACCTTACTTTGGCAACCTATGGCAAGACCATCAATTGCAGTGCAAATCCTTTCGCCCAAGGCAAAGATGGCCGAAATCCTGGCGGAGCGGCCGGAACTCAGCCTGCTGCTGGAACATACGGGTATGGTGCTTCCGGTGGGTGAGAAAACCGTGGAAAAGCTTTGTCTTGCACACGGTATCGACACAGACCTTTTTCTGACCCTTGCTGCACTTTACAGCGGGGAAACGGTGATTCCGCCGCGTGATCTGCCTGAATCTGCATTGGCAACGATCATCCGCTGCCTGCGGAATGACCATGTTTATTACCTGGGGGAAATGTACCCTGCCATTCGGGAAGCCATCCTGCACCTGTCCGCCGGCGAAACTCCCGGGCAGGCATCCCTGGTGCTGCAGTTCTTTGATGACTATTTCAATGAGGTCAAAGAACACCTTTCCTATGAAGAACAGGTAGCTTTCCCCTATATGACCTCCTTATTTCCGTCGGCCTCTGAGACTGGAAATAATAGGGGCTCCCGGGATTATTCCGTACAGGAGTATAAAACCCACCATGATGATATTGAGGAAAAGTTAAACGACCTGAAGCACCTGCTGATCCGACACCTGCCGGCTGCAGGCGACCAGCGCATCCGCCGCCGCATACTGGGCCTGTTGGCAGAGCTCGAACGAAACCTGCACATCCATTCCATGATCGAAGATCTGATTTTGATCCCCCTGGTGGAACGGATAGAGAAAAAGCAAATACCTTATCAATGAAGCGGCCGCCTTCCATCCTTATCGTGGAACACGCGCCTATCATCGCGACAGGGTTGTCCTCACTCCTAAGGCAATCCGGGATTGCCTCCCACATCCGCTTTGCAGTCACTTTCACGGAGGCATCACGTATGTTGCAGGGCACTGATCTCCGGATTGTATTTCTCAATCCCTCCCTGGTTGCCCCGCATACCAGGGATTTCAACATCCTCCGGTGTGAAAATCCTGAAATCCGCTGGATTGCCTTGCAGAACCACCTTCCCGATGCCCGGCTGTCACCTTTGTTCGATGCTTCCATTGGCATTTTTGATTCCCGCGAGGAAATCCGGCAGACTGTCGAGCACTGCCTGAAGCAGGAAATGGAAGGTAATCCGGAGAACACACCGGAACTGCTCAGCATCAGGGAAACCGAAGTACTTAAGCTGGTGGTTGCTGGATTGTCCAACAAGGAAATTGCAGAACGCCTGCATATCAGCATCCATACCGTTATTACCCACCGCAAGCACATTTCTGAAAAGACCGGTATCAGGTCGGTATCGGGACTCACCCTGTTTGCCGTGGTACGCAAAATCATCAGCCCCGAACTTCCCGGATAGATCATCCCCACAGCAGGGGAGGAGGATGCCTTTTTTACCTGCACATTGGGATTTCCTGCCAAACACCAACCGGTACCTTTGTGAGGTAGTTCATCCTCATAAACAACACCATGCGCGTTTATCAATGCTTACTTGCTGCTTTGTTCAGCCTGAATGTCCTGCCGCTTGTTGCCCAGTCATCTGTCACCCGGAGCCCGGCTGTTACCTGGGAGATTTCCTATACGGGCGACCTGGTGTCCAACGTATCGGGCGGCATCCGTAGTGGAACCGGCTATCTTGGACTTGCCGGCATCAGAAGCGAATTGAATACGGAAGGGGCAAAACTGTGGAAAGGAGGGCTGTTCTCATTGCACCTCATCCATACCCACGGTTCAACACCTTCTACCGAAATGATCGGCGACCTGCAGGTGGTGTCGAATATTGAGGCGGGTAACCATACCTGCTTCCAGGAAATGTACTACAAACAGACACTGGGTTTCCTCGAAATCACGGCAGGATTGCAGGATCTGAATGCGTCTTTTGCCATTACCGATATGGCAACTGTATTTGTAAACAGCTCCTTTGGGATTATTCCTACGTTCAGTGGAAACCTTCCCGCCCCGGTATTTCCGCTCACAGCTCCGGGGCTGACCCTGAAGATCGGCCTGGGTCAGCATACGGACTGGCGGCTGGCCGTGTTTGACGGATGCCCGACGGCCTTCGAACACAACCACCTTAACCTTTCCTGGAAACTGAACCGCGAAGACGGAGCCCTCCTTGTTTCAGAGTGGCAATTCACGGGCGCTGAAACCAACAGCGGCACTTCCGTACGGTTGGGGATGTATTCCCGCCGACACCAGGCGGAAAAAGACCCGGAGACACCTTCAGCCACAATGAAAACCTGTTATGGGGCGTATGCCCTTGCAGAAGGAACAATCTGGCAGTCTGCCCGCTCAGGCAGGCGGGCAGGGGTGTTCCTGCAGGCGGGACTGAGTCCCGACCCATCGAATGTGGTGGATTTTTATGCAGGGCTGGGAACCGTGCTTTCAGGGCTGGTGCGTATGGATGGGGAAGACCGGCTTGGACTGGCCGTTGCACATGCCTCACTGACTGCCGGGGCGGGGCATGAAACTACCCTGGAATGCACTTACCACGTGCCGATAACGAAACATCTAAGCCTTCAACCCGACTTTCAGATTGTAATGCGTCCCGGGGGGCAAAAAGGCAGCGCCTGGGTGGGCCTCCTGCGATTGGGAATTGTGATATAAATATTTCGTTTTTCAGGAATAATGGGTATTTTAGAGGTTCAAATCATCCTCAACGGTACCATTCCATGAAATCAAGTCTTTTCCTGAAACAGCTTCTGGGAACCCTTATCTTCTTTGCCCTGATCTTCCTGAGTGCCGGACGGTTGCTTTACTGGCCCGGACTGATCTATGTGGCCCTCGGTCTTGTGATGATGGTACTCAGTTACACGGTATTGCGCCTTGATCCGGAGCTTGCCAAAGAGCGCGGGAAACCGGGCGAGGGCGCCAAGAAATGGGATAAGTCCATCCTTGGGCTTTCTTTTCTGACTACCCTGATGATGTATGTGGTCGCCGGACTCGATTCCGGCCGCTATCACTGGTCTGCCGAGGCACCTGATTGGGTGATTGGGTTAGGTGTTGTGATGACCGCAGCCGGTCAGCTGCTGTTCCTCATCGCCCAAAAGCAGAATAAGTTTTTCTCAAGCACCGTAAGGATTCAAACGGAACGCGGCCATACGGTATGTGACACCGGACTGTATAAAATTGTCAGGCATCCCGCTTACCTGGGTTCAGTCATTCAGGCTGCGGGATTTCCGCTCATCTTCGGATCATGGTGGAGCATCCTGCCCGTTGGCTTGATGCTCCTGTTGCTGGTTGTCAGAACCCGGCTCGAAGACAAGACCCTGATGGAAGAACTCAAGGGATACCCTGAATATGCTTCCAGGACCCGATATAAATTGATACCGGGGGTGTGGTGAGAGGAAAATGTGCCAATGTGCCAATGTGCCAATGTGCCAATGTGCCAATGTGCAAATCAACAAATCAACAAATGATCAATAGTCGAGTGTGATAATCCTGCCTTTGGTGAAATCGAAGAATTTGTCCTTTTGGGCGACCTGGATGCCGTCCATCAGGTCCTCGGGTTTGAAGCCTGCTATTTTAAGGCAGGTGGGACAGGCATACACGCCTACCTTCATTTCGGCCAGCTTTTTAATGTACGTCTGGAACGACTCGAATTCCGCATAATTCAAATCCTTGGCGCCCTTGACTGTCAATTCCACGGCTTTGATATCCAGATAAACAAGAACGTCTTTGTCCATGGCCATCATGGTCGCCATTTTCAGCGGCATCAGCACCCGGTGCGGATCGTTGTAGCCTTCTGAAATGTGGATGAATACGCCATCGCGCATGGCGGAATCCCCGCGCATCATGGCCATGTGGTCATGGGGAGCCATGCCCTGGGGTGGGGAAGGCGGCTGGGGCGGCTGGGGTTTACACGCGGAAAGGATCAAAATAACTGAAAGGATCAATGCATTTGTTTTCATAAGGCTGTGATTTATAATTCAGGTAGTTACAAGCTGGGGACTCAGGTTATTCCTCCCTGCGAAATATGCGAAGAATGTGGGTGAGGGCATTTCCAAGTGCCATGCCCAGGGCAAGAATGAACCAGAAGGAAGCGTTGTCGGGCTTGCAGGGAATCCGCGAGTTAAAAACCAGATAAAGGCACAGGGTAATGACCAGGGGAACGAGGATGGCAGCGGTTTGTTTGCGGTTTTTCATGGCAGGGGTGTTTGGTTAAGGGCTTCAAGAGCATAAACCTAAAATTAGGAAAATAAGTTGGTCCCTGCAACACGTCCTGCGCTACAAAATGACTGCCACGAAATGGGATAATGCAAATTATTGTTTTATCCGTTACCGGAACTGATCAAAGAGCAGCAGGTTGCCGTCAGGATCCTTCACCATAAAACTGGCGGGACCGGTGGATTTTTCATCTGCTTCGGTTACAAGCGGGATGCCTTTGTTTTTAAGTAGTTTTTGAATTTCACGCACATCGGTGAACGGATCGGTGTTTTGCGCGTTCTCATCCCATCCGGGATTAAAAGTAAGGATATTGCCCTGGAACATGCCCTTGAACAATCCGATCAGGCAGTTGCCGTTTTTCATAATGAGGTAATTCTTGGTGGTATCACCGCCAAATACTGTGAAACCAAGGGTCTCATAAAACTGTTCCGATGCATGGAGGTCTTTCACACTCAGGCTTACAGAAAAGGCCCCTGGTTTGATCTGAGTCTCTTTGGATAAAGCTTCCTGAGCAAATGAAATCAGCGTTGACGACAGTAACGATATGGTCAGTAGCAGGATTGACTTTTTCATAATGGCTGGTTTTAGGATGGTTGAATTTGTGTTGCCTGTGGTTTCATTGCGTACCCGTAATATTGAACAGACAACCAGTCAATTTGTTGGTAACCGGCAGGCACAACAACTGATTAGGCCCTATTCCGCGTCTTGTCCATCCAACCGATATCCGTCTTCGATCCGGGCTGTCAGGTTGCTTATGAAGCGCGCCATCTGCATGCCGTCAATGACGTCATGATCCATCAAAATGGTAATTTTCAGCATTTCACGGATGGCAATCCGGTCTTCGTACACTGCAGGTTTTTTCCGGATATTGCCGATTCCGAAGCAAACGGGATGCACTGAGATTGGGATGAACCAACCATCCGCCTTTCCTGATACGCCTATGGAGGTGATGGCCACATTGCCCATGTTTCGGAACGCAAACCGGGGGTGTTTCAGCAAATACATCCAGAATGCCCTTCTCAGCCATCCAGGTAGTCTGTAATAAACCATTTCAAGACGGTTAGTCTTTTTCTGAAGCACAATGTCCTTACCTGAAAGCACCTGATTTTTTGCATCCTCAATTTGTGCCGTGATAGACTCCATACTGCGGGCATGGGCTTTTTCAAGAAGCAGGGGAATGGGAACCCTTTCGTTTTGCAGTTGCTTTTCAACTGCAATGGAAACCCGGATTTCATCAAACAGGATCAACCTGCGTTTCCCCTTTAGATAGGCGGCCACTTCCGCATGCTCCTTCACGCTTTGACTGATGACGCTGATCATCCATGCCATAAACGAAATCTTTCCCCGGCTACGCCTGTACATTCGGATCTTTTCACGGCTGGCGGTCACATCCACTTCGAGCATGGCAACCACATGATGCTTTTTCAGACCGATGGCACAAACATCGTTGGTGGCAATTCTGGAGCGAGGAAAGGTACGGATGGTGCTGGAAGTCATAATTTGTTTGATTTTCATCAAACTAATTTAATCATTCCTTTGAAAATCCTCCAGATGTTAAATTAGGTAGCATGACGGTCTGAAACCGAAAAGACTTTACTGTAAATACCTGCTGATCAGCTGAATTAATTGAGAGGGTTTGATAGGTTTGCTGATATAGTCAATGCATCCGGCTTCCAGGGCTTTTTCTTTGTCAGATTCTTGCGCATAAGCAGTTTGAGCAATAATTTTTGCCATCGGATTGATGTCAAGGATCCGCCGGATGGCTTCATAGCCCGTCATATCCGGAAGACCTATATCCATTAGAACCAGATCGGGTTCCTTTTCACCAGACAATTTAATGGCCGTCCCGCCATCTTCAGCCAGTACCAATTCCAGGTTTTGTTTTGAAAGGATTTCCTGTAGCAGCATGCTATTGTAAGAATCGTCTTCGACAATCAATACAGTCTTGTTTTTAAACTTCACAGGTTTTATGGGCGATTCAAGGGTTGGAGTATTCGGAATTTCATTAAGCCTGATGGTGAAGTAAAAGGTGGACCCTTTCCCAGGTTCAGAAGTAAGCCATATTTCTCCGCCCAGTAACGATATTAATCCTTTCACAATCGGAAGTCCCAGACCCGTTCCCCCAAAAAGCCGGTCCTTAAGGGGTTCATGCTGCATAAACCTTTCGAAAACCTTGTGTTGCCACTCAATGGGAATTCCAATACCTGTATCGGACACATAGAATACCAGGTTGTTATCACCCCCATCTTTGCATCCGAAGGTAATCCGCCCGGTGTCAGTAAATTTGAAGGCATTGTTCAACAGGTTGGTGAAAATTTGTTTCAATTTAACCGTATCCGTAGCTATCTTGAGATTTTTCTGTTTCGACGGCAACTCAAGTTCCAAGGCAATATGTGTTTTTTTAAGTCGGATTTGTTGTCCTGTGAAAAACATCTGCAACTCACTAAACAGAGCGCTCAGCCGGCAGTTCTCGATCTTTATGCTTTGCTGACCCGATTCAATTTTAGCCAGGTCGAGAATATCATTGATGATGGTTAACAGGTCATTGCAACGTTGGTGGATAATTTGAGAAAAGCTTAATAGTTTTTCCTTATTGTCAAGATGTTCGGGTAACAAATCGGTAAATCCCATGATGGCATTCATAGGGGTTCGAATCTCATGGCTCATGTTTTGCAGAAAAGCAGTTTTAAGCTGATTGCTTTCTTCGGCCTTTTCTTTCGCGGCAATCAGTTCCTTTTCGACTCTCTTTCTGTCTGTAATATCATGTACGATCGAATGCAGCAGTTCCTTATTGTTGAAATTGATCCGGCTTGTGAAAACCTCCACATCTCTGATTTCACCATTGGCAAGCCGGTGCTTAAATTCAAAATGAAGGTTCTTATTCACAAGGGCTTTGGCCATTTCCACCTCTATCTCTTTTTCTGAAAGGGTATTGATTTCAGAGATATTCATCCGGCAAAGACTTTCCCTTGTCCATCCATAATACATGGTTGCAGCCTTATTGACATCGACTATGTTACGTGTAAGGGGGTCAATAAGCAATTTAACCGCTGCGTGGTCTTCGAACAACTTCATGTAGTCGCTGCGGCTTTCTTCAAGTTTTTTAAAGGTCTGCCGGAGCTCCGTGATATCCAGGGCGACACCGATGACACCAACATGCTCTAATGGCGACAATATATTGTAATGGTATGCATCGGCCACCTGTGACTCAAAAGTGGCGGGTTCATTTTTCAGGGCCCTTCGGACCGCATCGGTTATTTCAGGATAATCGCGGTATATCTCGAACACGGATTGGCCCACTACCTGGTTGGGCTGCAGTCCCAGGCTTTTCAGCCCGGCTCCAATGGATAACTGGAAGATCCCCTCGAAGTCAATCAGGTAGAAAATGATGGGAAGGTTCTCTTCTGCGGTTCTGATAATTGCTTCCCGCTTTATAAGCTCTTCTTTGGATTTTTTTTGTTCACTGATATCCAACACGGTAAAAGTGACTCCTTTGGAATAATCATGGATATCCAACGGAGTTGATGCCAACAACACATCCACACAATCCCCGTTTTTCTTTCTCCATTTCGTCTCCACACAACCAGTACCCAATGCGTCGATTTGCCTGTACTTTTCCTTGCCTACATATTCATAATCTTCAATGGTGGGGTATAACATCAAGGCATCCTGTCCGATCAATTCATCGGATGTGTATCCGAGCAAATCACAAATTAGTTGATTTACCTCTACAATTTTTCTTTCTCTTACCAGCCCGATACCGGTTGGTGCCACACGGATAATGCTTTGCAGGCGGGTGAAGTTTTGCAGGGCCTCTTCCCGTGTCCTGTGAAGCTCCTCATTTATTTCCCTGTACTCTTCATTCTGTGATTCAATCTCCTCTTTCTGTAACTTCAGCTTGGCATGTGACGCAACAAATCCGTCAAATTGCGATGTGTGGATTGATTTCAGATACTTGCGGAGGGCAAGGATCACCACCAGGTAGAAAACTACCACGAGAACCAGTGCCGGCATCACAGATGTGACAGAGGCCTGATGTATTTCGGAAACAGGAAGCCCGGCTACAACCGCCCATCTATTTCCGGGAATGCCCGAATAAGCCGAAAATACCTTGATCCCGTTGCAGTTGTGTGCTTCAATGAACCCGTTTTCACCATTCAGGACCCGTACCAGAGGTACATTCAGAAACAAGGAATCTTTACAAGGGGTATAAGGATCGGCCGGGCAATAGAGGCAAACCATTTCCCCATTGATTTTTTTCGCCACACTTATTTCAACGCTCCTGTTTGTTCCGGTCAAAAAGCTCCGGTTACTTCTTAACCATTCCATTACCTCCGCATCTGATTTGCCCCCCTCCTTCAAGCCGGCAATAAAAGCCTCCTGACGGCTGATGATTCCCGACAGGGTCTCTTTTGTTTGGTCCATTATTCCGGAATACGCAAACCAGACGCATAGTCCTCCGGCCAACACGCTTACCAGGGTAAGAACCAGAAATAAGGCATTAAATTGCCGGTTCGACCGGAGTTTAGCTGCCGTCATTTTCTATTAACAGATTACTCGGATATGTTCTACTAACATTGGCATATCTTGCATACAGGCCATATATCTGATACGTGCAATTCGAAAATCAGTTATGGAAAATGACCCAAGAAATAGATCGCAATTTGGGTTTGTATCTTACTATTTCTACCACATAACTTTCTACATACACGGTTTTTCCCTTTCACCACTTCCTAAGTCCAATCGGTCAATAAATGGACAATATCTGTCAATATTCCCGGTTCTCCCGGAACGAAAAGCCTAACTTTTTCAAGTTACCGGGCTAAACAGGTCCCGGATTTTGCCTTACCGAATCCCCACCCGTTTTTTCAGGCCCGGAGTACTACAACCTCCAAAGCCATGAAAAATCTTATTGCATTTTTCTTGCTGGTTGCCCTTGCGGAAGGTGCTGCCAAGGGACAACCCCATGTAATGAGCCTGACGACGATTGCTGATTCCAAATTTGATAAGTATATTGTACTCAAAGCCTCGCGAAACAATACCCCGGTACAAATTGACTATGGGGACGGAAATCCCGTGAATATTATTGTTGGTACCCAGCAATCCTGGTTTCTAAATCCGGTTCCAGGTTCCGGCTATGCAAAGATTTACGGCGACAGCATCATCAGTCTTTGGGCACAGGGAGAGGTTACCTCGCTGGACGTTTCGGGCAATCCCGATTTGCTCGATCTGAATTGTGCAGGGGGAAAACTGACTGAACTGGACCTGACGAAAAATGAGGCGCTTGAATCGGTGGATTGTTCCTGGAACGCGCTCACTGCCATCGACCTGTCACAAAACCATGCGTTGAAATCTTTTAATTGCAGCCGTAATAAGTTATCGGAGATCGATCTGACTGCACAACCAGGTTTGGGATACCTGGAATGCGGTTTCAACCAGCTCAAAGAAGTGGATGTGACCGGACTTCCGATTTTGCACGGGCTTAATTGCGAAGGAAATCCAATTTCCGTCCTGGACCTGTCACAAAACCCGGAATTGACCGGTTTGAGATGTTCATCATGTTCCATCAAATCACTGAATTTGATAGGTAATCCGGAGCTGACAAATCTTAGCTGCAACAGCAACGGGCTACACACCCTGAATCTCACTGTCCAGACCAATCTGGTTTACCTTGACTGCCATGATAACCTGCTTACAAAGCTTGATGTACAGCGGAATCCGAAGCTGAGATTGCTTTTTTGCAGTGACAACCTGCTGGATTTTTCAACCCTTCCTTTACAACAACCAAAATTTCAGATTTATAATTATGCACCCCAAAGACCAATACCTATGACAGGCGATGCAGACATGGGTGACATCATCGATCTGGGGAGCTTGTTTAAACCAGGCTTTGCGGTTTCAGACTTTGTGTGGAAATTGAAAGGTGGAATGCCGCTCGTTGAAAATCTGGATTATGTATGTACCGGAGGAAAGACAGTATTTTTCCGACTTCCTGGTGATAGTGTTTATTGCGAGATCGTGAACCGTCAATTCGGGGATCTATGCGGCACCAATGCTCTTAAAACCGAATTGATTCGAATTGACGAATCACGTGCTTCCGTGGTGATGCTAACAGAAAAATCAGCAGGAGACACCATCACGATGCGATTACGTGCCGATACACCAGCAACCATGATTCAATTGGATTTCGGTAACGGGCAGCGGGAGGATGTTTTACTGGACACAATCGATCTGACACTTTCACACCCCATTACAGGGTCAGGGCAATTGAAAATATCGGGCGGACATCTGACTGTTCTTGATTTACGCAACAACAAGCTTACCTGTTTATTCGTGGACCCTGAACTGCCACTCAAGGAGTTCAATTGTGCGGACAACCTGTTGACAAGCCTGTATGCAAATCCCAATGCTGCATTTCAGAATTTTTCCTGCAGCAACAATCATCTGGATTTTTCTTCGCTTCCCATTCCGCAACCAGCCTGGATGCATTACGAGTATGCACCACAAAGACCACTTTACATAGTCTCAGATACTTCGGAGGGATCTGAAACCGATCTCAGTGATCAATATCTCGTAAACGACCAGCAGACTTCCTTCTCGTGGAAAAGAAAGAACGGAACCGACTTGTTGGAACAAGCCGATTACGTGATCGCAAACGGGATTACTACTTTCGTTAGTGATCCGGAGGACAGTGTATATTGTTCCATGACAAATCCGATATTTCCGGCGCTTGCATCAGATGAAGTCTTGAAAACATGTAGGATCAGTATTCATCCCGTTGAACCACAAATGTCATTCCATATTAACTTTTATATTTGTGACAGATGCCATACGTATTCTGTTTCCTATTATCTGGCCGCAAGCACCGATAGCATACCGGTATTAATAAAATACGGCGACAATCCGCCGGTGGAACAGACAATCGGTAAAGGGGAACAGCGAATCGACTTTAGTTCTACCTTTAAACCTGATATTAAGGTAGTTTTGTTTGGTCGTGGTATATCCACTTTCCGTTCTTCCACCACGACAATTACCGGAATAGACGTCACCAGAAATCCCTATTTACGGAAATTATGTATTAGTGGTAACAGCACGTCTTTTATTGACCTGCACAGAAACCGGTTACTTACCTGGCTTGTTATACCTTCGAATGGACTTAATGCCCTCAACCTGCAGAGTAACAATTTGTTGGAGAGGCTGGATTGCTCAAATAACCATTTGGAAGATATAGAACTTGGAAATAATCCTGGGCTTCGATTTCTCAATTGTTCTTCAAATCCGCTTAAATACATCATCCTTAACTGGAATGAACAACTTGATTCCCTGACTTGTATGGGGAACGATCTTACAACAATCAATATTAGCATGAATAGGCGGTTATTGTACCTAAATTGTAGCACCAACAAGCTGAAAGCGCTGGATGTATCAAAACACCCTTCACTGATGACGCTGAAATGTAATGGAAATCTGATAGGTTCATTGGCACTGGAATATAATAGAAATCTCTCCGTTCTTGAATGCGACCAGAATCAATTGACAAAATTAGAGTTAACCGAAAATCCACGGCTAAGTGTACTTAAATGCAGGCAAAATGTTATTAGTACACTTAACCTGGATGCGAATTCGCTGCTGAAAACCCTTTATTGTGAATCAAATACCCTTAATGAACTGGATATCGGCAAATGTGATTCACTCCAGCTTGTTGAAGGTGGCTTTAACAAGATTGAGTCCCTGGATCTTTCGCGTCTTTATGCGCTGACCTCCCTCAATGTGGTTGAAAACAACCTGACGGAGCTGGATATCAGTCATAACACCAAGCTTAAAAATTGTTGGTATTATGGAAACCGACTGACCTTTGCAACAATACCGCCTCCATGGCCAACCTGGGAATGGTTTGTGTACGCACCTCAGCAGCCTGTCTTTATAAAACCTTCCATCGCAATCGACGATAGTATTGATCTGAGCGATCAATTTAAGATTGGAAGCGATACCACCCTGTTTGTTTGGAAGGACGCATCAGGAACCCCTCTGTTGGAAGGCACAGATTACTTGATTCAGCATGGGGTTACCCATTTTCTGCATGTGCAGCCGGACAGTGTTTTTTGTGAGATGTCCAATTCCTTATTGCCGCAATTTACCGGGAAGGACCTGTTGAAAACCACCCGTACCCTGGTTTCCATTCCCAGCCGCATCAATGCAACAGAGCATGCTGGTCTACAGATATTATACAGCCATGGCCGCTGTTTCCTCGATGCCCCCTTTGCGGGAACGTACCGGTTGTTTGACATGACCGGGAGGTTGGTCGCAACCGGCAGTGTACAACCGGGACTAAATGAAATCTCCTATCCGCAAACCGGGGTATATCTGGTAACCGTATCAGATACCACCAGTGGCATGGTAGGGAAGATTGTACTGTAACTACCTTACACAACCTGAACGTTACATACGTCCAAATACCCTTACCATGGCCTTCCTCCCCCGGATGGTATTGGCATCATACCAGAACTCGATTTCGCGGATGATGCGGTCATGGCCCTTCAGGTCGATGACCCTGGAACTGCCACCGGCGGGGATGGTGTTTCTCAGCTCAATCTCATCACGTTCGCCATTTCCGTAAACAACAACTACTTTCTTAAAATAAACCGAGGCGCCTTTAACGCGGATCACCAGGCTTTTAAAATCGCCTTTTGCAGCAGTAACGGGAATGACATCGCGATCGAGCCGGTCATTGACAAGGCGTTCGCCCAACAGGGTCCATTTTCCGGGCTGGGAGAAGGCGGGTGTCGACAGTATAATGGCAAGTGCCAGCAGGTAAAAAAGTTTCGTTTTCATGGGATTTCTGAGTTAAGGGGTGAATTGTGGTTTCTTTTACGGTTAGACAATTTCCACCGCAAAAGGTTTAACCGAAAACTTTTTTCTTTGTATGGATTGTTCACGCGTCACGCGTCACGCGTCACGCGTCACGCTCTCACTCTCACACTCACACTCACACTCCCTCGTCCCTCATCCCTCGTCCCTTGTCCCTTTCCCTAAAATGCTTCGAATCCCCCCATTCCCCATACGCAATCTCATTTTCGGCCAGGGCAATGCGGGCTTCGAGGCAGGTCTTGCAGTCGTCAGCATTTTCATCGGTGCAGGGCTTGTTCTGGTAGAGCAGGTAGTCATCACGGTACTTGCCCGGGGTGATGTTGGGCATGATCACATTGGCGCCGATTTTGATGGCCTTCTCGCGGCCCAGCTTGTCGATCGACTGTAATGCAGTAGTGGCTGCAATATTAATGTCTGGCATAAGGATGCGCAAACAGGCAATCATTTTCAAGGTAAGCTGAAAGCGTTCCTCCAGGGGGAGCAACTGGTCACGGTAGGCATACAGCGGGGTGTCACTGTGTTCCAGGTAGGGACCCATGCCCACCATGTCGATGTTGAACTGCTGCATGAACAGCAGGTCGTTCGCCAGGTCTTCCACCGTCTGGAACGGCAGGCCGATCATCACCCCGGTGCCCACCTGATAACCGGTTTCCTGCAGGGCATCCAGACATTCCCTCCGCCTCCGGTACATGTGCAACCCATCGCCGGGATGCAGTTTTTCATACAAGGCCTGATTTGACGACTCAATGCGCAGCAGGTAGCGGTGGGCGCCGCAATCGTGCCACATTTTATAGGTTTCTTTGTCCTGCTCCCCGCACGACAGGGTGATGCGCAACCTGCTTCCGGTTTCCCTGTGAATGCGGGTCAGCAGATGTGCTACCCGGCGGGTGAAATTGCCGGTCTCCACCTCGCCCGACTGAAGCACCAACGAGGCATAGTTGTTGTCGGCCGCAAACCTTGCAGCCTCCACCACTTCATCATCAGTCAGGTTGTACCGCCTTACCTGTTCATTGTTCTTCCGGATGCCGCAATACAGGCAGTTCTTCTGACAGATATTCGAAAATTCAATCAGTCCCCGAAAATACACCCGGTTGCCCACATGCTGTTCCTTGATGGCGGCGGAACGCTCGAACAGACGGGTTTTCTCCGGGCCTGTGGTGCGAAGAAGGGAGAGAAGGGAGTCTGCACACAGGGATCCTCCCCCTGCCCCCTCCAGAGGGGGATAGTCCTGTTTCATAGAAATGATTCAGTTGTTAGGTTAGCTTCACCTTTCATAAACGGCCGCACGGCCCGCTCATACACGCCCTGCAGGTAGGCGATGGCCATGCCGTAGTTGGTGACGGGGATGCCGGCATCAATGGCAGGCTTCAGGCGGTTTATGAGCTGGCGGCGTGTGATCATGCATCCGCCGCACTGCACCACCAGGGCATAATCGGTAACCGGCCGGGTGAGTTTGTTGAGTCCCGCCACCACATCAAACTCCAGCTTTTTTCCGGTGAAGCTGCTCATCCACCGGGGAATTTTCATCCGCCCGATATCATCGCATGACACATGATGGGTACACGATTCCAGCATCAGCACGCGATCACCGTCCTTCAACCGGCTGATGGCAGGAGTCCCTGCCAGGTACTGCGTGAATTCACCTTTGTATCGTGCCAGCAAAATACTGAACCCCGTCAAGGGAATGTCTTTCGGGATGGAAGCATCGGCCTTCAGGATCACCGAGGTATCACAAACGGCCAGGGCAGGTTTGATGGCTGTGCGCCTTAGAAAGGCATCCACTTCCCGTTCTTTCAATACCACGGCAACGCAATCGTTGTCGAGAAGGTCGCGGATCGCCTGTACCTGCGGCAGAATGAGCCTTCCTTCGGGCGCTTCAATGTCGATGGGAGTGATCAGCAGTACGATATCGCCGTATTTCACCAGGTCACCAAGCAGGGGCTGCTTTTTCCAGGCAGTCTCAGGCATGACCTTCGCCAGGGCGGAAACCAGTTCATCCACAGGGTATCCGTTGATGCTGCTGAAGCGGATGATGGGACCGTGAAACCGAACCGCCAGGTTATCCCTGAAGGTTGCAGACAGGTCCACCTCATCCGATTTGTTGTGCACAAACACACAGGGCACTCCGGCTTCGTAGAGGTCGCTGACAAGCTTTTCTTCAAATTCCCCGAACTGGTTGTAGATGATTACGATAATGGCAAGGTCGATGATTTTCATGACCTGCAGGGCCCTGTCGACCCGCAGGCCACCCAGATCACCCGTGTCATCCACGCCGGCGGTGTCGATGAGAATGACGGGACCTATGCCCGGTAATTCCAACGATTTTTTCACGGGATCGGTGGTGGTGCCCGGGCGGTCCGACACAATGGCGGTATCCTGTCCTGTCAGCGCATTGATCAGGCTGCTCTTTCCTACATTGCGGCGTCCGAAAATGCCGATATGGGGTTTGGTTTCCCTTCCTTTTTCCATGCTAGTCCAATATGTCGTTCAGGCTGAATCCTTCTTTCAGCAGTTCATTCGGTTCGAGGATCCGACGCAGCTTTTCTTCTGGAAGGATGTTCAGGTTGCGGTTGGCTTCCAGGATGCCGGTGTTTTTATCTTTCATCTCCTTCGCCAGTGCGGCAGCCTTGTGATAGCCGATGTAGGGCAGGAGGGCGGTGGTGAGGGAGGGACTGTTCCCGAGCAAGGCTTCCGCTTTTCCGGGGTCCACCTTCATTCCTTCCAGCAGGTTCTTTTGAAGGGTGGTGTCGCAGGCAATCAATAGTTTCAGGCTTTCCAGCAGGGCATGTCCTATGACGGGAAGATAGGCATTCAGGTCGAGACAGCCCTGCGCGCAGAGTGTGGTGATCAACTGGTCATTGCTGTAAATCCTGTGGGCTGCGCTGATCACGAATTCAGGGATTACAGGATTAACCTTGCCCGGCATGATGGAACTGCCTACCTGCAATTTCGGAATGCTGAGTTCATGGCTGCCATGGATATCCGAGGCCAGTAACCGCAGGTCCGAAACCATTTTTTCGAGGTTGACGGCATGGGCTTTTAAAATGGCATGCACTTCAGTAAACGAGTCGAGGTTCGCAGTGGCATCCTGTAAATTCTCAGCCCGGGTGAGGGGAAGCCGGGTGACTTCCTGCAGCGATTGAACCACCTCATTCATGAAAAACCGCGGAACCGTAATGCCCGTTCCGATGGCACTCCCTCCGAGGTTGATGGACTTGATGCGCTCGAAGCACTTTGAAACCCGCCACCAGTCGCGCGACAACGCATCACAATACGTGCTGAAAAGCCGTCCCATAGACGATGGCACCGCTTCCTGCATCTGGGTATAGCCGATCCGCAGCACATCCCGGTATCGCTTTTCCTGTTCCTCCACCGCAGTGCGCAGGCTGTTCACCGTGGTTTCAAGTTCGGTCAGGAGCCGCATGGCAGCCACCTTCAGCGCGGTGGGGATGACATCGTTTGTCGATTGGAAGATATTGGCCTGTTCGATGGGATCGATTACCGTGTACTCGCCGGGCTGTCGACCCAGGAGTTGAAGCGCCCTGTTGGCAATGATCTCATTCACATTCATGTTGATGCTGGTACCGGCGCCGCCCTGTATGGCAGGTACGATAAAGGCTTCGAAATGAAGGCCGGTTTCCACCTCGCCGGCAGCATCCACAAGGGCTGCAGTGATCTGGGCGTCCATCAGGGGAATGGGCAGTTGCACCCCCGGATATTTCGCCTGCACTGCCTGTGCATATTTCTGATAGGCCAGGTAGCACGATTTCTTCACGGTTCCCACGGCATGGTACCATTCCGCATGAAAGGGCGTGGTGTCGGGAAAATTCGCTGCCGCCCGCACGGAATGAATGCCGTAGAGGGCGGGGGAGGGGATTTCTATGGAGCCCAGAAAATCCGTTTCTAGACGCATGGGTTAATTTGAAAATTTGACAATTCGACAATTCGACAATTCGACAATTCGACGATTCAACAATTCAACAATTTGCACATTTGCACATTTGCACATCAAAAATACAAATCCCTCTCCCCCTCCTTAATCCGTTCCAGCCGGCTGCGGATCTCGTTCGCATTGACATTGCCGTTCAGGGACAGGAGGTTCTCGTCAATGATCTTCCAGCCCTTATCGGCGGTTTCCTGGGAGGCATAGTCCTGCAGGTATTCCGCCAGGGTAAGCATGGCATTCGGTGAACAGAAATTCTTGATGAAGCCTGGTACCGAGAATTCCATGAAGTGTTCACCGGTTCTGCCGTTGCGATAACAGGCCGTG
>JADHED010000889.1_pt1 | contig 29093 bp, 22 predicted proteins | sample 8952041 | NCBI WGS metagenome assembly JADHED01 (sample SAMN16124423, study PRJNA663239) | bioreactor sludge metagenome | isolation source: sludge (control) | place: India:Bengaluru | collected 2018-09-08
CCATGGCCGCGCCGGCGTGGGCGTGGGTGATGGCCAGGCCCAGCGCGTCGGCCGCATCCGTGCCGGGCAGGCCAGGTAGAGACAGCAGCCGCCGCACCATCTCCTGCACCTGGCTCTTGGCCGCGCGGCCGTGGCCCACCACAGCCTTCTTCATTTGCAGCGCTGTGTACTCGGCCACGGGCAGATTGCTGGTGACCAGCGCCGTGAGCGCCGCGCCGCGCGCCTGGCCCAACAGCAGGGTGGATTGGGGGTTGACGTTGACGAAGACGATCTCCACCGCCGCCGCGTCGGGCTGGTAGCGCGCTGCCACCTCGGTGATGCCGTCAAACAGGATCTTCAGCCGCCCCGGAAGATCGCCCAGCGCCAGCGCTGTCGTGCGAATCGTGCCGCTGGCCACGTAGGCCAGGCGCTGGCCGTCCACGTCCACCACGCCAAAGCCGGTGGTCTGCAGGCCAGGGTCGATTCCGAGGATTCTCATTACTATTAAATATATAGCTTGCAGCGCTTACTGTACAAGCGCTAGATGCCAATTTTTGCATGATTTCTCACGCGTTGTAGTGGCTGGACAGGGCCGCAAACCGGTGGGCGCGGGCGATTGGACTGGTGGTGTCAGGCTCGCCGCGACAGTGGCGTTATGTGCGAAGTGGGCACCTGGTAGGCGCTTGCGTCAAACAGATCCACGCCGCACATCAGTCCGTCCAGCCAGTCGAAGAAGTCGTTGATGGCCTGCCGTCCCATGATGGGGGCGCCGTGCTGGGGTGCGATCATGGCGATGTCCAGCCCGCGCGCCATGCGTGTCCACAGCCGCAGGATCTTGTTGCAGACCATGTAGCGGCGGTGAAACCCCTCCATGCGCGGGATATGCGGCGCCAGCTCGGTCACCGGCACGCGCGCCTCGGCGCCTGTGGTCATGGACACGCCCAGGTCGCCCGAGAACAGGATGCGGCTCACCGGGTCGTAGAAGTGGAAGTTGCCCTCTGAGTGCATGAAGTGCGCGGGCAGCAGCACCAGTTCGTGGCGCCCCAGCGGCAGGAGGCCGCCGGCGTCGGGCACGCCGAGGATGCGGTTCTCGGTCTTGCCCAGCTTGGCGAAATGGGGTGCAAACCGCTCCCATACACGCGAGATGACCAGCGTGGCACGGGTGCTGCTGAGCCAGCGGTCGAGCGCGGCGATGATGTCCGGGTCGGCGTGCGAGGCCAGCAGATACGACAGCTTGTGCGCCGGGAAGTGCCGGGACATGCCCAGAAACAGCTCGTTGAAGGCCAGGTTGCCACCCGGATCGATGATGGCGCCGGTGTCGTCATCCACGATCAGGAACTGGTTGGCCTGGACGGCCTGGCCATCTTCCTCGATCAAGTCCGAGAACATCAGACAGGCATGGTGCTTGTCGCGGTACAGCTCTATGGGCGCAAGGGGCATGCAGTGGTTCCGCCAAAATAGCGCAATAGTAGTTGTGCTCTTGTGGGCATTGCTTGATGGCTATCAAGCCTTTGCCGAAATCAACCGTTCACAGCGGTAGATGTCGCTGACGCTCTCGCGCGCGCGGATCAGGTGCGCCTGCGTGCCATCGACCAGCACCTCGGCCGGGCGCGGCCGGCTGTTGTAGGTGCTGCCCATGGCGCTGCAATACGCGCCGGTGGACAGCACGGCCAGCAGGTCGCCGGCAGCCACGGCCAGCGTGCGGTCGCGCCCCAGCCAGTCACCGCTCTCGCAGACGGGACCCACCACGTCGTACACCTGCGGCTGTTGCCCCGCGCCGGCAGCCTGCAGCGGCACGATGCCGTGGTAGGCCTGGTACATCGCCGGGCGCGGCAGGTCGTTCATGGCGGCATCGACGATGCAGAAGTTCTTCTGCTCGCCGGGCTTGAGGTACAGCACCTCGGTCAGGCACACGCCGGCATTGCCCACCAGCGATCGGCCGGGCTCGATCATCAGCTGGCGCTGGCCATAGCCGCGCGCGTCCAGCTTGGCCAGCAGCTTGGTCCACAGGGCATCGGCCGCGGGCGGGGTGTCGCCGTTGTAGTCGATCCCCAGGCCGCCGCCGAAGTCGAGGTGGTGAATGGCAATACCGGCTGCCTCGATGGCCTGCACCAGATCCAGCAGGCGATCCATCGCGTCCAGGTAGGGCGTCTCTTCGGTGATCTGCGAGCCGATATGGCAGTCGATGCCCACCACCCGCAGCCCCGGCAGCTGGGCTGCGCGCTGGTAGGTGGCCACGGTGTGCTCGTGGGCGATGCCGAACTTGTTGCCCTTGAGGCCGGTGGAGATGTATGGGTGGGTCTTGGCGTCCACGTTCGGGTTCACGCGGATGCTGACGGGCGCGCGCAGGCCCATGGACTGGGCGACTTCGCTCAATACCTCCAGCTCGGCGTCACTCTCGACGTTGAAGCAGCCAATGCCGGCATCGAGCGCCTGGCGCATCTCGGCGCGGGTCTTGCCCACGCCTGAGAAGATGACCTTGGCCGGGTCGCCCCCGGCGGCAAGCACGCGCGCCAGTTCACCGCCCGAGACGATGTCAAAGCCGCAGCCGTGGCGCGCAAACAGCTGCAGCACGGCCAGCGACGAGTTGGCCTTCATGGCGTAGCAGATCTGCACCTTGCGCCCGGCAAAGCCGCGCTGGTAGGCGGCCAGCGCCTGCAGCATGGAGGCCTGGGAATAGACGTACAGCGGCGTGCCATGCTCGCGCGCCAGGTCGGACAGTCGTCGGTCTTCCAGATAGAGGGTCTCGTCGCGGTAATGCAGCTGGGGCTGGCCGGGCAGGGGGCTGAAGGTCATGGTGTGGCGGGTGATGCGGGTGCTTGTGCCGGTGCTTGTGCCGGTGCGGTTGCTGGCTTGGCGGGGGTGGTCGGTGTGTTTGCCGGGTTGAGGGCTTGCGGCAAGGTGGCGCGCTGCGCCGCGGCGGGTTCGGTTGGCAGGTACAGCGGCCCGCGCTGGCCACAGCCCAGTGCCGCAGCGCAGAGCGCAAGGGCCGTCGTCCTGACTAGAATTTGGTGAGCTCTCAACATTCGCAAATTGTAATGACCGACCTTGAATTCCTGGATCGCGCCGAACGGCTGTTGCTGGCTGTGGAGCAAGGCTGCGACCGTATCAACGACACCACCGATGCCGACCTGGACAGCCAGCGCTCGGGCGGCATGGTCACCATCGGCTTTGCCAACCGCAGCCAGATCGTCATCAACCTGCAGAAACCGCTGCACGAGGTCTGGCTGGCCGCACAGTCGGGGGGGTACCACTATCGATTTGACGGCCAGCAGTGGATGGACACCAAAGGTGCGGGCGAGTTTTTTGCTGCCTTGAGCCGAGCCGCCAGCGCCCAGTCGGGCCAGGCGCTGCAGTTCGGCGCCTGATGACCCGGGCACGGTCCGGCGGCGTTAGTTGCGAAACAGATCCAGGATGCGGTTGCGCTCCTCGGGAGCGGGGGCCGGGCCAGCCGCAGCGGCGCCGGGGGGCTGCGCATCCAGCCCCAGGTTGGCTACGCCGCTGTTGTGGGCGTACTCTTCATAGAACCATTCTCCGCTGACGTTCACCACGCCGGGCGGCACCGTGGGCTCGGCCACCGGCACACCCTTGAGGGCCTTGTCCATGAAGCCGATCCAGATCGGCAGCGCCAGGCCGCCACCCGTCTCGCGGCTACCTAGGTTGCGCGGCTGGTCATAGCCAATCCAGGTCACCGCGGCCAGCGTCGGCTGAAAGCCCGCGAACCAGGCGTCCACCGAATCGTTGGTGGTGCCGGTCTTGCCGTACAGGTCGGGGCGTTTGAGCGTGGCCTGCGCGCGCGCTGCCGTGCCGCTGCGCGTCACGGTTTGCAGCAGGCTGTCCATGACGAAGGCGTTGCGCGCGTCAATGGCGCGCGGGTTGCTGTTGGTGGCGGGCGGCTCCAGCTGCGACAGGATGCGCCCCTTCTGATCGACCACACGGGAGATCAGATACGGGTTGACGCGATAACCGCCATTGGCAAACGCGGCATAGCCCACAGCCATCTGCATGGGCGTGACCGAGCCCGCACCCAGGGCCATGGTCAGGTAGGCGGGGTGTTTCTCTGCATCAAAGCCAAACCGGGACACCCATTGCTGTGCCGTCTTCGGGCCCACTGCCTGCAGCACCCGGATGGAGATCATGTTCTTGGAGCGCGCCAGGCCGCTGCGCATGGTCATGGGCCCGTCGTATTTGCCGTCGTAGTTCTTGGGCTCCCAGGGCTGCGCGCCCGTGGCGCCGGCGCTGAAGAACAGCGGTGCGTCATTGATCACAGTGGCCGGCGTGAAGCCTTTTTCCAGCGCGGCGGAGTAGATGAAGGGCTTGAAGGCCGAACCCGGCTGGCGCCAGGCCTGGGTGACATGGTTGAACTTGTTCTTGTCGAAGTCGAAGCCACCCACCAGCGCGCGGATTGCGCCTGAACGCGGATCAAGGGCCACGAAAGCGCCTTCCACCTCGGGCAGTTGGGTGATCTCCCATGAGTTCCTTGGCGTACGCACGACGCGGATGATGGCGCCCCGGCGTAGTCTGATGTTGGGCGGCGCCTTGTCGCTGAGGCCCGACTGTGCGGGTTTGAGGCCTTCGCCGGTGATCTCGATCGGCTCGCCATCGGCGCGCGCGGCCAGTATCCGCCTGGGGTTGGCCTCCAGCACCACTGCGGCAAGCACATCGCCGTTGTCGGGGTGGTTGGCCAGGGCGTCGTCGATCGCGTCCTCTACCTCGGCCGCTGCGGTGGGCAGGTTCACAAAACGCTCGGGACCGCGGTAGTGCTGGCGCCGCTCGTAGTCCATGATGCCCTTGCGCAGGGCGGCGTAGGCGGCTTCCTGCTCGCCCGCGTTCAGCGTGGTGTAAACATTCAGGCCGCGCGTATAGGCCTCGGCGCCGTACTGGGCAAAGATCAGCTGGCGCACCATCTCGGCCACATATTCGGCATGTACGCGGGTGTTGCCGTTGGAGGAGCGCAGCTTCAGATCCTCTTGCTTGGCTTCGGCGGCCTGCTCGGCGGTGATGAAGCCGTTGTCCTGCATGCGCTCGATGATGTAGAGCTGGCGTATGCGTGCCCGCTTGGGGTTGCTGATCGGGTTGTAGGCCGATGGCGCCTTGGGCAGGCCCGCCAACATGGCCGCCTCGGCAATGGAGATGGATTTCAGCGGCTTGCCAAAATAGGCCTCAGAGGCGGCGGCAAATCCGTAGGCGCGATGACCCAGATAGATCTGGTTCATGTAGATCTCGAGAATCTGGTTCTTGGTCAACAGATGCTCAAGCTTGAAAGTTAACAATATTTCGTAGATCTTGCGGGTGAGCGTTTTCTCCGAGGAGAGGTAAACGTTGCGCGCCACCTGCATGGTGATGGTGGACGCGCCCTGGCTCTTCGCGCGCCCCAGGTTGGCCAGCGCCGCGCGCAGCACGCCCTTGTAGTCCACGCCGCCATGCTGGAAGAAGCGCGCGTCCTCGATGGCCAGCACGGCGTTGGTCATCACCGGCGGGATGTCTTCAATCGGCGTGAGGTTGCGGCGCTCTTCGCCAAACTCGCCCAGCAGCGCCCCTTCGGTCGAGTACACGCGCAGCGGCAGCTTGGGGCGGTAGTCCGCCAGATCGGACACATCCGGCAAATTAGGGTAGGCCATCGCCAGCCCCACCCCAACCACCAGCACCGCGGCCAGTGCCCCGGCTGCGCACAGACCTACGACCCAGGCCAGCGCGCGCAGCAGCCACCGCACCCAGCGCGGCGAATGGGTGACGGGCTTCTTCGGGGGGGCTTTGTCTCGTGAATGCGGCATAAGGCTCAATGGGCAAGGAACCGGGCATTATAAAAATCCAGTTCTAACCGTCGCTTCGCGCAGTGTCTGGCGCCCCGCGGTTGCCGGGTGGCGCGCAGGAAATCACCTGGTAGCCGTTGAGCGATCGTCGGCTTTTGACAACGCGGCAGTTGTATCAATCCCGTAAAACTCTTCCCCGGTGTAGGAACATGCTGATAGGATTCATGTGAAGTGTTAAGTTTTGTTGCGACATAGTGGTCGCTCACATGGGGGGGAGCCGTGGTTTCAATGGGGTCGTTGTTCAGTCGCCAGCAGGCTCCATTGCTCGGGGTCGATATCAGCTCTTCCAGCGTCAAGCTGGTCGAACTGGGGCGTGACAAAAACGGGGCACTGGTGCTGGAGTGCTGCGCCATCGAGCAGCTCGATCGTGGATGGATCACGGATGGCAACATCGAGAAGTTCGATGAGGTTGCCGAGGCCTTGCGCCGGGTGGTCAGGAAGAGTGGCACCAAGACCCGCAACGTGGCGCTGGCGCTGCCGCCCTCGGCCGTGATCACCAAGCGCATCAGCCTTCCTGGCGGCATGACCGAGCAGGAGCTGGAAGTACAGGTCGAGTCCGAGGCCAATCAATACATCCCGTTCTCGCTCGATGAAGTGAGTCTGGACTTCTGTGTCGTGGGCCCAAGCAAGAGCGCCTCCGGTGACGTGGACGTGTTGATCGCCGCCTCGCGCAAGGAAAAGGTGCAGGACCGCCAGGGCCTGGCCGAGGCCGCCGGCCTCAAGCCGGTCATCGTGGACATCGAATCCCACGCCGCGCGCCTGGCCGTCGGCCGCTTGATCGAGGCCCTGCCCAACCGGGGCGTGGACTCGGTGGTCGCATTGTTCGAAGTTGGCGCGCTGACCACCAGCATGCAGGTCATCCGCAACGACGATGTGCTCTATGAGCGCGACCAGGCATTCGGCGGCGCGCAACTGACGCAGCTTCTCGTGCGCCAGTACGGGTTTTCGCAAGAAGAGGCCGAGGGCAAGAAGCGCAACGGCGACCTGCCCGAAGACTATGAGTCGGCCGTGCTGCGCCCCTTCGTGGACAGCCTGGCGCAGGAGATCGGCCGCGCCCTGCAGTTCTTCTTTACCAGCACGCCGTACCACCGGGTGGATCACATCATGCTGGCAGGCGGTTCCGCCCCCCTGTCCGGGTTGACCCAGGCTGTCACCGAGAACACCGGTTTTGCCTGCAGCATCATCAACCCGTTCGAGGGCATGGACGTGGGGGGGGCTGTGCGGCTGAGAAAAATGGCGCGTGAGGCGCCGTCCTATCTGACGTCCTGCGGCCTGGCGATGCGGAGGTTTCTGCAGTGATTCTGATCAACCTGCTCCCGCACCGGGAGGCTGCGCGCAAACGCCGGCGCGAAACATTTCAGGCCACCATGGTGGCGTCCGCCATGGCCGGCCTGGCCATTGCCGGGCTGATCTACTGGTGGTTCCAGGTGCAGATCACCGATCAGCAGCAAAAGAACAACTTCCTGCGCGGCGAAATCCAGGTGCTGGAGACGCAGATCAAGGAAATCGCCACCATCGAAGACGAAATCACGGCGCTGCAGGCGCGCCAGAAGGCCGTCGAAGACCTGCAGGCCGATCGCAATCTGCCGGTGCATCTGCTCAACGAGCTGGTCAGGCAGCTGCCCGACGGCGTCTATGTCACCAGCCTCAAGCAGGCCGACCAGGTCGTCACCATGCAGGGCATGGCCCAGTCCAACGAGCGCGTGTCCGAAATGCTGCGCAACCTGACCAACAACACGCCCTGGTTCTCCAAGCCCGAGCTGGTGGAAATCATTGCCGCGAATGTGTCCTTGTCGCCCAAGGATCAGCGCCGCGTCGCGTCCTTCAACCTGCGCTTTCAGCTGGTGCGCAGTGCCGGGACGCAAAAGACGCCCGACGCTGCGCATGAAGTCGTCGCGGGGAAATAGCTATGGCCAAGAAAAAAGCGCCGAAATTCGACTTCGCCCGGCTGCTGGGCGATCTGCAGCGCCAATTCCAGAACCTCGATCCGAAAGACCCGTCGCTGTGGCCGGCCCTGCCGCGCACCGCGCTGTGCCTGCTGATCGCCGTGGGTGTCGCAACGGTTCTGTGGTTCGTCAAACTCAGCGAGTTCCAGGACGAGTTGACCGCCGAGCGCGGCACCGAGCAAACCTTGCGTGACGACTATCAAAAGAAGCTCATCAAGGCAGTGAGCCTGGATGCCTTGAAGAAGCAGCGCGAGCAGATCCAGCAATACGTGATCCAGCTCGAAAAGCAGCTGCCCAGCAAGGCCGAGATGTCGGCCCTGCTGTCCGACATCAACCAGGCCGGCCTGGGCCGCAGCCTGCAGTTCGAGCTGTTCCGTCCAGGACAGGTGGTGGTCAAGGACTACTACGCCGAGCTCCCCATTGCGATACGCGTGGTGGGCAAGTACCACGACGTAGGCGCCTTCGCGTCCGACGTGGCCAACCTGTCACGCATCGTGACCCTGAACAACCTCTCGCTGGCCCCTGCCGCAAAGGATGCGCAGGACACCCTGACCATGGAGGCCACGGCCAGAACCTTCCGCTACCTCGACGCGGACGAGATCCAGGCCCAGAAAGCCGCAGTGAAAGGAGCCGCGAAATGAAGCGCCCTCGCTGCACGTTGCTCATCCTGTCGATGAGCGTCCTCATGCTGTCTGCCTGCGGCGGCAACGACGAAGACGAGCTGCGCCAATGGATGGCCGACCTGCGTGCCACTACCAAACCGCGCGTCAAGCCACTCACCGAGCCCAAGCAGTTCCTGCCTCAGGAATACACCGGCGACGGCAAGATGGAGCCGTTCAACCCCGTCAAGTTGACGCAGGTGCTGCGGCGCGAGTCATCGGAGTCGGCCTCCAATGCCTCGCTCATAGCTCCCGAGATGGCCAGGCGCAAGGAGCCGCTGGAGGCCTACCCTCTCGACACCGTGAAGATGGTCGGCAGCCTGAACAAAACCGGCGTCCCGACCGCGCTGGTCAATGTGGACAAGCTCTTGTACCAGGTGCGCGCCGGCAACTACCTGGGGCAGAACTACGGAAAGATCGTCGGAATATCGGAAACGAACATCCGTTTACGCGAAATAGTCCAGGACTCCACGGGCGATTGGGTGGAGCGCATCACAACACTGGACCTGCAAGAGGGAAATGAGGTGAGGAAATGATTCAACCGCAATCGCGCCTGCGTCGCCAACTGTGGGCGGCCGGCATGGCCATCGTGGCGGCCTTGAGCGCCTCGATAACCCATGCGCGGGGCTCCATTGAGTCGGTATCCGGCTTCGTGCAGGGCGGAGCCGAAGTGCTGCGCATCGAATTCTCGGAACCCCAAACCGCGCTGCCCACCGGTTTTGCGGTGCAGACGCCGGCGCGCATTGCGCTGGACTTCCCGGGTGTCACCAACGCATCGGGCCGCACGCAGGTGGAGATCAACCAGGGCAACGTCAAGTCGGCCCACATCGTCGAGGCAGGCGAGCGCTCGCGCATTGTCCTGAACCTGAAGCAACCCACCACTTATCGCGCCGAACTGCATGGCAAGGCGGTGCTGGTATTGCTCGATGCCGTCACCGGTGGTGCCCGCGTCCCCGCCGGGCCGTCGCCCGTGTTTGCCGAAAGCCACAACGCCAACGTGCTGCCGCTCAAGGATCTGGATTTCCGCCGTGGCAGCGACGGTGCCGGCCGCATTGTGGTGGGCCTGGCGAACAACGAAGTGGGCGTGGATCTGAAGACCCAGGGCAAGGGCCTGGTGGTGGACTTCATGCGCACCTCCCTGCCCGAGGGGCTGCGCAGACGCCTGGACGTATCGGACTTTGGCACCCCCGTGCAAACCATCACCGCGGCCCAGCAGGGCGAACGCGTGCGCCTGACCATTGACCCCGTGGGCGACTGGGACCATAGCGCCTACCAGAGCGACAACCAGTTCGTCGTCGAAGTGCGCCCCAAGAAAGTGGACTTGTCCAAGCTCACCCAGGGCCCCAACTACACCGGTGAAAAGCTGTCGCTGAACTTCCAGAACATCGAGGTGCGCTCGCTGCTGCAGGTGATCGCCGACTTCACCAACTTCAACATCGTCACCTCCGACACCGTCACCGGCGCCCTGACCCTGCGCCTGAAGGACGTGCCCTGGGACCAGGCGCTGCAGATCATCATGGACGCCAAGGGCCTGGGCATGCGCAAGACCGGCACCGTGCTGTGGATCGCGCCCAAGGACGAGATCGACGAACGCACGCGCAAGGACTACGAAGCCGCGCAGGCCATCGCCAAGCTCGAACCCCTGCGCACCCAGGCCTACCAGCTCAACTACGCCAAGGCAGCCGACATGGTGGTGCAGCTCACCACCAACACCTCGTCGGGCGGCAGTGGCAGCGGCAGCAGCCAGAACACGCGCTTCCTGTCAGAGCGCGGCAGCGCCATTGCCGAGCCGCGCACCAACCAGATGTTCGTCACCGACACACCCTCCAAGCTGGAGGACGTGCGCCAGCTGCTGCTGACGCTGGACGTGCCGGTGCGCCAGGTCATGATCGAGGCGCGCATCGTCGAGGCGCGCGACACCTTTGGCCGGTCCTTGGGCGTGCGCCTGGGCGGTGGCGACCTGCGCGCCAACCGGGGCGGCGACGGCGGCTACGGTTTGACCGGCAACAACCGCGTGGCCTGGGGTACGGGCTACTCCAATGCCACCAATTCTGCGGGTTTTGGCGGCGCGGTGGACGTGGGCGGCAGTTTTGTGAACCTGCCCGCGTCGCTGTCCAGCGGCCAGGCCGTGGGTTCGTTCGCGCTGTCCATCTTCAACTCCGCCGCCAACCGCTTCCTGACGCTGGAGCTGTCGGCCATGGAAGCCGATGGCCAGGGCAAGATCGTCTCCAGCCCGCGCCTGATCACCGCCGACCAGACCAAGGCCCTGATCGAGCAGGGTACCGAGTACCCGTATTCGGTGACGGCGCCGAATGGCGCCACCACCATCGCCTTCAAGAAGGCCGTGCTCAAACTGGAAGTGGTGCCGCAGATCACCCCCGAGGGCAACATCATTCTCGACCTGGACGTGAACAAGGACAGCCGCGGCGAGAGCACGCTTCAAGGCGTGGCCATCGACACCAAGCACATCAAGACCCAGGTGCTGGTGGAGAACGGCGGCACCGTGGTCATCGGCGGCATTTTTGAAATGGAAGAAACCAACCAGGAGAACAAGATCCCGGTGCTGGGCGATGTGCCCATCATGGGCAACCTGTTCAAGAACCGTACAAAAGAATCCACCAAGCGCGAGATGCTGGTGTTTATTACGCCCAAGGTCATTACGGATCGTGGGCCCGTGCGTTGAAGTCTGAAAGTGAAGCAAGCATGAAAGTTTCCAGTACAACAATCCTGTCGGCGGTTTTTGCTGCGGCACTGACCGCCTGTGGCGGCGGTGGCGGCAGTGGTGGCGAGTCCCATTCCGCGTACAGCATCACGCTGCGTGCCGAGAAAACGCAGTTGCCTCTCAATGTCAGCAGTGCTGGCGTGGGACAGGGCGTGTATGCGCCTTTTTCCACCACGCTGTATGTCAACGCGCAGGAGGGCGGGCGCCCGATTCCAGGGGGCGAAGAAATCTTTGGCTGCAATATGGCCGGCGGGCTTGATACCGGTTCTTTGTACTACCTCGACGGCGACCCGGAGCATGAGCAAGAAGTCGATGATGGTAATGGCGGCAAGATCAAGGTGCCCAATGCATATCGCAGTATCACGCTGGATGCCAACTCCGGCGGTAACTCGTTTCACTTCCATTCCAAGAACCAGGCTGGCACTGCACGCATCGTCTGCACTGTGACCGACCCGCGCGACAAGAAGCAACATTCCGCCAGTGTGGACATCACCGTTGGAGGCGTCACTGGAAAGCCAGCGAGCGTACGCATGCTCGTTCCCTCCCAGCAGACCTATATGGGGACGCAGGGGAATGCGACCCGCATTCCCAGCACTGTCGTCATGCAGGCATTCGTCCAGGACGACGCGATTCAGCCGGTGTCCAGCAGCTCCGGTGCCAATGTGCAGGTGCGTATCCTCCCAGGAACCGATGCGGCCGTCGGCGCGCGGCTGGTCGCGGGCGTCCTGAGCGGCGGCGTGCTGCAACTGCCCTCGATTGGGGGCGTGGCGCAGTTTTCGCTGATCAGCGGAGCAGAGACGGGCCCCATCTTCCTGGAGTTCACGGCCGACCGTTATGACAACAATGTTGGCAATGGCATCCAGGATCCGATCACCATCATCGACCAGATTGCGGTCGTTGCGGCGGTGACTGACCCCCTGACCGTGAGCAGTGAAGACCTGGGCCAGGTGACAAACACCATTTCCTACAACCACCTGTTGACGGCCCAGGGTGGTTTGCCGCCCTACACCTGGTCGGCCACTGGCCTGCCGAAGGGGTTGTCCGTTGATTCGAGCACCGGCGTGCTCAGTGGTACGCCGGATGACACCGAGCGTGCTTATCAGGCGACGGTGACGGTGAGGGACAAAAATAAGCTCTCCAAATCCGGCACTATCAAGCTGACCTTGATGGGTGCTGTGAAGCCGGAGGACTTCGCGATCGGCAATTGCAATCTGAATCAAGTTTGCCCGATCGGTAACGTGCCGGGGGGGCAGAACTTTGCCTATGCCTTCACGGCCTCTGTTCCTGGTGTGACATGGTCGTTCGACGGTCTGCCAAGCTGGCTTACGAGCGGAACCACGGGCGTCACCGGCTTTATCTCGGGGACTCCCAAGGCATGCACGAATTCCGTACCCGCCGTTCCTCCTGCCCCTGCTACGCCCGCTGATCCGGGCGACACCGGTACATACACCTTCTTCGTTACGGCGACGAAGGGCGTTACGAATGTGACGCGTCAAGTGTCGTTGACGGTGACGGGGTCGTGCTCATAATCGGAGTACCCCAGGTTCGATGTACCATAGCTGCTCCGGGCCGCTTAAGGGTTAGCCCCCTGGCTTGAGAAGCCATCCCCAGCGTGTCTGGGGATTTTTTTTGCCAATCGGAAAATCGGTGTGATGAACCAGTCCACTCCTCCAATAGAAGGCGTTCGCATCGTCCTGGGCGACCGCAGTTACGACATCGACATTGGCTCCGCCCTGCTCGCCGGGCTGGCTGCTCACAAGGCGCTGCCCTCGGGCACCGCCGCGCTGATCGTGACCAATGACACGGTGCAACCGCTTTACGAGAAAGACTTGGTCAAGGCGCTGGAAGGGCGCTACCCCGCCGTCCACACAGTGATCCTCCCCGACGGCGAAGAGCACAAAACCTGGCAAACCCTGAACCTGATCTTGGACGCCCTGCTCACCCACGCCTGCGACCGCAAAACCGTGCTCTATGCCCTGGGTGGCGGCGTGATTGGCGACATGACGGGCTTCGCCGCTGCCTGCTACATGCGCGGCGTGCCGTTTGTGCAGGTGCCCACCACGCTGTTGGCGCAGGTCGATTCCAGCGTGGGCGGCAAGACCGCCATCAACCACCCGCTGGGCAAGAACATGATCGGCGCCTTCTACCAGCCGCGGCTGGTGGTGTGTGATCTGGCGACGCTCGATACGCTGCCCGCGCGCGAGCTGGCTGCCGGCCTGGCCGAGGTCATCAAATACGGGCCGATTGCCGACATGGAGCTGCTGGCCTGGCTGGAGCAGAACATGGACGCGCTGCTGGCGCGCGATCGCAGCGCGCTGGCGCACGCCGTCAAGCGCAGCTGCGAGATCAAGGCGGCGGTGGTGGGCGCCGACGAGCGCGAATCCGGCCTGCGCGCCATCCTCAACTTTGGCCACACCTTCGGCCACGCCATCGAGGCCGGTATGGGCTACGGCGTCTGGCTCCATGGCGAGGGCGTGGCGGCCGGCATGGTGATGGCGGCCGAGCTGTCGCGCCGTCTGGGGCTGGTGGATGCCGCCTTCGTGCAGCGCCTGACCAGCCTGATCGCCCGCGCCGGCCTGCCCACGCGCGGCCCGGTGCTCGATGCGCAGGACAATGCCGGCCGCTACCTGGAGCTGATGCGCGTGGACAAGAAGGCCGAGGCCGGCGAGACACGCTTCGTGCTCATAGACGGGCCCGGCCAGGCCGTCATGCGCGCGGCGCCCGATGCGCTGGTGCGCGAGGTGATCGACCATTGCTGCACATCGGTTTGATGCTTCTATATTAATAGCTGTTAGCGCATGCTGGTAAAGCGCTGGAGGCCATTTTGATGCATGAAACCGGCCTGGCCCCCTACGCCTGCGATCCGGCGTTGAGCCGTGGCCGTCGGTACTTCGAGCCGCCAGCGCCCACGCGCACCGAGTACCAGCGCGACCGCGACCGCATCGTGCATTCCACGGCCTTCAGGCGCCTGGTCTATAAGACCCAGGTGTTCCTGAACCACGAGGGCGATCTGTTCCGCACCCGGCTCACGCATTCGCTGGAGGTGGCGCAGCTGGGGCGTTCCATCGCCCGCTCACTGCGCCTGAACGAGGACCTGGTCGAGGCCATCTGCCTGGCGCATGACCTGGGCCACACGCCCTTCGGCCATGCCGGGCAGGACGCGCTGAACGATTGCATGGCGGACTTTGGTGGCTTTGAGCACAACCTGCAGAGCCTGCGCGTGGTGGATGCGCTGGAAGACCGCTACCCGGCGTACGACGGCATCAACCTGACGTTCGAGACGCGCGAGGGCATCTTGAAGCACTGCTCGCGCCGCAACGCCGAGCTGATCGACGCGCGCGAGCCGGGCGGGGTGGGGCAGCGTTTTCTACTGGGCCGCCAGCCCAGCCTGGAGGCCCAGCTGTGCAACCTGGCCGACGAGATTGCCTACAACGCGCACGACATCGACGACGGCGTGCGGTCCGGCCTGATCACTTTGGAGCAGCTGCGCGAGGTGCCTCTGTTCGAGCGCTACCGCGCCCAGGCGCAGGCGCACCATCCGCATCTGGCCCAGGCGCAGAGCGGGCGCCGGCTGCTTGCCGAGGCCATACGCCGCATGCTCAGTGACCAGGTGTATGACGTGATCGCCGCCACGCGCGCGCTTCTCGCCGAGCATGCGCCGGCCCATGTGGACGCGGTACGCAGCCTGCCGGCGCTGGTGGGGTTCTCGCCCGGCATGCGGGCAGAGTCGCGCCAGCTCAAGCGCTTTTTGTTTCATGAGCTGTACCGCCACCCGCAGGTCATGCAAACCACGGACCGCGCGCGCCAGGTGGTGCGCGAGCTGTTCTCCATCTACCAGACCGATCCGCACCAGATGCCGCCGGCGCAGGCGGCCCAGGCCGCAGCGGGCGACGCGCAGCAGCGCGCCCGCACGGTGGCCGACTTCATCGCCGGCATGACCGACCGCTACGCCGGGCGTGAGCATGAGCGGCTGACCGGGCTGCGTTTGCTGGCGTAATGGGCGCGTGATCGGCGCCTGATGGGCGCAGGGGCGGGGCATACAATGCCAGCCCCCTCAATGGCGCGCGCCTCACCATGACCACAGCCCCCGCATCCGATCACCAGCCCACTCCATCCACCTGTGACGACGCCGTGGTGGTGCAAGACACCGTGCGCTGGCTGGAGCGCGCCGTCATCGGCCTGAACCTGTGCCCGTTTGCCAAGGGCGTGCACACCAAGGATCAGATCCATTACGCCGTGAGCCACGCCACGGATGGGCGCGAGCTGCTACAGGATTTGCAGCGCGAGCTGGAGGCGCTGGCCGAGGCATCGCCCGAGAAGCGCGACACCACGCTGCTGATGGCGCCGCTGGCCATGCCGGACTTTCTGGACTTCAACGACTTTCTGGAGCTGGCCGACGAGCTGGTCGAGGCCATGGACTTGGCGGGCATCCTGCAGGTGGCGTCCTTCCACCCCCATTTTCAGTTCGAGGGCACGCTGGCTGATGACGTGAGCAACTGCACCAACCGCGCGCCGTACCCCACGCTGCACCTGCTGCGCGAGGAAAGCATAGACCGGGCGGTGGAGGTCTTCCCCGAGGCCGAGGAGATTTTCGAGCGCAACATCGAGGTGCTGGAACGCCTGGGCATGCAGGGCTGGAAAGCGCTGGACGTGGGCGCGCGCTGCCCCATGGGCCATGGCGCCGTCGGTGGCAACAAGCCGGATGCAAAGGGCGGCGCATGAGCCGGGCGCAGGCCAAGGCCGATGCCGCACAGGCCGCGGTGCTGGCCGAACTGCGGCCGGGCCAGTCCATCGAGCTGCTCAAAGAGCTGCACATCCTCACGCGCGAGGGGCGGCTGAACCAGGACTCGCGGCGCAAGCTCAAGCAGGTCTATCACCTGTACCAGTTCATAGAGCCGCTGCTGGCCGAGCTGTCGGCCGATGGCCATGCGCCTTTGCTGGCCGACCATGGCGCGGGCAAGTCCTACCTGGGCTTCATCCTCTACGACCTGTTCTTCAAGCAGCTTGGGCGCGGCGAGATCTACGGCATCGAATGGCGCGCGGAGCTGGTCGAACGATCGCGCACGCTGGCCCAGCGCCTGGGTTTTGCGCGCATGCGCTTTCTGGACATGGCCGTGGCCGATGCCGCGGGGCTGGCCGATCTGCCGGAGCGCTTTGACATCGTCACCGCGCTGCACGCCTGCGACACCGCCACCGACGACGCTATTCGCTTCGGCCTGCAGAAGCAGGCGCGCGCCATGGTGCTGGTGCCCTGCTGCCAGGCCGAGGTGGCGGCCAGCCTGCGCCAGACCAAGGCCCTGAGTCTGTCGCGCACGCCCCTGGCCGAGCTGTGGCGCCACCCCATCCACACGCGCGAAATGGGTAGCCAGATCACCAACGTGCTGCGCTGCCTGCACCTGGAGGCGTCCGGCTACCAGGTCACCGTGACCGAGCTGGTGGGCTGGGAGCACAGCCTGAAGAACGAACTCATCCTGGCGCGCCACACCGGCCAGAAAAAGCACAGCGCCCGCGAACGCCTGGCCGCCATCCTGGAGGAGTTTGGCCTCACCCAGGCACTGGGGCCGCGTTTCGGGCTGCAATCCTAATTGGGGTCAGACTCCAATTAATTGACAGACGGGTTGACGTCAAGATAATTGGAGTCTGACCCCAATTAAGGAGACTCCATGGCTCGCCTGCCTCGCCTCACGGTTCCCGGTTATCCGCATCACGTTATCCAGCGTGGCAACAATCGGCAGACGATCTTCAAGGATGCGGCGGATCACGAGTTCATGCTGGGCCTGCTGGCCGATCAGGCAAAGAAGTTCCAGGTGGAGATCCACGCCTATGTGCTGATGGGCAACCACTTTCACCTGCTGGCCACGCCCCAGACGCAGGATGGCCTGCCGCTGATGATGCAGGCGGTGGGGCGCAGCTACGTGCGCTACTTCAACCGCCGCCACCAGCGTAGCGGCACGCTGTGGGAGGGGCGCTACCGCTCCACCATCGTCCAGTCAGAGCGCTACCTGCTGGCCTGCATGGTCTATATCGACCTGAATCCGGTGCGCGCCGGTATGGTGGCGCAACCGGGCGACTACCCCTGGTCCAGTTACGCGCACACCATGGGCCGGCGCAATGACGCACTGGTTACACCGCATGCGCTGTTCTGGGCACTGGGCAACACCCCGTTTGCGCGCGAGGCGGCCTATGGCGAGCTGGTGCAGGCCGGCCTTGCCGGCAAGGAGCAGGCGCAGATTGGTCAATCCGTCCATTCCGGCTGGGCGCTGGGTGAAGCGGAGTTTATTGCTGCGTTGCAACAACGCACCGAACGCCGTGTTGCCAAGGGGCGGGCGGGGCGGCCGGTCATTCAGGAATCTTAGTCAAAACAGGTTGTAGCGCTTATCAGTCAAGCGTTGCCAGCTATAAAAATAATATGTCCCCAATTAAAAACCAATAGAAACTATCGGCAAATAATTGGAATCTGACCCCAATTATTATGCTTGCAAGGCATGGGTTGATGCCTTAATCTGCGCTTCCCTGCGAAATTTATGAGAGAACGCGTGATGACCAAGGCTGCCGAGATCCAGCACCTGCAACAGCATGGCCTGTATGCATCCCACAACGAGCATGACGCCTGTGGCCTGGGCTTTGTGGCCCATATCAAGGGCGTCAAGCGCCACGACATCGTCACCGGCGCGCTGAAGATTCTTGAGAACCTGGATCACCGCGGCGCGGTGGGGGCCGACAAGCTCATGGGCGACGGCGCGGGCATCCTGATCCAGATTCCGGATCAGCTCTACCGTGAAGAGATGGCCAGGCTTGGCGTCGATCTGCCCCCGGCCGGCGAGTACGGCGTGGGCATGGTGTTCCTGCCCAAGGAGCACGCGTCGCGCCTGGCTTGCGAGCAGGAGATGGAGCGCGCCATCAAGGCCGAAGGGCAGAAGCTGCTGGGCTGGCGCGACGTGCCGGTGAACCGCGACATGCCCATGTCGCCCACGGTGCGCGAGAAGGAGCCCATCCTGCGCCAGGTGTTCATTGGCCGCGGCGCCGACGTGATCGTGCAGGACGCGCTCGAGCGCAAGCTCTACGTGATCCGCAAGACCGCCAGCGCAGCCATCCAGGCGCTCAAGCTCAAGCACAGCAAGGAGTACTACGTGCCCAGCATGAGCAGCCGCACCGTGGTCTATAAGGGCCTGCTGCTGGCCGATCAGGTGGGCGTGTATTACAGCGACCTGGCCGACGAGCGCTGCGTCTCGGCCATCGGCCTGGTGCACCAGCGTTTCTCGACCAACACCTTCCCCGAGTGGCCGCTGGCCCACCCCTACCGCTACGTGGCGCACAACGGCGAGATCAACACCGTGCGCGGCAACTACAACTGGATGCTGGCGCGCGAGGGCGTGATGGCCTCGCCCGTGCTGGGCGAGGACCTGAAGAAGCTCTACCCGATCAGCTTTGCCGGCCAGTCGGACACCGCCACCTTCGACAACTGCCTTGAATTGCTGACCATGGCCGGTTACCCGATCAGCCAGGCCGTGATGATGATGATTCCTGAGCCCTGGGAGCAGCACGAGGGCATGGACGAGCGCCGCCGCGCCTTCTATGAATACCACGCCGCCATGATCGAGCCCTGGGACGGCCCGGCGTCCATCGTCTTTACCGACGGCCGCCAGATCGGCGCCACGCTGGACCGCAACGGCCTGCGCCCGTCGCGCTACGTGGTGACCGAGGACGACCTGGTCATCCTGGCATCCGAAGCCGGCGTGCTGCCCGTGCCCGACAGCAAGGTGGTGCGCAAATGGCGCCTGCAGCCGGGCAAGATGCTGCTCATCGACCTGGAGCAGGGCCGCCTGATCGAAGACGATGAATTGAAGGCCAACATCGTCAACACCAAGCCCTACAAGCAGTGGATCGAGAACCTGCGCGTCAAGCTCGATGACGTGCAGGCTGCGCCCAGCGCGCCGCCGCAGTCGGCGCTGCCGCTGCTCGATCGCCAGCAGGCCTTTGGCTTCACGCAGGAGGACATCAAGTTCCTGCTCGCCCCCATGGCCGCCAACGGCGAGGAGGGCATTGGCTCCATGGGTAACGACAGCCCGCTGGCGGTTTTGTCCGAGCGCAGCAAGCCTTTGTTTAACTACTTCCGCCAGATGTTCGCCCAGGTGACCAACCCGCCGATCGACCCGATCCGCGAGGCCATCGTCATGAGCCTGGTGTCCTTCGTCGGCCCCAAGCCGAATCTGCTGGACATCAACCAGGTCAACCCGCCCATGCGGCTCGAATTGCACCAGCCCATTCTGGACTTCGAGGGCATGGCCAAGCTGCGCCAGATCGAGCAGCACACGCACGGCAAGTTCAAGAGCGCGACCATAGACATCACCTACCCGCTCGCCTGGGGCAAGCAGGGTGTGGAGGCCAAACTGGCGTCGCTGTGCGCCCAGGCCGTGGACGAGATCAAGGGCGGTGCCAACATTCTCATCATCAGCGACCGCCTGCTGTCGGCCAGCCAAGTGGCCATTCCCGCGTTGCTGGCGCTGTCGGCCATCCACCAGCACCTGGTGCGCGAAGGGCTGCGCACGACGACCGGCCTGGTTGTTGAAACGGGCACGGCGCGCGAGGTGCACCACTTCGCCGTGCTGGCGGGCTACGGCGCCGAGGCCGTGCACCCCTACCTGGCGCTGGAGACTTTGGCGGACATGCACCAGGAGCTGCCCGGCGCTCTGTCGGCCGAGAAGGCCATCTACAACTACGTCAAGGCGATCGGCAAGGGCCTGTCCAAGATCATGTCCAAGATGGGCGTGTCCACCTACATGAGCTACTGCGGCGCGCAGCTGTTCGAGTGCGTGGGCCTGAACAGCGACACGGTGGCCAAGTACTTCACCGGCACGGCCAGCCGCGTCGAGGGCATAGGCGTGTTCGAGATCGCCGAGGAATCCATCCGCACCCACATCGCCGCCTTTGGCGACGATCCGGTGCTGGCCCGCATGCTGGAGACGGGCGGCGAATACGCCTGGCGCACGCGCGGCGAAGACCATATGTGGACGCCCGACTCCATCGCCAAGCTGCAGCACGCCACGCGCGCCGGCAACTTCAGCACCTACAAGGAGTACGCGCAGCTCATCAACGACCAGTCCAAGCGCCAGCTGACGCTGCGCGGCCTGTTTGAGTTCAGAGTTGACCCGTCCAAGGCCGTGCCGCTGGATGAAGTGGAGCCCGCCAAGGACATCGTCAAGCGCTTTGCCACCGGCGCCATGTCGCTCGGCTCGATCAGCACCGAGGCGCATGCCACGCTGGCCGTGGCCATGAACCGCATCGGCGGCAAAAGCAACACCGGCGAGGGCGGTGAAGACCCGGCGCGCTACCGCAAGGAGCTCAAGGGCATTCCCATCGTGCAGGGCGAGACGCTCGCGTCCATCATCGGCGCGGACAAGGTGGCGTCCGACATTGCGCTGCAGGATGGCGACAGCCTGCGCTCGAAGATCAAGCAGGTGGCGTCCGGGCGCTTTGGCGTGACGGCCGAATACCTGGCTTCGTCGGACCAGATCCAGATCAAGATGGCCCAGGGTGCCAAGCCCGGCGAGGGTGGCCAGCTGCCCGGCGGCAAGGTGTCCGACTACATCGGCCAGCTGCGCCACAGCGTGCCCGGCGTGGGCCTGATCAGCCCGCCGCCGCACCACGACATTTATTCGATCGAAGACCTGGCGCAGCTCATCCACGACCTGAAGAACGTCGCGCCGCACGCCGACATCTCGGTCAAGCTGGTGTCCGAGGTCGGCGTGGGCACCATTGCCGCGGGCGTGGCCAAGTGCAAGAGCGACCATGTGGTGATCGCAGGGCACGATGGCGGCACGGGCGCCTCGCCCTGGTCATCCATCAAGCATGCCGGCAGCCCCTGGGAGATTGGCCTGGCCGAAACCCAGCAGACCCTGGTCTTGAACCGCCTGCGCAGTCGCATCCGCGTGCAGGCCGATGGCCAGATGAAGACCGGGCGCGACGTGGTCATCGGCGCGCTGCTGGGTGCCGACGAGTTCGGCTTTGCCACCGCGCCCCTGGTCGTCGAGGGCTGCGTGATGATGCGCAAGTGCCACCTCAACACCTGCCCGGTGGGCGTGGCCACGCAAGACCCCACATTGCGCGCCAAGTTCTCGGGCAAGCCCGAGCATGTGGTGAACTACTTCTTCTTCGTGGCCGAAGAGGCGCGCCAGATCATGGCCCAGCTGGGCATACGCAAGTTTGACGACCTGATCGGCCATACCGAGTTGCTGGACATGCGCCGTGGCCTGTCGCATTGGAAGGCCCAGGGCCTGGACTTCTCGCGCCTGTTCGCCCAGCCGCAGGTGCCGGCCGACGTGCCGCGCTTTCACGTCGAGGCGCAGGATCACCGGCTGGAGAAGGCGCTGGACGTGAAACTCATCGAGCGCTGCCAGCCCGCCATCCAGAAGGGCGAGCCGGTGCGGCTGATGGAGGTGGCGCGCAACGTCAACCGTTCGGTGGGCGCCATGCTTTCGGGCGCGGTCACCAAGGCGCACGCCGAGGGCCTGCCCGACGACACCATCCGCATCCACTTCGAAGGCACGGGCGGGCAGAGCTTTGGCGCGTTTTTGTGCAAGGGCATCACGCTGAATCTGATGGGCGAGGCCAACGACTACACCGGCAAGGGCCTGTCGGGCGGCCGCATCGTCGTGCGCCCCAGCCATGAGTTCCGCGGCGAGGCGGCGGGCAACACCATCGTCGGCAACACCGTGATGTTTGGCGCCACCAGCGGCCAGGCCTTCTTTGCCGGCGTGGCGGGCGAGCGTTTTGCCGTGCGCCTGTCGGGTGCCACGGCGGTGGTCGAAGGCGTGGGCGACCACGGCTGCGAATACATGACCGGCGGCACCGTGGTGGTGTTGGGCAAGACGGGGCGCAACTTTGCCGCCGGCATGAGCGGCGGCGTGGCCTATGTCTATGACGAGGACGGGCGCTTTGACGGCCGCTGCAACCTGTCCATGGTGACGCTGGAGCGCGTGTTGCCGGCCGACGAGCAGGTCGCCAGCGTGGACCCCGGCCACTGGCACCGCGGCCAGACCGATGAGGAGCAGCTGAAGAAACTGCTCGAAGAGCACAGCCGCCAGACCGGCAGCCGCCGCGCCCGCGAGCTGCTGGACAACTGGGCCGCCGCACGCAGCCGCTTCGTCAAGGTCTTTCCCACCGAGTACAAGCGCGCGCTCTCTGAAATTTATGAGAGAAAAGTGCTTGAAGAGCAAGCTACACCTGCGCAAGCAGCTCCTAAAAATGAAGTTGTAGCCGCCAAGTAGTGAATAGCTCCCTCCCCCACCGGGGGAGGGCAGGGGTGGGGGCCAGCGACGCCAGCTTTGCCGGCCAGCCCCCATCCCCGCCTTCCCCCAGAGGGGGACGGAGTAAGGCAGCAACACCCCACGATCACAGATAGCGAAGGACCCACCATCATGGGCAAGACCACCGGCTTCATGGAATACGAGCGCATCGAGGAGGGCTACCCCGCCCCCGCCGAGCGCCTCAAGAGCTACAAGGAATTCGTCATCGGCCTGAGCAAGGACCAGTCGCAGACCCAGGCCGCGCGCTGCATGGACTGCGGCATACCGTTTTGCAACAACGGCTGCCCGGTGAACAACATCATTCCGGACTTCAACGATCTTGTGTACCGCGGCGACTGGCAAAGCGCGATGGCCGTGCTGCACAGCACCAACAACTTCCCCGAGTTCACCGGCCGCATCTGCCCCGCGCCCTGCGAGGCCGCCTGCACGCTCAACTTCAACAGCGACGCCGTCGGCATCAAGAGCATCGAGCACGCCATCATCGACCGGGCCTGGGCCGAGGGCTGGGTCAAGCCGCAGCCGGCAGCACACCAGACGGGCAAGAAGGTCGCCATCGTGGGCTCCGGCCCGGCCGGCCTGGCGGCCGCCCAGCAGCTGGCCCGCGCGGGCCACAGCGTCACGCTGTTCGAGAAGAACGACCGCGTCGGCGGCCTGCTGCGCTACGGCATTCCCGACTTCAAGCTCGACAAGGGCCATATCGACCAGCGCGTGAAACAGCTCGAGGCCGAGGGCGTGGTCATCCGCACCGGCGTCTTCGTCGGCAGCGAGAAGGACGGCCTGGGCAAAGACAGCAAGGTGACCAACTGGGCCAAGGAAACCATCACCCCCGAGCAGCTGCAGGCCGAATTTGACGCCGTGCTGCTCACCGGCGGTGCCGAGCAAAGCCGCGACCTGCCCGTGCCGGGCCGCGACCTGGCCGGCATCCACTTCGCCATGGAATTCCTGCCGCAGCAAAACAAGGTCAACGCGGGCGACAAGCTCAAGGGCCAGATCCGTGCCGACGGCAAACATGTCATCGTCATCGGCGGCGGCGACACCGGCAGCGACTGCGTGGGCACCAGCAACCGCCACGGCGCGGCCAGCGTGACGCAGTTCGAGGTCATGCCCATGCCGCCCGAACAGGAGAACAAGCCCCTGGTCTGGCCCTACTGGCCGCTCAAACTGCGCACCAGCTCCAGCCACGACGAGGGCTGCACGCGCGAGTTCGCCATCTCCACCAAGGAGTTCATCGGGCAGAAAGGCAAGCTCACCGCACTCAAAACCGTGCAGGTCGAATTCAAGGACGGCAAGTTCGTCGAAGTGCCCGGCACCGAGAAGGAATACAAGGCCGACCTGGTGCTGCTGGCCATGGGCTTTGTCAGCCCCGTGGCCGCTGTGCTCGACGCCTTCGGCATCGACAAGGACGCACGCGGCAACGCCAAGGCCACGACCGACTTCGACGGCGGCTACGCCACCAGCGTGCCCAAGGTGTTCGCAGCGGGCGACATGCGCCGGGGCCAGTCGCTGGTGGTCTGGGCCATCCGCGAGGGCCGCCAGGCGGCGCGTGCGGTGGACGAATTCCTCATGGGGTATTCGGATCTGCCGCGCTGAAGTCCCGACGCACAGGCAAAACGGCGCTGTAAGGCGTCGTTTTTGCTTCTTGTTTTATAGCTGATTGCGCTTGCCAGTAAAGCGCTGGAGGCTGATTTGGCTTTAAGTCGGGGAGGGCGGCCGCATCGGTGGGAAAATCCAGGGTTTTTACTAACCTTTCGAGAACCGCATCGCCATGAAGAAGATCGCCGCCGTAGCCCTGCTGACCCTGGGCGCTGTGCTTGCTGGTTGTTCCAAGCAAGAACCTGCCGCTCCCGCCGCCGCCCCCGCGCCGGCTGCCGTGACAAAAATCGTGGTGGGCCTGGACGACAACTTCCCGCCCATGGGCTTCCGCGACGAGAAGAACGAGCTGGTCGGCTTTGACATCGACATGGCCCGCGAGGCTGCCAAGCGCCTGGGCCTGGAAGTCGAGTTCAAACCCATCGACTGGAGCGCCAAGGAGGCCGAGCTTTCCGCCAAGCGCGTGGATGCGCTCTGGAACGGCCTGACCATCACCGAGGAGCGCAGGAAGAACATTGCGTTTACCGCGCCCTACATGGAGAACCACCAGATCATCGTGGTGACGGCAGGCTCGCCCATCAAGGCCAAGGCCGACCTGGCCGGCAAGGTGGTGGGCGCGCAGGACGGCTCCAGCGCCGTGGACGCAGTGAAGAAGGAAGAAGCCGTGTTCCAGTCGTTCAAGGAACTCAAGACCTTTGGCGACAACGTGACCGCACTCATGGACCTGTCCGCCGGCCGCCTGGAGGCCGTGGTGGTCGATGAGGTGGTGGGCCGCTACTACGTGGCCAAGAAGCCCGACCAGTACGCCGTGCTGGACGACAACTTCGGCACCGAGGAATACGGCGTGGGCGTGCGCAAGGACGATGCCGAGCTGCTGGGCAAGCTGGACAAGGCCCTGGGCGAGATGAAGGCGGACGGCGCCGCGGCGAAAATCGCCGAGCAATGGTTCGGCAAGAACATCATCAAATAACTCGGCATAACCCCCTGAGGCGCTGCGCGCCTTCCCCCTTCTCTCGCAAAGCTGCGCTTTGCGGGAAGGGGGACCCCACCCGTGCTGCGGGGCGGCCCTTGCACGGTGGCCGCTGGCCTGGGCCGTGCCAGTTGCAACGGCCACTGAAAAATTCCCACTGAACTGTCGCCACAGCATGGACTACGTTCTCTCCCTTCTCGGGCCGCTGGCGCAGGGCGCCGTCGTCACCCTGAAGCTGTTCTTCATCACCCTGGCGCTGGCCGTGCCGCTGGGCCTGGCGCTGGCGCTGGCGCGGCTGTCGCGCCTTGCGCCGCTGTCGGGGGCGGTGGGCGGCTACATCTGGCTGATGCGCGGCACGCCGCTCATGTTGCAGATGCTGTTCATCTACTTCGCGCTGCCTTTTGTGCCGGTGGTCGGCGTGCGCCTGCCCGACTTTCCGGCGGCGGTTGTGGCCTTTGCGCTCAACTACGCGGCCTACTTCGCCGAGATCTTCCGCGCCGGCATCCAATCCGTCGATCGCGGCCAGTACGAGGCGGCCAAGGTGCTGGGCATGAACTACGGCCAGACCATGCGCCGCATCGTGCTGCCGCAGATGGTGCGCAGCATCTTGCCGCCCATGAGCAACGAGACCATTACCCTGGTCAAGGACACCTCGCTCATCTACGTGCTGGCATTGAACGACCTGCTGCGCGCGGCGCGCGGTATCGTCCAGCGTGACTTCACCACCACGCCCTTCATCGTCGCGGCGGCCTTCTATCTCATCATGACCCTGGTGCTGACCTGGGGCTTCCAGCGCCTGGAGCGACGCTATGCCAAGTATGACCAGTGACCTGCCGATGATCGAGGCGCGCGATGTGAAGAAGCGCTTCGGCCACAACGAGGTGCTGCGCGGCGTGTCGCTGTCGGTGGCGCGTGGCGAGGTGGTGGCCATCATCGGCCCCTCGGGCTCGGGCAAGAGCACCTTTCTGCGCTGCCTGAACCACCTGGAGACCATAGACGGCGGCCATGTCGCCATCGAGGGCGAGGCCCTGGCCACGACCGATGCGCAGGGCCATTGCCGCTATGTGCGCGAGGCCGAGCTGCGCCGCATCTGCGCCAAGACTGGCATGGTGTTCCAGCATTTCAACCTGTTCCCGCACCTGACCGTGTTGCAGAACCTCATCGAGGCGCCGATGGTGGTGCAGGGCCTGCCCCGCGACCAGGCCGTGGCGCGGGCCGAGGCGCTGCTGGCCAAGGTGGGCCTGGAGCAAAAGCGCGACAACTACCCCGCGCGTCTGTCCGGCGGGCAAAAGCAGCGCGTGGCCATTGCCCGCGCCCTGTGCATGCAGCCCGACATCATGCTGTTCGACGAGCCCACCAGCGCCCTCGACCCCGAGTTGACCGGCGAGGTGCTGCGCACCATGCGCGAGCTGGCCGAAGAGCGCATGACCATGCTGGTCGTCACGCACGAGATGGGCTTTGCCCGCGAGGTGGCGCAGCGCGTGGCCTTCATGGACCAGGGCGAGCTGATTACCGCGCGAGCCGCGGCCGAGTTCTTTGCCGACCCGGGCCACGAGCGCGCGCGTGCCTTTCTGCAGCACATGTTGTGATGGATTGGAGCGCCGCAGGCGCCGGCGATTCTCTGCGGAGTCGGATGGGGAGTGGATATTGGCTTGATAAGCTATATTTAATATAGCTAGTGACGCTTGTTTTATGGGCGTTGTGGCCTTGAAACATTGGAGCAAATGTGCCTGATTAGGCACATACCTCAGACTGTGCCGCGAGCCCTCACCCCAACCCTCTCCCAGAGGGAGAGGGAGTAAAGCCGGCGCAACCGGTCGCCCTCGCCCCTTTGGGGAGAGGGAGGGGTGAGGGGCCTCTGCGATATGTGCATAGTCAGGCAAATGTGCAACGCGTGATCCGCGGTGCGGCCGAGTAGGTGGTGATGACGCGCCAGATTTGCCGAGGTTGCAAACGCGCAGTACAATCGCAGGTTCTGTGGAAATCCATTCCTCAGAATTCCAACTCAGATGAGGTTTACATGTACGCGGTCATAAAAACCGGTGGCAAGCAGTATCGCGTTGCTGTCGGCGAAAAAATTAAAGTAGAACAGATTGCTGCGGACGTTGGCCAGGAAATCGTGATCGACCAGGTTCTGGCAGTCGGCAACGGCGCAGAGCTGAAGGTGGGCACGCCCCTGGTGTCCGGCGCGGCGGTGAAGGCCACGATCGTGGCCCATGGCAAGCACGACAAGGTGCGCATTTTCAAGATGCGCCGTCGTAAGCACTACCAGAAGCGCCAAGGCCATCGCCAGCAGTTCACCGAGCTGCAAATCGGTGCAATCACTGCCTAAGGAAGGACAAGAGTCATGGCACAGAAAAAAGGCGGCGGCTCTACGCGAAACGGGCGCGACTCCAAGCCCAAGATGCTCGGCGTGAAGGCTTACGGTGGTGAGCTGATCAGCGCGGGCTCCATCATCGTGCGCCAGCGCGGCACGCGCATCCACCCCGGCGTGAACGTCGGCGTGGGCAAGGACCACACGCTGTTCGCCCTGGTGGACGGCCATGTGTCCTTCGGCACCAAGGGCGCCCTGTCCAAGCACACGGTCAGCGTGACACCGGCCTGAGGCCCGTCGTTCACTGACGTCTAGACAAAGCCCCGACTCGTCGGGGCTTTGTTGTTTTCAACGCGGGGGCTTGCCTGGAAATGGCGTCCGCCGATGGCACCCAGGGCCTGACGGGCAGCGCGGGTGCGGTTTTGTAAACTGGATACCCATGAAGTTCGTCGATGAAGCCTTTATCGACATTGCCGCTGGTGATGGTGGCAATGGCTGCGTGTCGTTTCGGCATGAAAAGTACAAGGAGTTCGGTGGGCCCGACGGCGGCGATGGCGGGCGCGGCGGCCATGTGTTTGCCGTTGCCGACCCGAATCTCAATACCCTGGTGGACTTTCGCTTCTCGCGCCGCCATGAAGCCAAGCGCGGCGAGCATGGCAAGGGCTCCGACATGTTCGGCGCGGCGGGCAGCGACATCACGCTGAAGATGCCCGTGGGCACCATCATCAGCGATGCCAACACGGGCGAGCAGCTGTATGAGCTGCTCACGCCGGGTGAGGTGATCACCATTGCCAAGGGCGGCGATGGTGGCTTTGGCAACCTGCGCTTCAAGAGCGCCATCAACCGCGCGCCGCGCCAGAAGACGCCGGGCTGGCCCGGCGAGCGCAAGAACCTGAAGCTGGAGCTGAAGGTGTTGGCCGACGTCGGGCTGCTGGGCATGCCCAATGCCGGCAAGTCCACCTTCATCGCAGCCGTCTCCAATGCACGGCCGAAGATCGCCGACTACCCGTTCACCACGCTGCACCCCAACCTGGGCGTGGTGCGCGTGGGGCCGGAGCAAAGCTTTGTGGTGGCCGACATTCCCGGCCTGATCGAAGGCGCGTCGGAAGGCGCTGGGCTGGGCCACCAATTTTTGCGCCATCTGCAGCGCACGCGTTTGCTGTTGCATGTGGTGGACATGGCGCCGTTTGACGATGCCGTGGACCCCGTGGCCCAGGCCAAGGCCATCGTGGCAGAGCTCAAGAAATACGACGCCGCGCTGCACGACAAGCCGCGCTGGCTGGTGCTCAACAAGCTGGACATGGTGCCCGCCGAGGAGCGCGCCGCGCGCGTCAAGGACTTCGTCAAGCGTTTCAAGTGGAAGGGGCCGGTGTACGAGATCTCTGCCCTGACACGCGAAGGTTGTGATCCCTTGGTGAAGGCGATCTTTCAGCATGTGCATGCCGAACAGCTGGCGCAGAATGCTCCCGCCGAGGTCGATCCCCGTTTTGTTGACGGGCCTGACCAGGATTGATCGTCAACTATAAAAATAATAGCTGTTTGCGCTTGACGGACGGGCGCTTGAGCAATATTTCATTCAAAGCATGGTTTCCAGTGTCTTGCGCGACGCGCGTCGCATCGTGATCAAAGTGGGCTCCAGCCTCGTCACCAATGAGGGGCGGGGGCTGGATGAGGTCGCCATTGGCGAGTGGAGTCGCCAGCTCGCGGCCCTGGTGCGCGGCGGCGAGGGGGCCGAGCCACGCGAGGTCATCATGGTCTCCAGCGGCGCCATCGCCGAGGGCATGAAGCGCCTGG
>JADHED010000890.1_pt1 | contig 29092 bp, 15 predicted proteins | sample 8952041 | NCBI WGS metagenome assembly JADHED01 (sample SAMN16124423, study PRJNA663239) | bioreactor sludge metagenome | isolation source: sludge (control) | place: India:Bengaluru | collected 2018-09-08
ACCAAAGAAAACAGAATGCCGTTCAGGACATAACGGGTCTCATCGGAAGAAATCGCATAGGACGTCTTGCGAAGCCCATCCCGCAACTCGCTCTGTTTGAGCGTGAAAGACTTCGGCTCTCCGAACGTCGGGAACGTCGGAAACTCTTCCTGGGGAAGTCCGTAAATCTTGAAGAAACTGGCTCCACAACGGATGCTCGCGCAGTTTTTGGCGTCCACCTCGATCACCACTTCCGAACTGGGCAGCTCACGGACAATCGCTGCCAACCGGCGGGCCGGCAGGGTGGTGGAACCGGTGCGCTCCACCTTGGCCTCGATCGAGCAACGAATCCCAACTTCCAGATCCGTCGTCGTCAATCGAACTCCGGTCTCCGTCGCCTCAAGGAGCGCATTGGAAAGAACGGGGAGAGTCGCGCGATTGCTGACCACGTTTTGGATACGCTGCAAACCTTCGAGGAGGGCTTCTTTGGTGACCGCTAGCTTCATGGTAAAAACATAGTGTCTATGGACACTCGCGCCAGATGTCAACCGGATGTTGCGTCCCGTGCAAATATCATGTCGCGGAACAGTTTGGGGAATCCCCCGCCTCAAAACACCGGCTCGCCCCGGAAGTGGGCCTCGAACATCTGCTCCACCTCATCAAAACGCTCTTTTTCAATCACCCGGCGGGCCGCCGTGGCAAAGCAATTGAGCAACACCACCGCATTCAAGGAGACGTCCCTCTGCACAAAAGTGGTCAGTCTTTTGACAAACGATTGATTGACCGTCTGGATCTCCTCAAAAAACTCCCCAATTTTCGTCAAATCCCAATCCGCGGACTGCCCGTTCTTGAACCGGAAGTATTGCGCCATGAGATACATTGAGATCGAACGGTAAACACTTTCCTCCGTGGTCGGAAACGGAAGGTGCGTGAGAACCATCGGACGGAGACGGTCCATGATCGGACACCCGCTGGTGGCCATGAGAATTCCCAGCAGGGAGCCCACCGCATGGGTGTTGCTGACACGTGCACAGTATTTCCTGTTGTGTGTCGTCACTTCCGCATCCACTTCCTCATGCGAACTCCCATCGCTGAATGCCTCCACCACATCCACAAGACTCACCGCCACCGGACAGTATCGATGCCGTCCGGCGGAAAGCGGGCAGTTGGAACACTGGTGATGCGTCAAAAGCGTCCACTCCGGCAGAGTGCTCTTCGGGCGGTTCAGCAACTTCAACGAGGGTTTTTCAAACTCCAGAGAAAACTCCTTCGACTCTCCGTTGGAAAAATAAAAGCGATATTGGATCGAAAAGGTACTGCCCTCCACACCCCCCACTATGCCGGGATACGTAATATCACGTAAAGGAGAAACCGGTTGCGCGTGCTGACAACGCGTTGAAGCACTCCACAAGCCACCCACTGTCTCCGGGTTTTCCCATCACAAAACCCAATCCGGCGATTGCCCGCGAAGAAGAAAAAAGAACGGAAGCCGGGAGATTTTCTCCATGGTCCAAAACACGTTTCGGAACAAATTCACCGAAAATGATCCAGGGAGTTCACAGCGAGGCGACATCCCATCGCTCGAAAACCCCACGCAGTGCCTCCACCACATCCCCGGAGAGGACTTCGTCCTTGGGCAAAACCATCCGGAAAGCCTTCGGTTGTTCCACCTCCAAGCCGAACAACACCCCCGCCGCGGCAAACTTCCACAATGCCCGCAGCAAAAGCAGCGACATCGCCTGTGGATCACGGTCGAAGAGAACACCGGAAAGAGACTCCGCCAACCTCGCCGAAAATGGAGACAGAACGACTTTCACTCCCCCGTCCACTTCCACACGCGGGACAACCTCCTCCGGAAGGGCGGCAAGAAAAGCCCCCAAAGCAGCAGCAAGCTCCGCCCCCTGTTCCCCCAGAAGAGCCACCGCTTCAGCATTCGCAAAGCCGGATCCTCCCTTCACGGGCTCCAGCAAAGAATCTTTGAGCCGGGTGCCGTTTTTCAACTCACCGTGAATCAAAGCCACGGCATCAAATTGCGCCGCCCTGAAGACATTTTCCGGAATCCGGCACGGAGCAGCCGCTTCCCTTTGTGAGCTCACCAAGGCAAACAGGGCTTTTCGAAACCCCTTTTCGACTTTCCCTTCGCCCGTTCCAAACGCCAGCAACAACCACTTCACACGGTCACAGCAAATGATGCGCTGCAGAGTGCTCATCTTCAGGCGCAGCAGTTCGTTCCGCTCGGAAAGGATGTGATGGTAGTCCAATGCCCGGTGCAAAACCATTTCCAGCTCCGCAATCTCCCACGGCTTCACCACGTATTGGTAGATATGCCCTTTGTTCACCGCCAAAATCGCACTCTGGAGATCGGAGTAGGCCGTCGTCAGGATCCGCACCACCTGGGGAAATTCCAGCCGGACGGCCCCGAGTACATCAGCCCCGATCATTCCCGGCATCCGTTGGTCGGAAACCACCACCCCGATCTCATCGCCTTTCTCGCGCAGAAGGGCCAGGCCCTCCTCCCCCGAAGAGGCCGTCAAAATGGAAAACTTTTCCGCAAAGGCCATGCGAAAATACTTCAGGGCCTTTTCCTCATCATCAATGTAGAGAATACTGTGGCGGGGTTCGGATGTCTGTTTCATGGTTTTGATTGTCTTCTGTGGTGAGTGGAAGTGTGACGGTAAAAACAGCGCCTCCACCGGGTTGATTGCCGGCCTGGATGGAGCCATGATGCGCGTTCAAAATGGTATGGCAAATACTAAGTCCCATGCCCATCCCTGCCCCGACATCGCGCGTGGTAAAGAACGGCTCAAAAATCCTGTTCAAAACCGGCTCCGGAATCCCATTGCCCGTGTCCGAAACCGTAATCATTGCCTTGTCCCCCGAAGCGACCGCTTTCACACGGATCTCCCGCGGAGCACCGGGCGGCAAATCCCCAACGGCTTTTCCCGCATTGCTCAGAAGATTCATGAACACATGGGTGATCTGTGTCTTCTGCCCGCACACCAGCAACGTCTCCGGAATCTCCACATCCACAGCAACCCCGTCCAGTTCCCGTGCGACGATCTTCCTCGCCGACTGGAAGACCTCCCCCAGCGAAAAAAGGGATTCCGTTCCCGGTTTCTCCGGATACGCAAAATCCTTGAGGTGGACGATCACGTCCCGGATACGGTGCATCCCCTCATCGATGTCCTCAAGAATTTCCCGCACCTCCGGTCCCAGCGAGGATTCAAACTGCTTCGCGAAGGAAATCGCCGTCATTGTGTAATTGAGCGGATTGTTGATCTCATGAAGCAATCCCGCCGAGAGCGACCCCAGGGCGTTCATCTTCTCACTCTGGATGAGCATCGTCTCGGTTCGCTGCAGCTTTCAAGCGTCCCGCTCAACTCCAGATTCCGGGCCCGCAATTCTTTCTGCAAATGCGCGGACCGGAAGAGATTTGCCACGCGGGTTCTCACTTCGGCCGTGCTGAAAGGCTTGGTCAGAAAATCGTCCGCCCCGGCCCGCAAGGCCTCGATCTTGGACTCCTCGTCGATGCGTGCTGTGAGAAGCATGATCTTCAAATCCGCCCATTCCGGATCGGCCCGCAGTTCCCTGCAAAGACTCAGGCCGTCTTTCCCCGGCATCATCCAGTCCAACAGCACCACTTCGGGCCGGTGTTCCCTGACCAGATCGCACACCTGCGAACCATCCCGTGTCTGAACCACCCGGTGGTCCTGTGACAGAAGAGAGACCACATACTGGAGCATGTCGCCTTCATCATCCGCCACCAGCACCATCTCCTCCCCGGCACCCACCACCGGCAACACTTCGTCTCCCACAGGGTTTCTCCAACTCCTGTCAGCCGAACGAAAAGCCTTTTCGAAAGGCTCCTCCGCGGAGGACTCGCCGGTTGCTTCCTCCACTTCCTGCTGTTCCGAAATCCGCGGAAGAACCACCCGGAAAACACTCCCTTTTCCCAGCTCGCTCTGCACATCAATCCTCCCCCCGTGCTCGGTCACCAGATCCTTTGCGAGCGCCAGACCAATTCCCACTCCCTGAACCCGGTTCGAAGCATTGCCGCGAACCTGATGGAAGCGGTCGAAAATTTTCGGAAGATCGTCCGCGGGAATTCCCACCCCGGTATCCGCAACTTCAATGCAGACTTCATCCGGAGAACACCTCCAGCGGACCGTCACGGAACCGGAAGCCGGCGTGTATTTGATGGCGTTTGTCAGCAGATTCAGCACCACTTTCTCCATTCGCGCCGGATCAACCAACACCTCGTCGCTCTCATTCCCCGGCTCCACCCGGATCTTCAGATTCTTCGACAACCCAAGATGCCGCACGGAATCCACGATCCCCCGCAAAAACGATCCCAGAGAAAGGTTCCTCTTGCGCAGGATCTCGGCTCCCTGCTCCAACCGCATCAGATCAAGCAGGTCATTGATGAGCTTCAACAACCGCAGGGCATTCCGGTGAACAAGAATCAACCCCTCATGCACCCGGGCATCCAGAGAGTCCCCTCCCCGGCTCAACAACGTCTCCACCGGCCCCAGAATCAGGGTCAGCGGCGTCCGAAGCTCATGGCTGATGTTGGAAAAAAACTGCGTCTTCAGCCGGTCCAGATCCTGCAACTCCTGATTCTGGATGTCCAGCTGGTGGCGCAGGCGGAATTCTTCGAAACGCGAACGCGAGAGAAAATAGGAAATACTGATCGCCACCAGCGTCGTGATCACAACGAAGAAGCAGTTGAAGAGAAAAATCGGAGTGGTCGACGCCTCGGAGAAAGTCGGGTTAAACAAACAAATCAGAAGATATGCGGCAAGAGACAGCAAGCAGGTGAAGGCCGTCTCCAAAGCCGCCCAAGGCAGCATTACCGACCAGCAGGTGATGATCAGGTTCAGTCCCGCGTAATATGGAGATCTTGCCCCATCGGTCAGAAACATCATCAGGCAAAAAGCAAAATTCATGGAGAGCGCCGACAAGATCCCAAGAACCTTGACACGAGTGGGATGACTTGCCTTTCTCCCGAAAAACAAGATTCCAACAATCCCCAGAAGGATGACGACCACAGCCATGCGGATCGCGAAAAACTGCCAGAACTTTTGGGGATAGAAAGAGTGGTCCAGAACCAACCCCGCAGGCATCCCGAAGACAGACAAACCGTTCGCCACCAAGAGTCCGCGGGTCAACACCCGGCACTGATATTCCCGATAGGCAGCTCCAAGACGTCCGCCGGAAGCACCATCCTCAAACCTCTGTCTCATTCGGATTTTCGGATGGTTAAAAACACGTTCACTCCGGTCTCATCGGCAAAAACCTGCCTTTCCGTCCCTTTGGGAGCCAACTTTTCCATGTCCGCCTCATTCCGATAGATCAGATACCACTCCAACAGGTGTTCCATAAAATTGCGCTCCGGATTGTTGGGATGGACATTTGTTGCCACCAGAAGCCCTCCGGGTCGGACCCATTGGTAATACAACTGGAGCAGGTTGCGGCAGACATTGTCGGGAAAGTAATCGAAAAGGCCGGCGCAATAGATCATGTCGTAGGCCGGCAGGAATCCCTCGCTCTCCAGGTGGATGTTCTTCAGGAGATCATCGATCGATTTTCGGATGAACTTGACCGCAGGTTTCCGTCCGGACTGCCTGATGCTCTCCCCGATGCGGTTCTGCACATACTCCAGGGTCTCGGTGTTGAAATCCATGAGATGCAGCGCACAGTGATCCACCAGTTTTTCGTTGCGGACAAACCGCTGAAGCTCCACAGCAGGACCACAGGCGACGGAGAGAACCGTAAAAATGCGCTGTTCGTCGGTCACCCGCTCCACTTCTTCTCCCAACAACCGCTCCAAAATTGTGATCCGATTCCGATGCGCCAGACAGGCGGCAACGCCCGTGGTCAGATCGTGCAGAATTCTTGCATAAGTCGTGTTTCCCACGGATGACGATTCCCGGAGCATCATGTTGACCATCTCGTAGTCCCCGGCATAACCGAGCGGCTTGGTGAAGGACCTCCAGACAAAAGGCGCACAGAGAACGAAAGGATGAAGTTCACGGCGGGCGAAAACCTTGTAAGGAACCGCGTCTTCCTGTGCAACCTTCCCCGCTTCGTTTTCAAAATCCCCAATCAGTTCCCGAAGTTTTGAGGCCATGGGCCCATCAATGGAGTCTCGAAACCCACTCCCCCCTGGTTCTCCCGGTGGAAGATTTTGTGAAATCGCTGTCTCGGCCTCTTCAATCCAATGGTTTGTCTCCGCCAAAAAACTCGAAAATTTGTTCACTGCCAGTTGGTAGGATTCGGACAACTCCAGCCCCGTCTCCCAATCCCTGATAAATTTTTCCATCTCGGCATGGAGGGCCGGGCCGGGTTTGAGATGGGAAAGATCATCCCAGGGATCAATCAATGTCACGGAGGCGATCACCATGAGCCCCGTTGTCACCAGGCTGGTGACGACCCCCTTGCCGCGATAAATCACCCGCTCCCCGCGCATGATCGTCAGTTCCTGCAAAACCTCGCTCAATTGAATGAGAGAGAACGGATTGTAGACCTCGAAGACGGCAACAGCCCGGGAGATGTGAACGAGAGTCCCACGACCACTCACTCCCGAGGTGTTTGTAAAGGCCACCAGACTGTCAATTCCTGCAATTGCTTTTTCCACGTTGCTCCTTCTTCTTGTGAATGAGGGGTTGATCGCAAATCATTTTATCAAAGTTTTTTCTCCGCGAGGGCCGCGAGCTGGCGGAGAGTCGGACCTTTCAGGAACTCCATCGCTGAAAACAGAATCCCGATCTTTTCTTTGATGCCCAGACTCAACTCCAGAACCATCAGGGAATCGACTCCGATTTCGTTGAGCTTTTTGGCGGGAGAGACGGACTCCTTTGACATCTTGAGAGTGGATGCAAGAACCTCCTGCAATTGATCCTCCAACACTCTCAAACGCTGTTCCTTCGACAACCCGGCAAGGGATTTTCGAAATTCGGCAAGAACGGCATCCCCTCCACCCTCCAACTGTCCGGAATTTAAGTGCTGGAACCGGGGATCCTCCGACAGCTTCGGGTGAGCCGCATGCCAGTTCCGCCAATCCACGGAGAACACTCCCACTTGGGCTGTGGAAGATTGCAGAACTTTCTTCAAGGCGACAAGAGCCTCCCTGTCTCCAAGTCCGGCAATACCCGCCGAGGCAAGGCCGGAACTGAGACGTTCATCCCGGGCAACGACTCCGGACTCGGACAACGCCCCCCAATTGATCGAAATGGCAGGAATACCGCGCCTTCGCAGGACATGGGCCAGACCGTCCAGAAAGGCGTTTGCCGCAACATAGGCTGTCTGTCCGCTGTTGCCCACCAGTGCGGAAATCGAAGAATAAAAAACAACAAAGTCAAGACCGGCAACCCCCTCCAACGCAGACGCCAGATGCAAAGCCCCCGAAGCCTTCGGTTGAAAGACTCTGCGAAAACTCTCCACGGTTACGTTTGCCATCATGGCATCATCCAGAACCATTGCCGCATGGACAACACCACGGAGGGGAAACCGGGAATCTCCTGTTTCTTTCAACAACGTCCGCAGAGCCTCCGGTTCGGTCACATCCAACGAACGAATGTCCACCTCTGTGCCATGCTGTTCCATTTGTCGGACCGTCTCTTCGATTCCGGGTGCTTTTTTTCCGGAACGGCTGATCAAGATCACTTTCCCGGCTCCAGAGGAAGCCAGCCAACCTGCTGTCGCCAGGCCAAATCCGGAAGTGCCCCCAGTCACAACATAGCAGCCATCCGAACGAACAACCGGACGGGGTTCCTCCCGCCGCAGGGTCTCAACTTCTCCCCGGGAAAGATCCACCAGCAATTTTCCAATGTGCCGGCTTCTGGCCATCAGTTCGAATGCTTCGCGGATTTTCTCCGCCTCGTAAAAAGTCACCGGTCCCAACTGAAAATCTCCGGCTTCAAAATGTCCGAAAATTTTGCGCAGAGTTTCCTGGATGATATCCGGACGCTCGGCTGCCAACCGGTCAATATCCAGAGAAGCAAAAACCAAATTGCGATTGAACGGTCTCAGGGGAAGACTGTTGTCCTCCGCGATATCCTTTTTCCCCACTTCGATGTAGCGTCCTCCAGACCGCAGCAGACCAAGACTGACATGCGCGGACAATCCCGTGGGGGCTCCAATCACCACGTCCACGCCCTCATCCCCCGTCACCTCGCGAATCAATCGTCCAAAATCCAGAGTCCGGGAGGAAAAGACATGGCGGATTCCCTTTTGTCGAAGAAATTCCTGCTTCTCTTCGGAGCCGGCAGTCGCAAAAATTTCCGCCCCCACCCATTTGGCAATTTCCATCGCGGCCAGCCCCAGTCCTCCTGTGGCATTGTGAACAAGAACCCTTTCCCCCTTGCGAAGACAGGCGATCTGCACCAATCCGCGATAAGCTGTCAGATAGACAACAGGAACTGCCGCTGCCTCCATTCCAAGCCGCTCAGGGATCTTAACAGCTCTCACCCCGGCCACTGTTGCGTAACTTCGAAATCCTGCCGGAAGAATGGCTGCCACTCTGTCACCGGGAACAAAGGACGTTCCGGACCCCACGGCAACCACTGTTCCGGCGCATTCCATCCCCAGATCATGTCCCCAAAAAGTGGCTTCGAGAGCAATGGGGTGAATGCGGCCCTCCGCCTTGAGAACATCCTTGTAATTCACAGCGGCCGCATGAACACGGATTTCGATCTCCCCTTCCCCCGGAATCACTCTTTCACAGGATTCCCAAACCAGTGAATCCGCACGGCCTTTTGCCCCTGGGCGCAATTCCACCGGAGAGTCCAACCCCACCCGGAAAAATTCCTTCGTCCCCTCGTCCTTCTTCGGAACAATGCTCCAATCCCACCGCTCTTTTCCCCGGAAAGCCACAGTTCCGCGACTTGCCGAAGCGAGTTCGGTGACAATCCATGTCGCGGCAGCCTTTGGGTCCACAGTCCCTGGCAAATCCACAGACCGGCACATCAGATTTTCATATTCATTCTGCGCCACCAACCCGAGCGCATCAAACGAAGCGGCCTTCAGGTTCTGCACGGTATCGTCCGGCATCACCGGTTTGGCATTCCGTGTGACAAACGTAATATCTATTGCGGAAGCAGAAAGCTCCCCCGCAGCCTGCAAAAGACCGATCACTTTTTCATTGGCGGCAAGAATCTGCTCCGGAACAACCTCTCTTGCACAGGAAGCCGATCCCCACAGGACCACCAGACGATTTCTCCCTTCCGTGGCATGGCGCGCAAGAATGTCCGCCACTGTAGCTTTTCCAAATCCCTCCTCTCCGGGAACATGCGGGACTGTTTCCAGTGTCGATCCCGGCAACTGATCAAGAACCGCCTGGACAAGATCTCTGTCGGAAGTGTCAGCATCCGCAAGAACCAAAACCTCCGCCCCCTCCGGCACTCCCCCATCTCCTTCCAACGGCGAAAGCTTCCAGACAGGATGGAAAAACAACCCTTCTCCCCGGGATTTCTCACTCAATTCGACGGCCTGCAACAAAATATGCCGCATCCGGACACACACCTTTCCCTCCGGATCCAGTATCCAGACATCGGCGGTGATTTGAAATCCGCTTTGGGAGGTCAATCTCCCGAAGGCAAAACACCCGGCTGCAGGAGTGGAGAAAAACTCGAAACTCCCGATGGAGAATGGAACGAAAAGTGTTTCCCCCTCCGCACAATACAGGATCGGCTGGATTGCGGCATCGGTCACTGTCGGATGCAGAAGATGCCCTTCCTCGCCTGGCTCGGAAATTTTGACGAAAAAACATCCCTTCCCGGTAAAGACTTCCGTGTTTTTTTGAAATTCCTCCCCGTAGTGAAGGCCACGCCGCGCGAGACGTTCGTAAAAATCCCCGGGAGCGACATTTTCGGAACATTCCTCGGCAAGGCTTTCCAAATCCAGTTTTTCTTCGGGACTCCCGGCCAAAGGAATCATCCGCCCTCTCGCCTGTCTCTGAATGCTGTCTTCCTCTCCCTCAACACGACTGAAAATGGAAAAGCGACCATCCTCGGCATCAAAGGTCGTGAGCAAATAATGCAGTTTCGAATAATCAACGATGAGTACCCGTTCGAAGCTCACATTTTCCAGAACAAGAGCTTCCGTCTCATGCACTCTTTGTCCGAGGCACAGAGCTGCCTCCATATAGCCCATGCCCGGGAAAACCGTCTGATCCTGCACCCCATGATCCATGAGGAACGGGAAATACTGCCGATTGACCTCGACCTCCCAACAAGGACTCCCTCCGGGAAGCGTTCGGTTGAGATAAACCGGCCCCGGAAGTCCGAGCCTTTCCATTTTGGACCGTTCCGACTCCACCCAATGCAGTTCACGCTGCCAAGGATACTTCGGTGTGGAAAGAAACCGCCCCGACACCGGTGCTAGTGCCTCCCAGTTCAAATCAAAACCTGCACAATACAGTTCCCCTGCCGTCAGGAGAATCCGTCGAACTTCAGACTCCTTTCTTCTCAGCGAGGTGAAACAAGCAACCTGCTTTTCCAAATGGGCGGCGCACTCCTTGATGGAATTTCCCAACACGGGATGAGGGCCGATTTCCAGAAACTGCGTGAACCCCTCCTCGAAAAGTTCCCGCATGGCTGCTGCAAAATGCACCGGTTGCCGCACATTCCGCCACCAATACTCCGGCCCCCATTCCCCGGCGGAAATTCTTTTTCCGAAAGCCGTGGAGTAAAGAGGAATCCTCTCAGTGCCCGGCGACACCCCCGCCAGAGATTCGAACAATTCCTCGCGAAGCGGATCCATCTGCGGACTGTGATAGGCCACCTCGACCCGCAGGAATTTCTGGAAAATTTCCTCTTTCTCCAATGCGGCTGCAATTTCCCGAAGTTCGTCCGCATCTCCGGAAAGAGTGACGGCATGGAAGCTGTTCACCGCAGCGATAGACACACCGGAGAAATTGGCTATTCGCTTCAATGCCTCTGCTTCAGGCAATCCCACCGCAAGCATTGCTCCCCGGCCGGCCATCGTTTGCTGAAGACGGCTCCGATGAAAACTGACCCGGATGGCATCCTCCATCGAATAAACACCCGCCACGTAGGCGGCGGAGACCTCTCCCACACTGTGTCCGATTACTGCGGAAGGCCGGATTCCGAAAGACTCCCAAAGGCGCGTCAGGGCAACTTGAATGGCAAAATTTGCAGGCTGTGCCAGTTCAGTACGCTCCATGCGCGATTCCTTTTCCCCCGCCAACATGGCCTCCTTGAGCGACCATCCGGCCAATGTCTGAAAATGCCGGTCCACTTCGTCAATTGCCTCCGCAAAAACCGGCTCACTTTGAATCAGTTCCTGTCCCATCCCCCACCACTGGGGGCCCATTCCGGTATAGACAAACACAGGCCCCGTTTTCATCACCCCGGCGGCAGTTCCCATCACCAACCCCTCGTGCGGCTGCCCTGTTGAGGCGGCTATCCATTGCCCGCGCAACGTGGCCATGTCCTCCGCGATCGCCACACAACGGCTGAGTGCATGCGTGCGGCGGAAAGCCGTGGTGTAGGCGAGATCGGCAATCGATCCACAGTCCTCCTGTCCCGCCACAAAGGCGAATTTCGCGGTCAGATCCCGGAGAGCCTTTTCACTTCCCGCAGACAAAGGCACGAGAAAGGGCCGGGAGAGAGAGGCGGCAACGGGCCGAAGCTCAAGCGGAGGAGCCGACTCCAGGATCACATGGGCGTTTGTCCCACCGTATCCAAAGGAATTTACCGCCGCGTAGACCACCGGCTTTTCCTCCTCGGCGGGCAGTGTGGTTGTCTCCTGCACAATCTGAAGACAATAGTCTTCAAAGGGAATCTTGGGATTCGGGTTGCTGAAATGCAGATTGCGGGGAATCTGCCGGTTCTTCAGGACTCCAATGGCCTTCAGCATTCCTGCAACCCCCGCAGCCGCCTCCAAATGCCCAATATTGGTCTTCACAGAACCCACAGGAAGCTTCTTTGTCCGGCCTTTCGAGAAGACCGCGTCCAAGGCGCGGGTTTCCGCCGGATCCCCCGCCTGGGTTCCCGTCCCATGCGCCTCAATGTAGTCCACCTCTCCAGGAATCAGTCCGGCTTTCGCATAAATCTCTCTCACCAACATCTCCTGCGCCTCACTGTTTGGAAGAGAAATTCCGTCTGTATGACCGTCCTGATTGACTCCCGAGCCCCGGATGACAGCGTGAATGGAATCCCTCTGCGCCAGGGCATCTTCCAATCGCTTGATCAAAAAAACTCCGGCTCCCTCACCCCGGGCGTAGCCGGCAGCAGTGACATCGAAAGCATGGCATTCCCCATGGTCCGAGAGAAAATGCCCCTTGCTCATCAGGATGGGAAAATCCGGTCGGGCCATGGAATTGACACCTCCTGCGACCACCATGTCGGACTCCCGAAGTTTAAGGCTCTGGCAGGCGAAGTGGATCGCCACAAGAGACGAAGAACAGGCGGTATCCATCGTCAAACTCGGTCCCCGGAAGTCAAAGGCATGGGACAAGCGGTTTGAAAGCAGTGTCATCGAAGCCCCGACCGGCGAATGAGCCTGCAACAAGTGTCTGTTCGCAGGTTGCATCTGATGCAGAAAATGATCCAGGCAAAATCCCCCGATAAAAACCCCGGTCAGAGTTCCCGCGACTTTCTCACGCGGAATCCCCGCGTCTTCCAGCGCCTCCCAGGTTACCTCCAAAAGCAGGCGCTGCTGGGGATCCATGCAGGCCGCCTCTCGCGGAGAAATCCCGAACACCAAGGGATCGAAAAGTTTGATGTCCGACTCCAGCATGGCAAATTTGGGAGCGTATGTCTTCCCGGGCCGCCTGGGATCTTCATCGAAATATTGACGCACGTCCCATCGGTCCTTGCGAACCGGCCTGAGGGCATTTCCCCCACGAAGAAGAAATTTCCAGAAGGTCTCCAGAGATACGGCCGAAGGAGGCATCCGGCATCCGATGCCGATGATTGCAAACTTGTCACATTCCTGGGTGGAAGGGTGCATCGCCACTCCGAATAACAGAAAAGAAAAAAACGTGCGAGCCGAGAATGCACTTTTTGGCTCGTTTTCCAGAAAAACTTCCCCCGGCATTTACAACAGCCCATGTCCCTCTACGAATAGGAGAATGTCTTCATCCATCTTGTCCGCCCGGGATCTTCGCCTTGCCTATGGAAACCAGCTCCTGCTGGATGGCGTTTCCCTGACCGTCGCCCCCGGAGAAAAGGTGGGCTTGGTCGGCCGCAACGGCTGCGGAAAAACCAGCCTTTTCAAAATCCTCGCAGGGGAAGCCGAAGCGGATGCCGGAGAAATCTCCCGCCGCAGAGGACTGCGGAGCGGCTACCTTCCCCAGGAATTTGAATTGGATGGCACAAAGACCGTTCTTGAAAACATTGAAGCCGGTGCCGCCGATCTCACGGAGTGGATGCGAAAATACGAAGCCGGGGAAGGTTCGGAGACCGAACTTCACGAACTCCTCGATTTGATCCAGCACGCCGATGGCTGGAATCTCCATACCCGGATCAAGGCCGAAGCCGGTTCCCTCGCCGCTCCTCCTCTGGATGCCCTGGTGGGACCTCTTTCCGGCGGGGAAAAACGGCGTGTCGCCCTCTGCCGCGCCCTGGCCTCCCAACCCGACCTCCTCCTGCTGGACGAACCGACCAACCACCTCGACTCCGAATCCATCCGATGGCTGGAGGATTTTCTCACGAACTTCCCCGGAGCCCTGATCTTTGTCACCCACGACCGCTATTTTCTCGAAACCATCGCCACACGGATCATCGAACTCTCCGGCGGACGCGCCTACTCACACCCGGGAAACTATACGGCTTTTCTCGAAGCCAAGGCTCTCCGTCAGCAGATCGCGGAACAATCCGAACGCCGCCGCCAGCGCTTCCTGCGCGCGGAACTCGAATACGTGCGCGCGGGCGTCCGGGCACAACGATCGAAATCCAAGCACCGACTGGAGTCCTTCTATCAGATCGCCGGAATGGAAGCGCCTCCAGAGGAACGCGAGATGGATCTCCTCATTCCTCCCGCGCCGGAGATTGGAAACACAGCGGTGGAACTCACCGGAGCCGGTGTGCGTGCCGGAGAGTCGGGGCGCTGGCTTTTCCGAAATCTCAACCTCTCGCTCCGCCCCGGCCAATGCACGGGCATCGTCGGAAGAAACGGCGTTGGCAAAACCACTCTCCTCCGCGTCTGCCTGGGTGAACTCCCTCCCGCGGAGGGAAGCGCTGTTGTGGGAAAACGGGTCGTCTTCAATTACATCGACCAATCCCGAATGCAACTCGACGGCCGGGGGACCGTCATGGAGGAAGTGTCGGACTCCGGAGAAATGGTCTCCTTCGGCAACCAAACCCTCACCGCCCGCGCTTATCTCCGGAGATTTCTCTTCGACGAATCACGGGTGAAAGAACGCGTGGACAAGCTCTCCGGCGGTGAACGGGCCCGGCTCCTTCTCGCCAAGGTACTCCGCCGCGGCGGCAATGTCATCATTCTCGACGAACCCACAAACGATCTCGACCTCGCCAGCCTCCGGATGCTGGAAGAAGCTCTCGCGGATTTCGACGGCACCGTCCTGGTCGTCAGCCACGACCGCTATTTTCTGGATCGGATTTGCGACCAGATTGTTGCCTTCGAGGACGGCGGAGTTTTCGTTCAGCCGGGAAATTTTTCCTACTATCTGGAAAAAAAGAAAGAGCGGGACGCCCTGGCCCAGTCTGCCCTGAAGGCCTTCTCCTCGCCAGCTCCCCAGGCGAAGCCCGTGCCGAAACCCAAACGCCTCAGCTACAGGGAACAATTCGAGTTGGATCACATGGAAGAGACGATTCTTTCGGCGGAAAAATCTGTCGAAGAACTTGAAGCAACCCTCAACGACCCAGCCTTCTACGCCGCCCGGGCGGCCGAAGCCCCGGAACTGGTCAAAAAACTCGAAGATGCAAAAGCCGAAGTATCACGCCTTTACGCCAGATGGGAAGAGCTGCTCGGCGGAGTTTGAACATTCCCGCCACCCTGCGTGTCTAACCTGCAACCAAATGAAAAACTATTACCGCAAAATCAACCGCAGCAAATACTCTCTGGGCGATCTGGTCTCCATCGTGGGTTCCTGCACCCGGGACAGCAAGGAAACGCTGGCCGCTCTCGTGGATCTGTTTGAAAGCGGTCGCGTTCTTGTGAAAAACCACGGCCAACTGAAACGGGTCCGCGTCGCCACTGCCAGATAGCCCCGTCCGTCGGGAGAATCCCGGTTGCTTGTCAGTGCGTTGAAAACCAACCGGGGCTCTGTCAGACAGAGGGTTGTCCCGCTTGGGGGAAAGAGTCCTCTCCTGTGAAGACTTTCCCCCAAGGCTTTTTCAACGCCTTCCCATCAATCCCGCAAAAGCCCTCCGTTCGGACCAGAGGAGAAAAGCCGCAAGCAGGCAGATAAAAATAAGAACCGGATTGGCAAGGCCCTCGCCCTTCAAGATGAAAACATGGAAGGCGAGAATATTGACAATAATGGGACCGAGCACGAGCAAGCCGAAATTCCTGGTGCGTGGAATTGCAACAAGAAGTCCCCCAACAATTTCCAAAACCTTCACAAATGCCAGGTACCCCGTGGGAAACAACGCCCCCATGAACAAAGCCTGTGGTGACCCCTCCGGAGGCGCAGGAGGCGAAGGAAGAAGGTTCAACAAGAACAGGGTTCCAAACACGATAAAAACAAACCCGAGCAGGATGCCGGCAATGGTGGATGCATATTTCATGGTCTCTGCCTATCTCAGGACACACCCTTTGTTCAAGCCTTGTGCCGGAACCATCGTCCGAAAGTCTCTGCTCCCTCCCCTTGTCAGAAGATCAGTGCTGTTGTGTTCTCTCCTGCAAAGATCGTCCAAAATCAAAAATGCACTCCGATGCTTCCGCTGATCATCTGGCTGACATATGTCTGATTTCCAAAATTAAAATTATCAAAGAGGGAAAAGTCCCATCGGTCGCTGATTCGTGCTCCGACACCGACTCCCGCAAAAACACTGTCCCGGTCGGGAGTGGCTGTCCAGTAATTGAAACCCGCCCCCTTTCCTCCGTCCAGCGCAGCGCCTATTTCCCGTGAGCCGTTGAGAAATTCATGCTGCCAAAGCATGCGGATCTCCGGAACCAAAACAACACGGGGGGACACCATCCACTCATACGCAATCCGTCCACCAAGCGTGGAATTGAGACTGCTCGCATTTTGCTGGGACACACGGAGATCCAGACTGCCTGCTCCGTTTTCCGTGAATGGAGCAATTCCCGCATAAGTATACTGAACGCCTGCAATTGGTCCCAAAACAAAACCTGACACCTTCCAGTCGTACCCCAGGTTCAGGGCGGCAACAAATTCCCCGCCATCCTGGCTGCTGGAAGCCGTCCGGTTGATGGAGCTGAAGGAAATGGGACGTTTGACTTTGTAACTGTTGTACCCCCCGCCGATCACAGCATCCGCATAAAAAGCTCCATTGGAGTAAGAAGCATATCCGCCAAAAAGAGCCGAATCCATGCGGGCACTTCCGGCATTGCTGTAGTTGGCATAGGCACCTTCGTATCCCCCATAAAGTCCGGTGGAAAAATTTTCCGACCAGCGATAGTCGGCACCAACGAGCAAACCGCCAAATTCCGAACGGTAATTGGGGATCTGGGCAAGCCCCGAACTTTTGGAAAATATTCCATTTCCCTCCACCCAGGCCGACCAACGCGGATTTGACGATCCCTGCTGAAGCGTCTTGGGATCGGCAACCCGGGAACCATTTTTATCATAAACCAGAGGCTCGCTATCAAAGCCAATCGCCTGAAAACCTCCGACACCAAGGCGAAGCGAACTGAAACGCTGGTTGAGCATCTGGATCTGTGCAAATGCCTGGCTGATGCTCATGTCGACAAGTGACGCATGCAAGGCCGGGGAAACAACGGCGAAGGCACCCGGATATTGGGCTGCCGTCAGGCCGTCAAGCGCGGTGGAAACCACCTGCCGGTCTCCTCCAGAGGCACTGATGAAAGAGTCCAGCGCCCTTGCCGTGTTCTTCAGATTCCCATCCGGCGCGACGAGAGCATAGCTTGAGGGGGCAATGAGAATGGTTCCCACGGTCCCGCCATTGACAAATCTTGCGCGGAAGCCCGGAGAACCGGGCATCGTGGTGGTGGAAAAGTTCCCCGCAATGGATTTTGCGTGCAAAAATGCAAACTGCTGGCCATAGGCGAACTTGTGGCCGGCATATGGAACAACCTCCAGAGCTCCTGCCAGAGTGACATTCCCTGCCACAAGCAGTTGGTCAAACCACTGTTGTGAAGCCACTTCAATTTGCAGGGTTCCCGTCTTCGACTGCACAAAATCTCCGGCAATCGTCAATGTGCCCGGGCTGTTGCCCGGAGCCAGCGTGCCTTCGTTGAAAACATCGCCCTGAACCTCGCCTCGTCCTTTGAGGAAAGCTCCCTGCGAAACAAGGAGCCTGGGTACGGCAAATATCCCGTTCACGGAAAGCGTCCCCTCCGCAACATTTGCCTCCTCCCCCACAGAAACGTTCGAAAAAAGACTCAGCATTCCACCGCCCTGCTTGTTGAATGTGCCAGGAACAATGATCCGCCCGCCTCGAACAGACGCTTCCCCCGAATTCACCGTCATGCGGCCACTGCCAATGGAAAGGGTGTCAAAAACCTGCAGGGAAGAGAAATTTTTGAAAACAAGACTGCGAACCTTGTTTGAGGCATGACTGGTTTGAACTTTCCCGGCCACCAGGAAATTTGCATTGACCGGAGTGTAGGCAAGAGAGCCATTGTCGAGAATCTTTCCGGTCGATGCACCGACGTATTCCAGCTTGAGCGTGGTCGTTCCCGTCTTTCTGTTTTTCACCAGCACAAAAGTCGGCGTAAGCGGTCCGATCACATTGGCAGCAAAAGAATCCAGCTTTGAACCCTTGGTGACAAATGTCAGGATATCGTAAGAAACATTCGCCTGAACTCCGCTGAATTCCAGAGTTCCCGGTGCAGACATTCTCAAAGGAGAGTCCAGTGTGATCGAGCCACCCTGGTCAAGAGCCATCGCAATGGTCCCCCCGCCATGCCATGTGAGAGATTGAATGGTCAGGGGAGCGGCCGCTTCCAGTGTGGCTCCTGAATTCAACGTTACCGATCCGGTACCAAAGGCTTGCCGGGCAGCCCCCGAAAGCGTGCCATTTCTGATGGTCGTGCCTCCGGAAAAGGTGTTGTTTCCCGACAATACCAGCCTGCCTGTTCCATTTTTGACCAAGCTCCCCGAACCATCGAGCCTGCCCGAAAAAGTGGTGTCGTCATTGTTCTTTCCCACAGTCAGGGATGCTGTTCCCAGGCTCACCCTGCCACCACCGGCAAGGGATCCCACGGCCTGATCGAAATTTGCAAGATCCAGAACGGCCCCCGATTCCACAGTGAATGCACTTTTGACGCTGAAGACCTGCTCGGCGGATGCTGACAGCTTCCCCGCGTGAACTGTGGTTGCGGCGGTGTAGGAATTTGCCCCCCCCACTGTCATTGAACCGGATCCGGTTTTCACAAAACCTCCCGAGCCGGTGAAGTTTCCGGAAAACGTGGTGTTGGAATTGTCCCCTCCGGCAGAAAGAATTCCCCCCGCCAGGGCAACCTGTCCCTCCCCGGAAAGCGAAGCAATCTCCTGGTCGAATCCTCCCAACTGCAACGCGGCCCCGGCTGCCACTGTCACGGCACTTGAGGCACTGAAAGCATTTGCCGCCCCGGCCTTGATCTCTCCGCCCAGAAGGGATGTGGAACCACTGTAAGTGTTTGAAGCTCCCGAAAGAGTCAGCGTTCCCGTGCCATTTTTCACAATCCCTCCCGTGCCGGAAATATTTCCGGAAAACGTGCTGCTGCCATTGCCGCTTGTTGTGAGCACAGCCGCCCCCAGCTTCACCTCTCCAGCCCCTGAAAGAGTTTCTATTGTCTGGTCAAACCCTTCCAACTGCAAAATCGCGCCACCGTCCACCCGCACAGCACTTGTGGAACTGAAAACATCGACGGCACCTGCTGCAAGAATGCCTGACTGCACGGTCGTTCGTCCGCTGTAAGAATTGCTGCCAAGAAGAGTAAAAGTGCCGGAACCACTTTTGATGACCCCCCCCGTGCCGGAGATGCTCCCGGAAAATGTTGTGCTGGAGTTGTCCCCTCCGGTTGTCAGCGTTCCCTTCCCGAGCTTCACATTTCCAGAGCCGGCAAGAGAGCCTGTTGTCTGGTCAAACCCCGCAAGCTGAAGGGAAGCTCCAGCAGCCACAGTAACAGCACTGGCAGCACTGAAAACATGATCCGCCCCCGCCTTGAGGGTGCCCCGGCTGACCGTGGTATTTCCTGTGTAGGTGCTGTTTCCGGACAAAGTCAGCACACTGGCTCCTTTTTTTACCACTCCTCCCGTTCCCGAGATACTTCCTCCAAAGTCCGTATCAGTTCCATCTCCACCCGTGGTGATGGTTCCGCTGCCAAGCAAAACATTCCCTTCCCCGGCAAGCGAACCGACTGTCTGGCTGAGATCCGCAAGATCCAAAGTCGCTCCGGCTGACACAGTAAATGCGCTGTCAGAGCTGAGAACATCGGCTCCTCCTGCCCGAAGCGTTCCTGCAAGGATCTGCGTCGCCCCGGAATAGGTGCTGTTTCCTCCAAGCAGGACAACCCCAAGCCCGGTCTTGGACAGTCCTCCGGCTCCCTTGATGTTTCCCTGCCAGGAAAGAACCTTCCCATCCGAAACCTCAAAAGTTCCTCCCCCCGCATTCAGGGTGGTTGTTCTGGAGGCAACAAACCCTTCCGTCACCCACAGGGTTCCTCCATCAAAACTGACCGCACCCGAAGAATCCCCCAGATTGCCATCGGAAGAAATGGACAGCGTACCGCCATTCACAGCCGTTGCCCCTGAATAGGAATTGGCGCTGGAGAGGGTCAGTGTGCCATTTCCTGTCTTCGTGAACCCTCCCGCTCCCGCAACCGTGCCGTTAATGTAAGTCTCGGAGGCGTTGGCTATGTTGAATTCTGTTTTTGAATTCAACCTGATAATCGACCCGGACGCACTGATGACGCCCTCCAAAGATGATGCAGAAGCCGTGGTCTCGTTTCTGTAAACAGGCGCAGTCCCAGCAAAAATCAAGGTCCCGGAAGCTATTGTCCAAGTCTGATTGCCCGTTCCCGATACAATCATTTGATTCACCCGTTTGCTTGTGGCCCCGATATTGACTGTCGTGGTCCCAGATCCGGAGGAATTCGAAAAACTCACGACAGCCGTGGTCGAATCAGGAACTCCTGACGGCGTCCAGTTCCCCGCAGCATTCCACGCCCCTCCATCACTTCCGATCCAAGTGCTTGCCGCACGACCAGATCCAGAAAAAGAGGCCAGAAAAGCAACCCCAGAGAGAAGACCAAAAAAAGAACGGGGACGGATCAGGGGGATGAAGGCCATAACTTATTTATTTAAATAAATATACTATTTTCCCAAAAAATCCAAAATTTCCTATAAATTTCCTTTTATCAAGAACTCTGAAAAGAAAAGCATAAATTTGTTTATCAGAAAGTTCACTGGCAGCGTCCGCCAAAGCAGCAGAAAAAATGTCTGACTGCATGTGCGAGAGAATGTTTTTCACTGCATCACTGAAAATTGCTCGTCCTTGAAATCGCAGCAACCTCGTATGAATCGCGCACTCCGAGGAGTTTTATCAATCATTCCAGGAATCTCTCAGCCATTGCACACTGAATGCATTGGCTGTGTATAATCGATTACGTCACGCGGGGTTGTCAGGACGGTTAAGAAGAGCGCCCCCAATACTCCGGCCAGCAGAGTTTTTTCCCGCCTTGGTTTTGGATACTTGGCCCCGGGTTTCAACCTCGACACCCACTCCAGAGTGAACTGGACACGATTTGGTGGAGGTAAGGGGATTCGAACCCCTGGCCTTCTCATTGCGAACGAGACGCTCTACCAACTGAGCTATACCCCCGGGTGGGCGGAAAACAATTTCCTCCGAGTACGCCCATTTTGCATGACGGGAGATTCGGGGCAAGGAGAAAGAAATCGCTCACTCCGCCACATAGGGATTGTGTGCGCGTTCAAACCCGATGGTGGTGGAAGGACCGTGCCCGGGAAGCACCACAGTATCGGGTTCCAAAGTGAAAAGCTTTGTCCGAATTCCCTCAAACAGGAGCGGTCCGTCCCCTCCGGGAAGGTCCCATCGCCCCACTCCTCCACGAAAGAGCACATCCCCCCCAACCAGTGTTTTCAAGGAAGGCAGGAAGAAACAGAGACTCCCCGGACAATGGCCCGGCACATGAAGCACCTTCATCTTCATTCCTGCCACTTCGCATTCCGGAGCCTCGTTGAGGAGCAAATCGGCGGCAAACGGCTCAATCTCAAGCTCAAATCCCATTCGTCGGAAAAAACCCGCATCCGTCGCCATGGGGGCCGTATCCGGGTGGTAGGCGATCTTGCACCCGTGACGTCTCTGAATCTTTGCCGCGTCGGCCGTATGGTCAAAATGCCCGTGCGTCAACAGCAGCCAGTCCACTTTTTCCCCTGCAAAGCGGGCGTCCGCCCCCTGGGGAGCATCAAAAAGAATGTTTGCCCCCGGAGTTTGCAGGAAAAAAGCATTGGTATCGAGGGGGCCGCCGGTAAATGTTTTGAACTGATTCATGGAAAAATGGTCTCAAATCTGATGACGAAGTTTGATTTTCCTGCCGGGCTCTGCAAGGTTTTCGCGGCACCCATGAGCAAATTTTTTCCAAAAACCCTGTTGGCAGGGTTGGTTCTGACTGCATTCGCCCTCCCGCAACCGGCCGAAGCGGCCACTTCTCCCGACTCGGGACAGGTGGCTCTCGCCGTGGCGCGCTGGCTCGAACAGGCCCACTACACGAGGAAAAAACTCGACGACGAAATGTCGGCGAAGTTGCTCAACACCTATCTGGAGGCCCTCGACTACAACCGCCTCTATTTCACCCAGCAGGATATTGACGAATTCCAAAAGGAATATGCCACAACCCTTGACGATGCCATCTTCCGCGGCGACCTCACCCCCGCACACGAGATCTTTGCCCGCTTCAAGCAGCGCGTCGAGGATCGTGTCGCCAGCAACAAGAAGCTCGCTGTCAAAAAATACGATTTCACCGGGGACAATTCGGTCGAATTGAACCGTCAGAAGGCTCCCTGGCCGAAGAACATGGCCGAAGCGGACAAGCTCTGGAAGGAACGGGTCGAAGCCGAACTCCTTCAGGAAAACCTCAACGAATTCAAGCTCCGTTCCCCGGACCAGACAGTCATCAAACGCTACGATCAGGCTCTGCGCAATGTGCGGGAAATGGAGGCGGATGATGTGGTGAACACCTTCCTCAGTTCCCTCGCCCAAAGCTACGATCCCCACTCGGAATACCTGAGCCCGAGCGAAATGGAAAACTTCAACATCTCCATGAAACTTTCCCTCGTCGGTGTCGGAGCCGTGCTCCGCAGCGATGACGGCTTCGCCAAGGTCATGGAAGTCGTTCCCGGCGGCCCGGCCGACCTCGACGGACGGTTGAAAGAAAATGACCGGATTGCCGCCGTCGCCCAGGGCGATGGGGAATTTGAGGATGTCGTGGACATGAAGCTCGACAAAGTCGTCGAAAAAATCCGCGGCAAGAAAGGCTCCCTCGTCCGCCTGCAGGTCATCCCCGGCGATGCCGCCGACCCCTCGAAACGCCATATTATCGAGATCACCAGAGATGAGGTCAAACTCAAGGACTCCGAGGCCAAAGCCGAGGTTCTTGATGTGCAGGACAAGGATGGAAAAACCACCCGCATCGGTTGGATCACACTCCCCTCCTTCTACGCCAACATGGGTGGCGGAGGACCGGCCAAAAGCACCACCGACGATGTGGCCGCTCTCATCGGCCGCTTGAAGCAGGAAGGCATCGAGGGGCTTGTCATGGACCTTCGCAAAGACGGCGGTGGATCGCTGGAAGAAGCCATCAACCTCACCGGACTCTTCATTCCCAAAGGCCCGGTTGTCCAGGCCAAGGATCCCAATGGAAAAATCACCGTCTCCAGCGACACCAACCCCGGCATTGCCTACAGCGGGCCCATGGTCGTGGTCATGAACCGCCTCAGTGCCTCCGCCAGCGAGATCTTTGCTGCGGCCCTTCAGGACTATGGTCGCGCCGTCATTGTCGGGGACGAACGCAGCTTTGGAAAAGGCACCGTGCAGACGGTTCTCGATATCGGGAAGGTCATGCCCTTCTTCAGCCTGGGAGCCGCGGATGCCGGCGCTCTCAAGCTGACCATCCAAAAATTCTACCGTGTGCGCGGGGGCTCGACCCAGTTGAAGGGAGTGGAGTCCGATGTCGTCCTTCCTTCCCGCACCGACAACGTCGAGATTGGGGAAGGCTCGCTCAAAAACCGCCTGGAATATGACGAAGTGGCCCCCGCCGTGAGACTCACCTCCTCCGCCTCCCCACTCTTCCTGGATGAACTCCGGGCGAACTCGAAAGAACGTGTCGCTTCCGACCCCGAATTCACCTACGTCAACCAGGACATGAAGCGCCTCCGCGAACGGATCGAGTCCAACCGCCTGTCCCTGAATGAAAAGGTCCGCCGCAACGAACTCGCCGAAGACAAGACCCGCAAAGAAGAGCGCAAACAGGAACGCCTCGCGAGAGGACCTCTCATCAACGCCCAGGTTTGGCAACTGACCCTCGACGATGTCCGCTCCCGACGTGAAAAACTGGAGTCCGTCGCCTACGAGCGCGACAGGGACAAACATTATCTGGACGACCCCGAGGAAGCCGAGGCCGAGAAACAAGACGGCCCGAAGCCACCCGAACCCGATCCCATCCGTAATGAAACCCTGCGGATCATCGAGGATCTGATCCGCCTCACCAACCAGACAAAGACGGCCAGCGTGCAGACCAATTGATCTCCCTGCGCGCTTGATCAATCTCCCGTTTTCTTGCCGAAACAGCAAACCAGCGATAGCCTGCGAATCACCATGTCCGAACAACCTCTTACCGGTCACAACTGCCCCGGAGATCCCTGCACCATCGTCATCTTCGGAGCCTCGGGAGATCTGACCAAACGCAAACTTCTCCCCGCCCTTTACAACCTGAAAGTTCTCCGGCTCCTGCCCCAGAACTTTTCCGTCATCGGGGTCGCCGTCAGCGACGGGGACGACGAGGCCTATCGCTCAAAAATCACCGCGGACATCAAGGAATTCGCCACCCGCCCGGTGGAGGATGCGGAATGGGATGACTTCCGCAAACGCAGTTATTACCTCCAGGGCGACTTCAACGACATCGAGACCTTCAAGAAGCTCGAAACAAAAATCGCCGAGGCCCAGACCACTTGGAATCTCCCCGGCAACGTCCTCTTCTACCTCGCCGTCTCTCCCACCTTCTTCTCCAAAGTCGTCGACCAGCTCGGGGCCGTCGGCCTGACCAACCAGACTCCCGAAGCCTGGCGCCGCGTCATCATTGAGAAACCCTTCGGCCGCGACCTTGCCAGCGCACGGGCTCTCAATGAGAACCTCAGCAAGAATCTTGAGGAATCCCAGATCTACCGGATCGATCACTACCTCGGCAAAGAGACCGTTCAGAACATCATGGTCTTCCGCTTTGGAAACTCCATTTTTGAGCCCATCTGGAACCGCCGCTACATCGACTATGTCCAGATCACCGTCGCCGAGGAACTCGGTGTTGAACTCCGCGGCGGCTACTACGACCACTCCGGAGTCCTGCGCGACATGGTGCAAAACCACATCCTCTCCGTCCTCTCCCTCATCGCCATGGAACCCCCCAGCTCTATTTCCGGCGACAGCGTCCGCAACGAGAAAGTCAAGGTCCTCGAAGCCATCCGCCCCATGGAACCCGAGGAAGTCATCTCCAATACCGTGCGCGGTCAGTATGGAGCCGGCCTCATCGGCGACAAGCACGTCCAGCCCTACCGTTCCGAACCTGACGTCAACCCCCAGTCCAACACCGAAACCTTTGTGGCCATGAAGCTCTTTGTCGAGAACTGGCGCTGGGCCGAGGTTCCCTTCTTCATCCGCTCGGGCAAACGCCTCGCCGCTCACACCACCCAGGTTGTCATCGGTTTCCGTCGCGCACCTCTTCTCCTCTTCGGTGAAGACCTGCAAAGCAACGTCAAGCCGAACCGCCTGGTTCTCCATGTCCAACCCGACGAAGGCATCACCCTTGACATCCACGCCAAGCGCCCCGGCCCGAACATCAATCTCGTCAATGTCCCGCTCGACTTCTCTTACAACGAATTTGGAGAAGGCATGGCCGCCACCGGATACGAGACTTTGCTCTATGATTGCATGATCGGTGAAACAACCCTCTTCCACCGCTACGACAGCGTGGACGCTTCCTGGCGCATCGTCACCCCCATCCTCGACGTCTGGCAGGCCCTCCCCGCAAGGGACTTCCCCAATTATGCATCGGGAACATGGGGCCCCGAAGCCTCGGACCACCTCCTCGAAAAGAGCGGTCACGCCTGGCACCACTACCCCCTCAAATCCTGAGGGGGGGCGGCGGCAGAACGATCTTCTTTCGTTTTTCTCAGGGCCTCAGCTCGTCTCCCGTGATCGCATTCGCGATCACAAACTTCTCCTGGTGGAACGTGGGATCCGCACGGAAGGAAAGGCGACCCGCGTAGCGGCGCTCGATTTCCACAAGGTGATCTTCATCATCGGTGCGCAGGCGGTTGAGGAGGTCCGGATGCACCGTAACCTTCACCTCATGCACTGTCTCCTGGTGCTTGCGCATGACCGAGTGCAGGGCGCGCTGCAGCTCGACACTCATGGTCATCGGACTCTTGATGAGACCTTTTCCATGACAATGCGGGCAGGGAACGAAGATGGCACTGGCGAGGCTTTCGTTCGCACGCTGACGGGTCATCTCCATGAGACCAAGCTGGGAAATCGGGAGCACATGCGTGCGGGCCTTGTCGCGTTTCAACCTCTCCTTGACTCTCTGGTAAACCGCCTGCTGATCCTTGCGGCTCTTCATGTCGATGAAGTCGGCCACGATCAATCCCCCGATATTGCGCAGGCGGAGCTGTCGGGCGATTTCATCGGCGGCCTCCAGGTTCGTTTGCAGAAGGGTCTTTTCCATGTCCTTGACCCCCTTGTTCCTGCCGGTATTGACGTCCACCGCAATCATGGCTTCGGTCTCGTCAATGACGATATACCCGCCGCACGGCAGCCAAACCTGACGGTGAAAGGCGGAATCAATCTGGGCCTGGACCCCGAAGCAGTCAAAGATCGGCTGGGCTCCCGTGTAATGCTGGATGGACTTCCTGGCACGCTTGGAAACCTGCCCGACCAAATTTTGCATCCGTTCGGCGGCCTTTGCATCATCCACAATCACGGCATCGATCTCGTCGGTGAGAAAATCCCGCACGGTCCGATCGATGAGATCGGGCTCCTCGAACAGGCACGCCGGGGCTTTTTTCTCCTGAAGGCCGGCCTGGATCGAGGCCCACTGCTCCAAAAGAATGCTGAGATCCCGCACAAAATACCGGGCTCGCTGCCCGGCACCGACTGTTCTCATGATCACGCCCATGCCTTCCGGCACATCCAGCTCGCGGAGGATCTTGCGCAGACGCTCGCGTTCTTTGGGATCGTCAATCTTGCGCGAGATGCCGAACTGGTCGTTGAACGGCATGAGCACCAAATAGCGGCCCGCAAGGCTGATGTCTGTTGTGATGCGCGGTCCCTTGTTGCTGATCGGGCCTTTCTTCACCTGGACAAGGATGTCCGAACCCACGGGATAGATGTTCGGAACATCCTTGTGGGTGATACGGGGGGCCTTTTTCTTCTTGCTCTCGCCTCCCCTGTTGATGGTTTCAATTCCGCTGTCGAGTGCCGCCGGAATCGCATCCCAGAATTGAAGAAAGGCATTTTTCTCGAACCCGATGTCCACGAACATCGCCTTGATTCCCGGCTCGATATTCCGGACCTTTCCCTTGTAAATCCCCCCGACGATATTGCGGTCGGTCTCGCGCTCGATGGTGTATTCCTCGAGTTTGTTGTTCTCGAGAAGCGCAACCCGTTTTTCGAGCTTTTCGCAACTGACGATGAGTTTGATGCCTGTGGATTTTTTTCGGAATCCCAAAATGCGTTTTACGGTTTCTATCATTGAAGGTGTTTGTTATGGCGTGCGGGGCACGCCGGGGTGAGGTTGTTCAACGGCGGTTCTGTGAAGGAGACTTCTGTTGGCGGCTTCCACCGTCGGTTTTCTCCTTCTTTCCACCGAGGAAATTGAAAAATTTCTGGAGGGCATTCGGTTTGCTCTTCTGATTGCGCACCCGGCCACGATCGTCGGCTTCTTCACGAACGTTGGGTTGTGCGGCGGGGCTGTTTTCCTGGGAGGCATTCGCGGCGGCACCCGCGGCATCTCCTGTCTCGCCATCGTCGCCAACCGTCGTGGCCGCGGGAATCTCGCGTCCGAAGTCCACACTCTCGACAAATTGGAAATTGCCCTTGGCAGGTTCCAAGGCGGCAATCTGAGGAACTTCCTCCCCTTTCTCCATTTTGAAAATGTCCTCGAGAATCTTGGCGGCAATGGGAGCGGACACCCCGCCTCCGGATTTGGCACCCTGGACAAAAGTCACGACCACATAGCGGGGAGCCTCATACGGAGCAAAGGAAACGAACCAAGTGTGGTTGTCCTTGACCCCCGAACGCCAGAATTGGGCGGTGCCGGTCTTGCCTGCCACTTCCACATCTTTGATCCTGGCCCGTCCGGCGGTTCCTCCGCCTTCATTGACGACTTTCCACATCCCCCGGCGCACTTTTTCCACCTGCTCGGGACTCAATCCTGCATCCGTGATCAGGTTGGCCCGCACACGGGAGGGCTCCTGGGCAACAACTTTTCCATCCTGGGCAACAATCCGGTCGATCAATCGCGGATAATAAACGGTTCCCCCATTGGCCACAGCGGATGCGATCATGGCCATCTGGAGCGGAGAAGCAAGCACGTCGCCCTGCCCGATGGAAGTGTTCGCCGTCAGACCGGATGTCCATCGGGCCTGCGGATTGATGCTGGCCAGCCATTCCGGGCTGGGAAGAACGCCGGGAGCTTCTCCGGAGAGCGGAATCCCGGATTTCTGCCCGAGGCCCAGCATGTTGCCCACGGCAACAATCTGGTCGATCCCGGCGGCATTCCCGTATTGGTAGAAGAAGGCGTTGCAGGAAAGCTTGATCGCGTCGGAGAGCCCGATCGTGCCGTGGGCGCCTCCCTTGTCTGCGATCCAGCACTTCATGAATTTGTTGCCATAGGTCACCCCACCCGAACAATTGAACGTGCGATTCCCCTGCCCGGCCCGCAGACCGGCAAGCGCAACCGGAATCTTGTAGGTGGAACCCGGGGCATAGGCGCTGATCGCGCGGTTGAGCAACGGATTCGTCTCGTCCTTCGTCAGCGCATTCCAGTCAAGCGCGGCAATGGAAGGAATGAAAACATTCGGATCATAGGAAGGAACAGAGGCCATGGCCAGAATATCGCCATTCTGTGGGTTTATCACCACAGCCGCTCCACGCCCCACAGCCCGCAGGGCCTGCTCGGCAAAATACTGGATGCGCGCATCGATGGTCAGGAACACATTGTTTCCCTGAATCGGTTCCTTGCGACTGACCTCTCCCTCAATGACTCCTTTGACATTGCGCTGCAGGATTCGGGCGCCGGGCTGTCCTTTCAGGTAGTCGTTGAGGTAAAGCTCAATCTGCGCCTTCCCCTCCATGTCCGGTTCGTAGAAGTTGAAATTCCGGAGATCCGGCAGCTTGTCCAGATCGTTCGGCATTCCCACATACCCGAGCAAATGGGCAGCGAGAGACCCATAAACATACCAACGAACCGGCTTCACCGTGACATTCACCCCCGGCAGCCCCAGGTTCTTCTCCGAAAAGACAGCCATCTGCTCAAAATCCAAATCCTGACGGTAACTGTAGGGCACCTCGCGGTTCGTCCGGTAATGGATCTGCAGCGCATTGGCATTGTAGTCTTCCGCAACCCCCAATTCCTCCAGCCGGGGAATCACCTCTTCGGAAACAATTTTGACCACGTCTGCCTCCTTCAGATCGCGGGGCATGTTGTGAACCCGGCCCCGATAGGTCGTCATCGGCACGGCTCCCTTGGACTCACGATAGGC
>JADHED010000891.1_pt1 | contig 29089 bp, 32 predicted proteins | sample 8952041 | NCBI WGS metagenome assembly JADHED01 (sample SAMN16124423, study PRJNA663239) | bioreactor sludge metagenome | isolation source: sludge (control) | place: India:Bengaluru | collected 2018-09-08
AACGCGGGCGCCGAGACCATGAACAAGGCCACCATCGGCTTCACCAACCCGCGCCAGGCCGGCGACGAGATGGGCGACATCAAGCGCCTGTTCACGCCCGAGTTCCGCAACCGGCTGGACGCGATGGTGAGCTTCAAGGCGCTCGACGAGGTCATCATCCTGCGCGTGGTCGACAAGTTCCTGCTGCAGCTGGAAACGCAACTGGCCGAGAAGAAGGTGGACGTCACCTTCACCGACAAGCTGCGCAAGCACCTGGCCAAGAAGGGCTTCGACCCGCTCATGGGCGCGCGCCCGATGCAGCGCCTGATCCAGGACACCATCCGCCGCGCCCTGGCCGACGAGCTGCTGTTCGGCCGCCTCACCGAAGGCGGGCGCCTGACGGTGGACCTCGACGACAAGGACGAGGTGCTGCTCGACATCCACCCGTTGCCCAAGAAAGAAGGCAAGGGCACCCGCCAGGAGCCGGCCGAGCCCGAGCAGGCCACGGCGGGCTGATTGCCGCCTGCAAGGCACACCACAGGCCGGTGGCGCACAGCCACCGGCCTTTTTGTTGGGCGGCGGCGCCCGATGACTCCTGAAACCATAGCTGCCCGTGGCCATTCCACGCTGGGGATTGGCTTGTTTGATGCCTGAAACGGGCCCAAAGCGCCCCGTTTTGCGGCTACAGTAGGCCCGCACACCGCCATCACGCCATGAACCCTGCCCCGCCCGCAACCGCCCCCACCCACACCTTTGTCTGGCACGACTACGAAACCTTCGGGGCCGACGTGCGTCGCGACCGGCCGGCGCAGTTTGCCGCCATCCGCACCGACGCCGAACTGAATGAAATCGGCGAACCGGTCATGGCCTATTGCCAGCCCGCCACCGACTACCTGCCCGACCCCGACGCCTGCCTGATCACCGGCATCACCCCGCAGGAATGCCTGCAAAAAGGCGAGAGCGAGGCCGCCTTTGCCGCGCGCATCGAGCGCCTGCTGGCCGAGCCCGGCACCATCGGCGTGGGCTACAACACCCTCCGCTTCGACGACGAGGTCACGCGCTTCCTGTTCTGGCGCAACCTGATCGACCCCTACGCCCGCGAGTGGCAGAACGGCTGCGGCCGCTGGGACATTCTGGACCTGGTGCGCGCTACCTGGGCGCTGCGCCCCGAGGGCATCACCTGGCCCGAGCGCCCTGACGGCGGCGGCCCCAGCTTCAAGCTGGAACACCTCACCGCCGCCAACGGCCTGGCGCACGAGAGCGCGCACGATGCGCTGTCGGACGTGCGCGCCACGCTGGCGTTGGCGCGCCTCATCCGCCAGAAGCAGCCCAAGCTGTTCGACTTCTGCTTCGCGCTGCACCGCAAGGACCGCGTGGCCCAGGAACTGGGCCTGCCCTGCGCGCAAGAGCATGCCAAACCCTTCCTGCACATCTCGGGCATGTTCGGCGTCGAGCGCGGCTGCCTGGCCGTGATGTGGCCGCTGGCCAGCCACCCCAGCAACAAGAACGAGCTGATCGCCTGGGATCTGGCCCATGACCCCGCCGAGCTGGCCCGCCTGGACGTGGCCACGCTGCGCCAGCGCCTGTTCACCCGCAGTGCCGACCTGCCCGAGGGCATGGCCCGCCTGCCCGTGAAAACCGTGCACCTGAACAAATCGCCCGTCGTCATCGGCAACCTCAAGGTGCTGACGCCCGCGCTGCAGGCGCGCTGGGGGCTGGACCTGGACCAGGCCCTGCGTCACGCCGCCACCGCGCGCGACCTGCCCGACATGAGCGCCATCTGGCCCGAAGTCTTCCGCCGCCCCGAGCCTGAGGCGCCGGTGGACCCCGAGCAAGACCTGTACGGCGGCTTCGTCGGCAACGCCGACCGCCGCCGGCTCGCCCAGCTGCGTGCCCTGGACCCCGCCGCGCTGGCCCGCGCGCGCACCGGCTTCGACGACCCGCGCCTCGCCGAGCTGCTGCTGCGCTGGCGCGCCCGCAACCACCCCGACACCCTGAGCATGGATGAGGCCGCGCAGTGGCAGCAACACCGCGAAGCCCGCCTGCTGGCCGGCACGGGCGGCGCCCGCACCCTGGCGCAGCTGCAGGAGCGCCTGGACACCCTGGCCGACGACGCCCTTGAACGCGGCGACGAGCGCGCCGAAGCCATCCTGGGCGCCCTGGCGGACTGGGCGGAGCATCTGGGGGCGGATTTGGGGTGAGCCAGGGGCCCTGGGCGGTTCCGGATAGGCCCAAAAGGGGTATTTTCAGGGTGAAAAGTGGTCATTCCCAGCACCGGATAGCCACGGGCTGCTATTGAAAAAATAGTGACTTGGCGGCGGGTTTGGGGCTATGTTCCGGGCCGACCAAGCCCGCCAGCGCATCCAGCGAACAAAAACCGCACCCAATAAAGGTGCGCCTTCTCTGTCTGAAGGCTATCCTGCAGGTACCGCATGCGCTCGCGGAGCTGGTCGAGCAAGCGGGTGGAACGAAGAGCAGGTGTGCCGGGTTTCATCCTTGGTTTATGCTTGAAAACAATGCAGCAACAAGCAAGCAACCCATTGATGCAGAACAACTTTCAGGGGGAACCCGTGCCCAGAATATCCCGCACCGACCAGCTTTTCCGGCAGAATTTGCGGGATACATTACGCCGTTTACACACCTATCCACTGAGCCAGTAATGGAACCCTCAAACAAGCATAAGCACGTCCTGGTTGACGATAGAACCTACAGTGTTATGTCAGTCCGCAACGGCGGAATGGGGCGCGTCTGGCTATTGGAGCAGGCATTCGATGACTCGTTTGATCCAATCTACCGTCGGCGAATTGCAGTCAAAACATTCGACTTCATGCAAGATGAGCGGGCCATAGAACACGAACTCAATATCTGGATTTCCCTCGAGCATACTTCGATTTTGCCATTGATAAAAATCGGGAGACTGAATTACCGTCTTGCTGCAATAATGCCGATGCTTAACGGGAGCCTTGATGACGTTATCGAGGCAAGAGGATCGCTAAACGAGCAGGAGGTGACAAAAATCATTTTTGATATCGTAGAAGGTCTTCGGTACGCATGGTCCGCCTTCAAAATTCTACACCTTGATTTGAAGCCGTCGAATGTCTTGGTTGAAAGGGCTTCCCCGATTCGAACTAAAATTGCCGACTGGGGAATATCAAGGCTTGCCGCTGAAAATCAAATGGCGCGAAGACTGAAGGGCAGCACCGTGCCGGCAGCAATGTATGACCAAAAAACGGCCTATGCAGCAGGTACTCCGCTATTCATGGCACCAGAAAGATTCTCAGGCAATTGGTCGTTGTCGCCAACTGCTGACATCTATTCTCTCGGAATGATGGCCGTGCAACTGAACACGGGAATTCTGCCATTTCACTTCGGTCAGATTGATCCCGCAGAAGAGATAGCGACGGGATCATTCTTCGAAAATGCTTGCCATATGCTAGAGAATCGAAGTGAGGGCTTTCGGCGCTTCTGTCTGCAATGTATCCATCCGATCCCTTCTGCGCGCCCAAGCACGTTTAGTGACGTAGTAACTCAACTCAATTTAATTGCGAAGAGGGGGAATAAATGATCTTCGGTCTATTTGGTTCAAAGAAGAAGAAAGAAAGCGTGGCTGATCTATTGGCAGAATTTGTGACTTACCAACAGATAGTTGGTCGCATCAGCAAGGCACAATCCTTGCAAAAACTTAATCGACTCGACGAATCACAACAATTACTGCTTGAAACAGAGCGCATCGCGAAAAACTATCTCAACCAAAATCCGCGAGAGAAGAAAGCCCACATGATGTTGGTTCTCTTCTATAGCGAAATCGGTTCATTCGAACTCGCTGAACCCATCATTCAGCGACTACTCAGCTCCGGCGAGTTCCAATTGAATGAAGAAGAGAAATTCGTTCTGTCCGCTGAGCTCCAAAAAATTCAGCGACAGCGGCCAACGAATCAAAGGGCCGCTGACGGCCCTACGGGTTACACACAAGTCTATTGCTGTGCAAACTGCGGACGATTGCACAATTTCGTAAGCATGCCATGCCCGAACTGCGATTGGTCGCCGCAAACTATAGAAGAAACGGCGTGCTCAATAATCCTCTCCAACTCGCATTTCAAAGTCCCAGCACTGCTTATCGTGGCTCGGGAGATGTCAACTGGAAGAACTGCAGATGACGTAGTACCGAATCTATTGAGCGATGGAAAGGCCTACTTGAGCGTTCCAAAGCAGAAGCAAGTAGTAGAACAAGTTTTTTCAATGTTGCGGCAGAACGAACATAAGAACCACCGTAGCCTCAGCATGGTCCGAGAGTGTCCTAACTGCGGAAACAGAATTTTGTTTAGTGGCGCGGAGGTGTGCGAAAAATGTGGCGAATCTGTTAACTGGCCCGATGCAATACGCGTCCTCGCTTGCATGGACAATTTACTTTGGTTGCTTGAACAACGAATTGAAGTTTCATCTACCGATGCGTTTTCGGACTTTGTGTGCATCTTGGTGGCTATGACAAACAACTTACTTCGTAAGCAGGAAGTGCCACCAATGCCTGATCGCCAATACAGCATTAGGTTGCTGACAGACATGGGTGCCGTCTGTGACTTAAACAAGGGTGCAGTTATTGATACGAAGAATCCGAAGAAACTACAGATATATCTGATAAAGAGCAGCATGCGTGACGACTCGGAAACTTTCGGGCTGTTCCTGTACAAAGAACTAGAATTCTTTGTTGAAAAGATGACTGAGGGCATTCGTCTCTAATATGACTGAGCGGCTAACCCATCATTCCACAGGACCTGCGCGAAAAGCTGCGCAGGTCGGTGAATTCAGACGTTAAGGTTCTTTTTTATGGCACGCGACATAGAACATCGAACCGCGTTTGAATCGCATGGAGAAACATATGTGCGCATGCTTGCAGCTAAAGGCGGTGACATTGGCGCACAAGCCTCGGCTTGGCTTGCTGAACAAAAATCCTTGCGCGATGACGCCGACGCCGCTAAACGTGATGCCCGCGAGGAAGAGGCCCTTTTTATTGCCAAGGAAGCTAATCGTATTGCTTCTGAGGCGCGGGCTGCCGCCTTTGAACAGGCACGCTGGGCGAAGTGGGCGGCAATTATTGCCACTGTGGCAGCAATAATTGCTACAGTTGCGGCGATGGCTGAAAAATGAATCATCACCCTTACCTTTTACTCTTGGGTCGCAGGGACGCGCGTTCGCTCCAACGGTAGGTTGCTCACAAAGGAGAAAGTCATGAAATCGAAATCTGCACTTGCTTTTGTTGCTTTGCTTCTCGGCTTGGCGCTGGCGTCATTCGAGGCCACCGCCCAGACTCGTTGTGCTACTGACTCTTTCGGCAATACTACCTGCCGGGATAGCTACGGAAATACCTATCGAGGGAGCCGGGATTCCTATGGAAACGAAACGTGGCGCGACAATTCTGGCAACACAGTACGCGGTTCTACAGACTCTTTTGGAAACACAACATACCGTGACAACAGTGGTAACACGATGCGGGGCAGCCGTGATTCCTTCGGTAATGAAACGTGGAGAGACAATTCCGGCAATACCATCCGGGGCAACACCGACTCCTTCGGTAATACCACCTACCGAGATAGCAGTGGAAACGCTGTCCGTTGCAGCACAGATTCTTTCGGCAACACGACATGCCGATAGGCGCTTCCAACGCTGAAATCCCTCATTCCTATGCAGCTGAAGTCCTACCCTGTCGCACTTGTGCTGCTTGCTTGGTTTAGTACCAATGCCGCAAGTCTCCAATGCAAGCTTGGCACTACGCGCTGCATCAAGTCCCAAGACACCGAGATCCCCTCAAAGCAGGCCATTGAGATTTCTGACCATTGCGCCGACTTCACGTACAACGACTTGGGTCGCATTGCCCTCCGGCTCTGTCAAAAGGAAATCTTGGATCGCTCTGGTGGAAATCAAGCGGAGCTGCGAGCAACTCAATCGTGACTTCAACAACGACAGCAAATGGACAAACTGAGCCAATGTGGCCGCAGGCAGTTGGTGAGCGGCACAAGTCAAAGAGAAGTGCCTAACCCCATCAATCGCGAGGACATGCACCGGCAAGCCGGGATATGCCTCTCATGGCAAACGTTCGACGCAACACCCACAGTTGCGGAGCATGTAGCTCGCAGGCTACAATGCCGCTATGCGTGTCGAGAAGACAGACGAGTATCGGGATTGGATTGACGGTCTCCGAGATCTGACGGGGCGCGCACGCATCCTCATGCGAGTTGATCGCCTCGCCCATGGCAATCCCGGTACGCACCGCGATCTGACGCACGGCGTTTCAGAACTCAAGGTCGATGTCGGCCCGGGTTACCGCGTCTACTACACGCAGCGCGGTGATCGCTTGCTGCTTCTTCTCATTGGCGGGGACAAATCCACCCAGTCCAAGGACATCGCCAAAGCTATTCGTTTGTCTCAGGCGTTTGGAGAGTGAACATGGCCAGTACCACCCGCAAGTCCGCACCCAAGGTCAAGACTTCCTCGTACGACGTGGCGGAGCATCTGCGTACGCCAGAAGAGATGGCCGCGTATCTCGACGCGTGGCTCGAAGAAGCACCCGACGACGTTTCCGGCATTGCTCGGGCCCTGGGCGATATCGCTCGCGCCAAGGGTATGAGCCAGGTCGCCAAGGAAGCCGGCCTCAGTCGCGAGAGCCTGTACCGTGCACTCAGCGAAGGCGGCAACCCCAGCTTCGCTACCGTGCTCAAAGTGGCACGCGCCCTCGGCGTTCGCCTGCACGCGCAGCCGGCCTGAGCGTGTATCCGGTGGCGTCGAACCAGCCGCTCGGCTCAAACGTTACGCTTCCGAACCACCCTCATCACCATGGAGCCTCTCATGAACACCCTCCAACGTCTGTCTTGCGCATTGGCGGCACTGCTCGCGTTCACCTCGTCGCTTGCGCAGGAAGGAACCTTCACCAGTCGCTCGCTGACCCCCGAGACGGCCCTGGCTGCTGCGAGCGCTGCGTTGCAGAGTTGCAGAAAGCAGGGGTATCAAGTGGCCGTCGCGGTCGTTGATCGATCCGGCCTGACCCAGGTCCTCTTGCGGGATCGTTTCGCCGGCGCGCATACCGTTGAGGTTGCGACCAACAAGGCCTGGACGGCGGCAAGTTTCAGAACGGCGACATCGGACCTTGCGCGCGAGACGCAGCCCGGAATGCCGATGAGCGGACTGAGGGCGCTCCCTCGCTTTCTCGCTGCTGGCGGGGGCCTGGTCATCGAGGCCGGCGGCAGCACGCTGGGTGCGATCGGCGTTTCCGGTGCGCCCGGCGGCGAAGCAGACGACGCCTGCGCCCGGGCTGGCATGGCCGCGATACGTGACAGCATTGAATTCTGACCCAAGGCCCAACGCTACGATGGGCGCCATGTGCACCACCGAACCACCGCTCGTGCCGCATCGGACGCGTCGCGCCGCAATGGCCCTGGCAGTCGCTGGCCTGGCGGGGGGTGTTCGGGCGTCGCCCAAGGAACAAATCCCATCCAGCCGGTGGTACGAGGCCGCGCTGCAGATGCAGCGACTTGCCGAGTCCTGGGGCGATCAGTCGTACGGCGCCGTTCTGGTCAAGGATGCATCGATCATTGGCTATGGACCGAGCCGTGTCGTCAAAGACGGCAACGCGGACGCCCACGCCGAACGAGAAGCCATCAAGGACGCAATCGCCAGGCTGGGCGGCACTGCACCGCGCGGCGCGGTGCTGTACTCGACCGCTCGCCCCTGCGCAGCGTGCGAGCGCGCGGCGGCTCAGGCGGGCATCGCTCGCATGTACTTTGGGCCAGCGCTGCAAGACGCTGGCGCTCCCCGTACCGGTCCGTAGCCCATTGCCGCGTCAGGCCGCACCAACAACTTTCTGAGGTCGCATGCCCCAAGAACTCGCCGCCCTCGCAGGCATCCTTGCAGCGCTCACCGTCGGCGTCATCAGCCCCGGGCCAAGCTTCGTGATGGTTGCGCGGGAAGCCGTGTCGTCTTCCAGGTCGCAAGCACTTGGCGCCGCGCTTGGCATGGGCGTCGGCGGCCTGCTTTTCGGCACGGCTGCCTTGCTCGGGCTGCAAGGGGTCTTCCACGCGGTTCCGTCGCTGTACGTCGCGCTGAAGGTTCTGGGCGGGCTGTACCTCGGCTATCTCGGCTTTCTGATCTTCAGGTCGGCCAGGCAGCCCTTGGCGGTTCAATCGGGCGGCGCGAAGCGTGTCACCGCAAGGCGATCTTTCTGGCTGGGCCTGACGACGCAGCTCAGCAACCCCAAGACAGCCATCGTCTACGCCAGCGTCTTTGCGGCTTTTCTCCCGCAGCACTTCTCGGCGGGCTTTGCGGCGGTGCTGCTGGCGCTGGTGTTTCTGGTTGAGGCCGGTTGGTATTCCCTGGTCGCACAGGTACTGTCATCACCGGCACCGCAAAAGGCCTACCTGTCGTACAAGGTCTGGGTCGATCGAATCGCCGGGGCGGCGATGTTTGGCCTTGGCCTCCGGCTGGTTTCGAGCGCCGCTAGACCATAGGCAAACCGGCAATCCGTTCGGGCAGTCTGGTGCGTGGCACTTCGGGGCGCACCGGTTCGGGCTTGCCCGACTCACCCACGGCATGCACGGCGAAGGCGTTCTTTGCCAGATCGATGCCAAGGGGTACGATGGCCATGATTTGCCCGCTCGGTTGAGTTGATGAAAAGCCAGACCCGAAGCCTTGGATGGAAGACCATGTTTCCTTGCCGCACCCTCGTTCAGACGATCCCGCTTGTCCTGCTGCTCTTGTGCGGCCTGCCGACGCAGGCCAATGACCGGACCTGCACGCCCGACCGCGAAGGCAAGATGGTTTGTCCCGAGCCCGACGCGTCCTGCAAGGCGGATCGAACAGGAGAGATCATCTGCTCCACCGCCGGTGGCGGGATTGAACTGAATCGCTATGGCGACCCGGTCTGTGGTCCGGGCTACTGCGCCAAAGACCTTCGCGGCGACATCTTCTGTTCCAACCAAGCGCGCGGTGCGGCATCGGTGGACCGGTACGGCAACGCGGTCTGTGCAGGCAAGTGCGTTCCAGCCAGGCCTGAAGCCTGCGTGAAGCCGAAACCCGCCAGGTGAGTCGTGCGCCCCGGTACCTGGTTAGCCGGAGAATGACCCGATGGGACGCCTGACCTTCAGCCTCAACCTCACGCTCGATGGTTGCATCGACCACCAGGAGGGGATCGCCGACGACGAGACCCACGCTTTTTTCACCCACCTGATGGAGGAGGGCGGGGCGATGCTGTGGGGCCGCGTGACCTACGAGATGATGGAGGGCTACTGGCCGGCGGTGGCCCGGGGCGAGGTGGCGGCGCCGCCAGCGATCCACGAGTGGGCGGTCAAGCTGGAGACCAAGCCGAAGTACGTGGTGTCATCCACGCGAACCGCCTTTTCATGGACCAATACCCACCCCGTCACCGGCGACCTGCGCACCGAGGTGCAGAAACTGAAGGACGCCAAACCGGCCGGTGTGCTGCTGGGCAGCGCCAGCCTCGCCAACACGCTGGACCGGCTGGACCTGATCGACGAATACGTGTTTCTGGTCCACCCCCGGATCGCGGGCCATGGCCCGACGCTGTACCAGGGCGGGCTGCCCGGCACGCGGCGGCTCGATCTGGTCTCCGCCCGGCCGCTGCGCAACGGCGCGGTCGCCCTGCACTACCGGCGCGCCGGATAGACCGGGTTCGGACACCCTATCGTTTCCGTGCCCTGTTCACACCGCAGCCCCGGACCACGATGCCGCGTTTCGTAGCCTTCCTCCGCGGCGTGAGCCCCATGAACGCGAAGATGCCGGCGCTGAAGGCCGCCTTCGAAGCCGCGGGCTTCACCCAGGTCCGCACCGTCCTGGCCAGCGGCAACGTGGTGTTCGATACGGACGAAACGGAAGAGGCGGTGATCGAACGCCGGGCCGAGGCGGCCATGGCGCGCGAAATGGGCCGCAGCTTCTTCACGATCGTGCGGCCGGTGGCGCGCTTGTTGGAGATCCTGTCCGATCCGCCGTTCGAGGCCCATGGCATTCCGCCGCATGCCAAACGCGTCGTGAGCTTCCAGCGTGCCGCGCGGGCGCCGCAGGTGCCGCTGCCGCTGGCGCAAGACCTGGCGTCGGTCTTCCTGTGCACCGGCCGCGAGGTTTTCACGGCCTACGTGCCCACCGACAACGGGCCGGTCTTCATGAACCTGATCGAGCGGGCGTTCGGAACCGAGCTCACCACCCGCACCTGGGAGACCGTGGCCCGTTGCGCGGCGGCGTGAGACAGCCAGCCTGTGCCAGGGTGGCGTGCCGCCGCCACCTTCACAAGTCTTCGCAACCGGGGGACAATGGCCTGCAGACACTTGCGAAGGAGGCCAATCATGTCCAAGGCTGCATTCACGGTCCGGGCTTTCGGGTACTACCTCATCGTGCTGGGCATCACGCTGGTGGCGATCCCCAACCTTCTACTGGGCGTCTTTCTGATGCCCGCCACCGGCGAGGTGTGGATTCGCGTGGTGGGCGTGCTCCTGTTCAACATCGGCGTGTACTACATCTACGCCGCGAAGTCGGAGGCCACCGCCTTTTTCCAGGCGTCCGTCTTCACCAGGACAATAGTTCTGGTGGCGTTCGCGGTCTTTGTTTTCGTCGGGCTTGCTCCGCCGATGCTGATCGGCTTCGGTGCGGTGGACTTCATCGGCGGTCTCTGGACCTGGCGTGCGCTGAAGCAGGGCGACTGAGACGGCGTTCCGGTCCCGGCAGGTTCGGCGCCACGATGACCCGTTCAGACAAACCTCGCGCAGAGACCCGAAGCTTTGAACATTGAACGGCGGAGCGGATCGCCGGCGGGACGCAGCCGCCGGTGGCGCCGGGAATTTTTTCGGAAAGGACTCTGCATGCGCATCACGATCGAAACCACGATTGCCGCGCCGATCGAGCGCATCTGGCAGGCCTGGACCACCCCGGCGGACATCGTCCAGTGGAACGCGGCGTCCGACGACTGGCACACCACGCGTGCTTCGGTGGACCTGCGTCCGGGGCGGGCTTTTTCATCGCGCATGGAGGCGCGCGACGGCAGCATGGGCTTTGACTTCGCGGGCACCTACACCGAGGTGGTGCCGCACCGGCTCATCGAAAGCGAGTTCGGCGGACGCCGCCTGCGGGTGGAGTTTCTGCCGGGGCCCGACGGCGTGACGGTGCGCGAAACCTTCGACCCGGTGCAGACCTTCAGCGAGGAGCAGCAGCGCGCCGGCTGGCAGGCCATTCTGGGCCGCTTCGCCCGTCATGTGACCGGAGGCGGCCGCGGGGGGGCCTGAAGGCCGAATAAATGATTCAAATTCGTGCCTATCCAGCTCTGGATGGCCACGGGCAGCTATAAGAAAAGGAGTTCCTGGAGAGGCTTCAAGGCAGCGGATTGCCACGGATGCCGAGCTGCGTGAGCACCAGGCGCCAGTGCGACGGCTCCACCGGCGTGATCGACAGGCGGTTGCCCTTGCGCAGCACCAGCAGATCGGCCAGGCCGGGCGTCTGGCGCAATTCGGGCAGGCCGAGCGTGCGCGTCTTGCGCAGCACCTGCACGTCCACAAGCTGCCAGCGCGGCGCATCGGGCTTGGAGCCGGCATCGAACCAGGGCGAGGCGGGGTCGAACTGCGTCGGATCGGGGTAGGGCGCGCCGGCCACCCGCGCGATGCCGACGATGCCGGGCTCGGCGCAGCTGGAGTGGTAGAACAGCACGCCATCGCCCACCTGCATGGCGTCGCGCATGAAATTGCGGGCCTGGTAGTTGCGCACGCCCACCCAGGGCACGGTGGCGTCGGGTGCGGCCAGCGCGTCGTCCACCGAGCATTCGGCGGGTTCGGATTTCATCAGCCAGTAGCGGGGCAAGGGATTCTCCGTATTCGTTGGCTTCATCCAGGTCGCGGATCGTTGCAGGGCCAGTCGGGCTGACGTGGTGGCTCGCTGCGGGTTGACTGCGGCCGTCCTGGAAGGTGCAGGCGCGGCGTCACGGGGGCGGTCTCGGCCAGCAGCCGGCCCTTGCGCCAGACCTTCAGGCGATTCGCCCGCAGGCGGATGGCCTCGATGGGGCTGGTGGCCTGCAGCAGCACGAAGCTGGCCTCACAGCCGGGCGCCATCCCGTAGCCCGGCAGGTGCATGACCCGGGCCGCGTGGGTGGTGACGGCGTCAAAGCAGTCACGCAGGCCCTGCTGGCTGGTCATCTGCGCCACGTGCAGCCCCATGTGCGCCACCTCCAGCATGTCGCCGCTGCCCAGGCTGTACCAGGGATCCATCACGCAGTCGTGGCCGAAGGCGACCGTGACGCCGGCCGCCATCAGCTCGGGCACGCGCGTGAGGCCCCGGCGTTTGGGGTAGCTGTCGTGGCGGCCCTGCAGGGTGATGTTGATCAGCGGGTTGGCCACGGCGCTGACGCCGGCCTCGGCGATCAGCGGAATCAGCTTGCTCACGTAGTAGTTGTCCATGCTGTGCATGGAGGTCAGGTGCGAACCGGTGACGCGGCCTTGCAGTCCCAGGCGCTGGGTTTCGAAGGCCAGGGTTTCGATGTGGCGCGAGAGCGGGTCGTCGCTCTCGTCGCAATGCATGTCCACCAGCTTGCCCTGTTCGGCCGCCAGCTCGCAGAGCAGCTGCACGCTGGCGGCCCCCTCGGCCATGGTGCGCTCGAAATGCGGGATGCCGCCCACCACGTCCACCCCGAGGGCCAGCGCGCGCTTCAGTTTGTCCAGGCCGCCGGGGCTGCGCAGCACGCCATCCTGTGGGAAAGCGACCAGTTGCAGATCGAGGTAGGGCGCCACGCGGCGCTTCACCTCCAGCATCGCTTCCACCGGCAGCAGGCTCGGGTCGCTGGTGTCCACGTGGCTGCGGATGGCCAGAAGGCCCTTGGCCACGGCCCAGTCGCAGTAGGTGAGCGCGCGTTCGATGAGTGCATCGGCCGTCAACAGGGGTTTCAGCTCGCCCCACAGCGCGATGCCTTCGAGCAAGGTGCCGCTTTGATTGACGCGCGGCAGGCCGTAGCTCAGCGTGGCGTCCATGTGGAAGTGCGGATCGCAGAACGGCGGGCTCAGCAGCTGGCCGGCGGCGTCCACGGTCTCGAAGGCTGGGGCGCTCAGGCCTTCTTCCACCGCCACGATGCGGCCGTCCTGCACGGCCACGCCCATGGCCGTGCGGCCGTCGGGCAGATGGGCGCCGGTGATCAGCAGGTCGAGCATGGGCCAAGGCCGCCAGTGGTCTATTTCCAGGTCGCCAGGAAGGCCAGCAGCACGGTGGCCGAGTTGTCGGCCGCGATCTTGAAGAAGGTGTCCAGCTCGTTTTCGCCCGGTCCGCCGCCGGCCAGGTCGCTCAGGGAACGGAAGGCGATGTAGGGCACGCTGTTGCTGTAGGCCACCTGGGCGGTGGCGGCGGTCTCCATGTCGAGCACGTTGGCCTCGAAGGTCTTGAAGGTGTGGTCGCGGAATGCGGCGTTGTCGACGAAGGCGGGGCCGGAAACCCCGTTTCCGCCCACCACCACCCGGGGCTTGTGGCCCAGGCATTTGCGCGCGGCGTCGCAGTCGGCCAGGGCCGTGCCCTGGATGCCGCGCGCGATGGCCAGCAGGGCCGGATCGACCTCGAACCAGAACTTCTTGTGTTCCTTGGGGTTGGCCGCCGAGCGCACTTCGACCGGGCGGGGATGGTTGGCGCCGAAGCGCGGCAGTTTCACGTCATCCATCCACACCGGGGGCGTGAAGACGCCCGGGGCGGTCTCGCGCGCGACCAGCACCTCCAGGTACTGGCCCCAGCGCTGGGGCACGGTGACATCGCCGATGTGCAGCGCCGGGTTGACGCCGCCTGCAATGCCGCTGTAGACGATGTGCGTGACCTTGAAGCGGTCCAGCGCGAGCTGGGTGTTCATCGCCGCGTTGGTCATGCTGATGCCGCTGAGCAGCAGCACCACCGGCTTGCCCTGCAGCTCCCCGGTGGTGAAGGTCACGCCGTTGACGCGGTGCTGCCGGGCACCCTGCACGCGCTGGAGCAGCAGCTCCAGCTCGGCGGGGAAGGCCGAGATGACGGCGACGCGCGGGGTCTCGTCGAGCCAGGGTGCGGCCCCGGCCAGGGGATGGACCAGCGCCAGGGCCGCCGCGGCGGTCCAGGCTCGCACGAGGCGGGCGAATCGGAACGGTTGGCGTGCAGGCATGGTGTTTTCGGCGAGGGCCGTTGGGCTCAGGTGGTGCCGAAGATGCGGTCGCCGGCATCGCCCAGGCCGGGCAGGATGTAGCCGCGCTCGTTCAGTCCGCGGTCGATGGCGGCCGTGTAGATGGGCACGTCGGGGTGTGCCTTGTGCACGGTGGCGATGCCTTCGGGGCAGGTCAGCAGGCAGACGAACTTGACCGAGCGCGGCTGCAGCGCCTTGATCCGGTCCAGCGCGGCCACGGCGGAATTGCCGGTGGCCAGCATGGGATCGAGCACGATGACGTCGCGCTCGGGCATGTCGGCGGGCATCTTGAAGTAGTACTGGATGGCCTGCAGCGTTTCGTGGTCGCGGTACAGGCCGATGTGGCCGACACGCGCACCCGGCACCACGCTGAGCATGCCGTCCAGGATGCCCAGGCCCGCGCGCAGGATGGGCACGAAGACCAGCTTCTTGCCGTCGATCATGGGGCTGGTCATGGTCTCCAGCGGTGTCTCGATCTGCACCGGGTGCAGCGGCATGTCACGCGTGACCTCGTAGGCCATCAGGGTACTGAGCTCGTTCAGCAGCGTGCGGAAGGTGTTGGTGCTGGCGTCCTTGCGGCGCATCAGCGTGAGCTTGTGCTGCACCAGTGGGTGCTGGATGTGGTGGACCTGGTTCATGGTGGCGTGCTCCCGATCAGCGTTTCTTGCCGCCGAAGAGGCCGCCCAGCACCCCCCGGATGATCTCTCGCCCGACGGTGGAGCCGATGGTGCGCACGGCCGACTTGGCCATGGTCTGAGCCAGACCGTCGTGGCGGCCGCCGCGCGGCCCGGTGCTCCCGAACAGCACGTCGTTCAGCCCGCCCAGCAGTCCGCCGCCTTCGCCTTCGGCCTGGCCCGGCGCGCCGGCCGCGCCGGCCGGGGCATTGGCAGCCGCCGCGGTGGCGCGCGCGTTGAGCTTTTCGTAGGCGGACTCGCGGTCAACGGCCTTCTCGTACACCCCCGCGACGAGCGAGCCGGCCAGCAGCGCCTGGCGTTGCGCGGGCGTGATCGGCCCGATCTGGCTGCCGGGGGGCAGCACGTAGACGCGCTCGGTGATGCCGGGGCGGCCCTTGGCATCGAGCAGGCTCACCAGCGCCTCGCCCACGGCGAGTTCGGTGATCGCGGTGGCGATGTCCAGCCCGGGCTTCTGGCGCATGGTCTCGGCCGTGGCCTTGACCGCCTTCTGATCGCGCGGGGTGTAAGCGCGCAGCGCGTGCTGCACCCGGTTGCCGAGCTGCGCGAGCACGCTGTCGGGGATGTCCAGCGGGTTCTGCGTCACGAAGTACACGCCCACGCCCTTGGAGCGCACCAGACGCACCACGAGCTCGATGCGCTCGACCAGCACCTTGGGCGCTTCGTTGAACAGCAAGTGCGCCTCGTCGAAGAAGAACACCAGCTTGGGTTTGTCCGGGTCGCCGATTTCGGGCAGTTGCTCGAACAGCTCCGAGAGCATCCACAGCAGGAAGGTGGCGTACAGGCGTGGCGAGTTCATCAACCGGTCGGCGGCCAGCACATTCACCACGCCGTGCCCGTTGGCGTCGGTCTGCATGAAGTCGCTGATGTTGAGCATGGGCTCGCCGAAAAACTTGTCGCCACCCTGGGTTTCGACCTGCAGCAGCCCGCGCTGGATGGCCCCGACGCTGGCCGCGCTCACGTTGCCATACTGCGTCGTGAACTCCGAGGCGTTGTCCCCCACGTACTGCAGCATGGCGCGCAGGTCCTTCAGGTCGAGCAGCAGCAGGCCGTTGTCGTCGGCGATCCTGAACACCAGGTTGAGCACGCCGGCCTGGGTTTCGTTGAGGTTGAGCATGCGCCCCAGCAGCAGCGGGCCCATGTCGGACACCGTGGCGCGCACCGGGTGCCCCTGCTCGCCGAACACGTCCCACAGCGTGACCGGGCAGGCTTGCGACACGGGCATTTCGAGGTGGCGCTCCTTGAGCACCGCGGCCATCTTCTCGCCGATGGCGCCGGCCTGGCTGATGCCGGTGAGGTCGCCCTTGACGTCGGCCATGAACACCGGCACGCCGATCTGCGAGAACTTCTCGGCCAGGGTCTGCAGGGTGACGGTCTTGCCGGTGCCGGTGGCGCCGGTGATCAGTCCGTGGCGGTTGGCCAGGGCGGGCAACAGAAAACAGTCAGCGGACGCGCTTTTTGCGATGAGAAACGGTTCGGCCATGGTGGGAGGGTTCCGGAGGGTGGAAAAGTAAAATCAGACCCGACAGATTAAATCAACAGACAAGGATTTCCGATGGCCGGCCACAGCAAATGGGCAAATATTCAACACCGCAAGGGCAGACAGGACGAAAAACGTCAGCGCATCTGGACCCGGGTGGTGCGCGAGATCATGGTGGCGGCGCGCACCGGCGGTGGTGATCCGACCGCCAACCCCCGCCTGCGCCTGGCCATCGAGAAGGCCAAGGCGGCCAACATGCCGGCCGACACCATCAAGCGCAACATCGACAAGGCCACCGGCAACCTCGAAGGCGTGAGCTACGAGGAGATCCGTTACGAGGGCTATGGCATCGGCGGGGCGGCGGTCATCATCGACACCATGACCGACAACCGGGTGCGCACCGTGGCCGAGGTGCGCCACGCGTTCAGCAAGTACGGCGGCAACATGGGCACCGAAGGGTCGGTGGCCTTCCAGTTCAAGCACTGCGGGCAGCTGGTCTTTGCCCCGGGCACCGACGAGGACAAGGTCATGGAAGTTGCGCTCGATGCCGGCGCCGAGGACGTGATCACCGACGAGGAGGGCGCCATCGAGGTGCTGACCGCGCCGGGTGAGTTCGAGGCCGTCAAGAACGCGCTGGAGGCCGCTGGGCTCATGCCCGAACTGGCCGAGGTGACGATGCGAGCGGAAAACACCATCGAACTGGCGGGTGACGACGCGACGCGCATGCAGAAGCTGCTGGACGTGCTCGAGGACCTGGACGACGTCCAGAACGTGTACCACAACGCCGAGATTGAAGCATGAGCCCCCACGCTCGCTTGCACTCGCTGCCCCCCGAGGGGTCCCCCGATCTTCTTGAGGTGGCTCCGCGGAGGTCGGTATGAAAGTCCTGGTCGTCGGGGGCGGCGGGCGCGAGCATGCGCTGGCCTGGAAACTGGCGCGCTCCGAGAAAGTTCAGCAGGTCTTCGTGGCGCCCGGCAACGGCGGCACCGCGCTGGATCCGAATCTGGTGAATCTGCCGATCACCGACATCGCGGCGCTGCGCGAGTGGGCGCTGGCCGAAAAGATCGGGCTGACGGTGGTGGGCCCCGAGGGGCCACTCGCCGCCGGCATCGTCGACGAATTCCGTGCCCACGCGCTGCGCATTTTCGGCCCAACCAAGGCTGCCGCGCAGCTTGAAAGCTCCAAGGCTTTTTCCAAAGCGTTCATGAAGCGTCACGGCATTCCGACCGCGGCCTACGAAACGTTTTCCGACCCGGCGGCAGCCCACGCCTACGTGGACCGCAGGGGCGCACCCATCGTGGTCAAGGCCGATGGCCTGGCGGCCGGCAAGGGTGTGGTGGTGGCCATGACCGCGGCCGAGGCACACGAGGCGATCGACTTCATGCTGGTGGACAACCGTCTGGGCGTAAGCCACAACGAAGGCGGCGCGCGGGTGGTGATCGAAGAGTTCCTGCAGGGTGAGGAAGCCAGCTTCATCGTGATGTGCGATGGCCAGAACGTGGCTGCGATGGCCACCAGCCAGGACCACAAGCGCCTGCTCGACGGCGACGAGGGCCCGAACACCGGTGGCATGGGCGCGTATTCACCGGCGCCGGTGGTCACGGCCGAGGTGCACGCCCGCGCCATGCGCGAGATCATCCTGCCCACGATCCGCGGCATGGAAAAGGACGGCATTCCGTTCACCGGCTTCCTGTATGCCGGCCTGATGATCGACGCCGCAGGCCATCCGAAAACGCTGGAGTTCAACTGCCGCATGGGCGATCCCGAGACGCAGCCCATCCTGATGCGCCTGAGGACCGATCTGGTGGACGTGATGCTGGCGGCCACCGCGGGCCAGCTGGACACGGTGGAACTCGAATGGGACCGCCGCCCGGCGCTCGGCGTCGTGATGGCCGCTGCCGGCTACCCGATGAACCCGCGCAAGGGCGACACCATCACCGGCCTGCCCGCCGACAGCGATGACGCGATGGTGTTCCACGCGGGCACGGTGCGCAAGGACGGCGCAACTCTCACCGCCGGCGGGCGCGTGCTCTGCGTGACGGCGCTGGCCGATTCGGTGAAACAGGCCCAGCAGCGGGCCTACGAGGTGGCGCGCGGCATCCATTTCGAGGGCATGCAGTACCGCAAGGACATCGGCCATCGCGCCATCAAGGCGACGGGGCGCGGCGAATGAGCGCCGCGCCGGGCCGGCCCAAGCAAGCTCGCACCGCCATGCGAAGCATGGAGCTTATCCAGTGAGCGCTGCCATCGAATCCGTGCGCGCCTGGCTGCAAGGGCTGCAAACCCGCATCACCACCGCCATCGAGGCCATCGACGGCACGCCGTTCCTGGAGGACGCCTGGGCCAAGGCGCCCGGCGACGCGCTGCAAGGCAATGGAATCACCCGCATTCTCGAAGGCGGGCCGGTGTTCGAGCGCGCCGGCTGCGGGTTCTCCCATGTGAACGGGCCCCGGCTGCCGCCCTCGGCCACGCAGCACCGCCCGGAGCTGGCCGGCGCGCCGTTTGAGGCGATGGGCGTTTCGCTGGTGTTCCACCCTCGCAACCCTTACGTGCCCACGGTGCACATGAACGTGCGCATGATCGCGGCCACCGCGCCCGGGCAGGCGCCGGTGTGCTGGTTCGGCGGCGGCATGGACCTGACCCCGTACTACGGCTTCGACGAAGACGCGGTGCACTTCCACACCACCTGCCGCGACGCGCTGGCACCGTTCGGCGCGGACAAGTACCCGCGCTTCAAGACCTGGTGCGACGAGTATTTCTACCTGAAGCACCGCGACGAACAGCGCGGCGTGGGCGGCGTCTTCTTTGATGACTTTTCCGAAGGCGGCTTCGACAACGGGTTCTTGATGATCCGTTCGGTCGGCGACGCGTTTCTGGATGCCTACCTGCCGATCGTCGGGCGCCGGCGCGACACGCCGTATGGCGGGCGCGAGCGCGAGTTCCAGCTGTACCGGCGCGGCCGCTACGTGGAGTTCAACCTGGTCTGGGACCGCGGCACCCATTTTGGCCTGCAGTCGGGGGGGCGCAGCGAATCGATCCTGCTGTCGATGCCGCCGCTGGTCAGCTGGGCCTACAACCGCAGGCCCGAGCCCGGCACGCCCGAAGATGCCTTGTACCGCCACTTCCTTGTGCGCAAGGACTGGATTTGACGAGCCCTGCGCCGCGCATCGGGATCTTTGGCAGCGCGTTCGACCCGCCACACAATGCGCACGTGGCGCTGGCGCGCGCGGCGCTGGCGCAGCTGGCACTGGATCAACTGCTGGTGTTTCCGACCGGACAGGCCTGGCACAAGACTCGCCCCCTGAGCGGTGCCGCCCACCGTCTGGCGATGGCGCGCCTGGCTTTCGACGGCATGGAGCGGGTGAGTGTGGACGACCGCGAATTGCGCCGAACGGGCCCCACCTACACGGTCGATACGCTGACCGAGGTGCAGACGCAACACCCGGGTGCGCAACTGTTCCTGATCGTCGGCGGCGACCAGGCGGCCGCGCTACCAGGCTGGCACCGGTGGCGGGACATCCTGAAGATCGCTATAATTTCAATAGCTTCCCGTGGCCATCCGACGCTGGAACCGGCCTGTATTGATGCTGAAAATGCGGTTCCGGAAGACCAGGACGGCCGTTTTCTGCCCCTGCAATTGCCGCTGATGGACCTCAGCGCCACCGCCGTGCGCGAACGCGTGGCCGCCGGGCTCGGGATTGACCATCTGGTCCCCGCGCCGGTTGCACGCTATATTGACCAACACCACCTTTACCTCGCTCCATGACCGAAAAAAGCACCTCCGGCAAAAAAGACACCCAGAAACTGCAGCGCGCCATCGTCGATGGTCTGGAGGACGTGAAGGCCCAGGACATCCAGGTGTTCGACACCGAGCACCTGTCGCCGCTGTTCGAGCGCGTGATCGTCGCCGCCGGCACCTCCAACCGCCAGACCAAGGCGCTGGCGGCCAGCGTGCGCGACAAGGTGCGCGAGGCTGGTTTTGCCAAGCCGCGCATCGAAGGCGAAGAAAACGGGGAATGGATCATCGTGGATTGCGGCGCGGCGGTCGCGCACATCATGCAGCCCAACATCCGGCAGTACTACAACTTGGAGGAAATCTGGGGTGACAAGCCGGTCCGGCTGAAGCTCGGCGCGGCCAAGCCGGCCACCAAGAAGGCGGCCACGGCGACCGGCAGGAACGCCTCTGGTGGTGTCGGGGGCGCCGCCGCCGGCAAGTCTGCCACCCAAGCGGCGCCCCAGCCCGCTCCCCGCCGGGCAGCGACCAAAGCCGCCGGTGCCGCGCCCAAGCGAGCCTCGACCAAGACATCCGAACCAGGATCGGCCAAGCCCAGCGTCAAACGGCCATCAACTGCGACCAAATCCGCAGTGACCAAGGTGGTGGTTCCGGCCGCCGCCAAACGCGCCCCGGCCAAGAAGGCCGCTGCCAGGACGGCGCCGGCCAAGCGGTCCCCGGCCCGCAAGCCGGCTGCCGGCAAGGCCTGATTCCCTTCGGCCATGAAGCTGTTGATCGTGGCCGTCGGGCAGCGCGTGCCCGATTGGGCGCAGACTGCCTGGGACGACTACGCCAAGCGCTTTCCGCCGGAGCTGAAGGTCGAGCTCAAGGCGGTCAAGACCGAGCCGCGGGGCTCCAAATCCCTGGAGACGGTGTACGCCGCCGAACGCGTGCGCATCGAGGCCGCCATTCCACGCGGCGCGCGCACCGTGGCGCTCGATGAACGGGGTACGTCACTCACCACCGTGGCCTTGGCCGACAAGCTCAAGGCCTGGCAGCTCGGCGCCGACGACGTCGCGCTGGTCATCGGCGGGCCTGACGGGCTGGACCCCGGTTTCCGGCAGGCAGCCCACGAGCGCATCCGCCTGTCGGACCTGACGCTGCCGCATGCGATGGTGCGGGTGCTGCTGATCGAGCAGCTCTACCGCGCCTGGTCGATCAACGCGGGCCATCCGTACCACCGTGAATGACATGCCTGAATTCGTGTACCTCGCCTCCCAGAGTCCGCGTCGGCGCCAGTTGCTGGAGCAGATCGGCGTGCGCCACGAACTGCTGCTGCCCGATGCCGACGAGGATGCCGAGGCCCTGGAGGCGGTGTGGCCCGGCGAGGCCCCGCTGGCCTATGTGCGGCGGGTCACGGCGCTGAAGCTGGACGCGGCGCTGGCCCGCCTGAAGCGCCGCGGCCTGCCCTCAGCGCCAGTTCTGTGCTCGGACACCACGGTGGCGCTGGGACGCACGATTCTGGGCAAGCCCGCCGACGCCGCCGAGGCCCGGTGCATGCTGCAGGCGCTGTCGGGCACGACTCACCGCGTGTTGACGGCGGTGGCGGTGCAGGGTGCACGCCGTCGCTTGGAGGCGGTGAGCGATTCGCGGGTCCGGTTCAGCCTGCTCACGCCGGCGCGCATCCGGGACTACGTGGCCACCGGCGAGCCTCTGGGCAAGGCGGGCGCCTACGCGGTGCAGGGGCGCGCGGCCTGTTTCATCGAGCACCTGTCCGGCAGCTACTCGGGCATCATGGGGCTGCCGGTGTTCGAGACGGCCGCATTGCTGCGGCAGGTGGGCTTCAAATGCTGAGCGTGGCGGCAATTCGGGGGCCGCGATCGCCTGAAACCGGTTCAGGGAGTTGACGTGACACAGCAGGAAATTCTGATCAACTGGTCGCCCCAGGAAACCCGCGTCGCGGTGGTTGAAAACGGCGCGGTGCAGGAATTGCATGTCGAGCGGACACTCGAGCGTGGCCTGGTGGGCAACATCTACCTGGGCAAGGTGGCGCGGGTGTTGCCGGGCATGCAGTCGGCCTTCATCGACATCGGGCTGGAGCGGGCGGCCTTCCTGCACGTGGCCGACTTGCAGACGGCGATCGCGGCACGCGGTGCGGACGCCGATGCGGGCAACGGCACCGGTGGCGCACGCCTGGGCCTGAACGCGCTGCCGATCGAGCGGCAGGTGTTCGAGGGCCAGGTGCTGCTGGTGCAGGTGATCAAGGACCCGATCGGCACCAAGGGCGCACGCTTGTCCACGCAGATCAGCATCGCCGGGCGGATGCTGGTGTTTCTGCCGCAGGACGATCACATCGGTGTGTCCCAGAAGATTCCATCGGCGCAACGCGAACTGCTGCGTGCGCGGCTGGTGACCATGGTGGGTGACGACGGCGGCGGCTTCATCCTGCGCACCAACGGCGAGGATGCCACCGAGGCGGAACTGGCCGACGACATCGCGTACCTGCGCAAGGCCTGGGCCCGGATCAAGGACGCCTCGGTGCGCATGCCGCCGTTGTCGCTGCTGCACCAGGATCTCAACCTGCTGCAGCGGGTGCTGCGCGACCTGGCGGGTGAGGGCACCCAGGTCATCCGGCTCGATTCGCGTGAGCAGTTCGACGCGTTGCGCGCGTTCGGCCGCGAGTTCATGCCGGCCGCCGCCGCGAAGTTGCAGCACTACAAGGGGGAACGGCCGATCTTCGACCTGTTCTCGATCGACGAGGAGATCGCGCGCGCGCTGGGGCGCCGTGTCGAGCTGAAATCGGGCGGTTACCTGATCGTGGAGCAGACCGAGGCCTTGACGACGGTCGATGTCAACACCGGCGGTTTCGTCGGCGCGCGCAGTTTCGACGAGACGATCTTCAAGACCAACCTGGAGGCGGCCCAGGCGATCGCGCGGCAACTGCGCCTGCGAAACCTGGGCGGGATCATCATTGCCGATTTCATCGACATGGTGCGCGAGGACCACCGCGAGGCGGTGCTGGCGGAGTTCCGCAAACAACTGGCGCGCGACCGGGTCAAGACCATGGTCGGCGGGTTTTCGCAGCTCGGGCTGGTGGAGATGACCCGCAAGCGCACCCGCGAGTCGCTGGCGCGCATCCTGACCGAGCCGTGCGAGGTCTGCCAGGGCAGGGGGCATGTGAAAACCGCGCGCAGCGTGGCCTACGACATCCTGCGCGAGATCCTGCGCGAGGCGCGCCAGTTCAACCCGCGCGAGTTCCGGGTGGTGGCGTCGCCGAAGGTCATCGAGCTGTTGCTCGACGAGGAAAGCCAGCACCTGGCCGGGCTGAGCGACTTCATCGGCAAGCCGGTGTCGCTGCAGAGCGAGGCCTCGATGGGCCAGGAGCACTACGACATCGTGCTGCTCTGAGCGGGCTCCTCGCCACCGAGCGCGCCGTGCTTCTGCAAGCGGGCGTACAGACCATCCAGCGCCATCAGTTCCGCGTGGCTGCCCTGCTCGGCGATGCGGCCCTGTTCCATGACCACCACCCGGTCGGCGTGTTCGATGGTGGAGAGCCGGTGCGCGATGATGAGCGTGGTGCGTCCGGCCATGAGCCGTTGCAGGGCCTGCTGCACCAGGCGTTCGGACTCGGTGTCCAGGGCTGAGGTGGCTTCATCCAGGATCAGCACCGGCGCGTCCTTGTACAGGGCGCGCGCGATCGCCAGCCGCTGCCGCTGACCGCCGGAGAGCTGGGTTGCGTTGTGGCCCACGATGGTGTCCATGCCCTCGGGCAGCGCGGCGACGTGTTCCAGCAGGTTGGCCGCGTCCAGGCATGCATTCACCCGGTCGCGGTCGATGGCCTGGCCCAGCGCCACGTTGGCCGCGACCGTGTCGTTGAACATCACCACGTCCTGGCTCACCATCGCGAACTGCGCCCGCAGCGCGGTCAGGTCCCATTGCGTCAGGTCGTGGCCGTCCAGGCGCACGGTTCCGCTGCGGGGCAGCACGAAGCGCATCAGCAGGTTCACCAGCGTGGTCTTGCCCGAGCCCGACGGCCCGACCAAGGCCACCACCTCGCCGGGCGCCACCGCCAGGCTCAGGCGATCCAGTGCCGGCCGGTTGTCGTCCCGGTAGGCCACGGTGACGTCGTGCAGTTCGATGGTGCCGTGGGCCCGCCCAGGCATCAGCGTGCCGCCCTGTTCGGCCTGCACGTCCTCCATCATCGTGAGGCCGCGCTCCAGCGCGGCCACGGCGCGGGTGATCGGGTTGGCGATCTCCGCCAGGCGGCGAATCGGCGTGATCAACATCAGCATGGCCGTGACGAAGGCCACAAAATCACCGACGGTCACGCTGTTGCCGCCGCTGGCGCGGCTTTGCCAGAGCGCCACGCCGATCACGGCCGACAGCGCCGCCGCGGCGATCATCTGGGTCAGGGGCGTCATCGCCGCCGAGGCGACCGTCGACTTCAGCGCCAGGCGCCGCAGGCGCCCGCTCAGGGTTTCGAAGCGGGAGGCTTGGGCGTCCTGGGCGCTGTGCAGGCGCACCATGCGGTGGGCCAGCACGTTTTCTTCGACGACGTAGGCCAGTTCGTCGGTCGCGTTCTGGCTGGACTTGGTCAGCTGGTACAGGCGCCGGGACAGTGCCTTCATGATCCAGGCCACACCGGGGCCCATCAGCGCGACGATGAGCGTGAGCTTCCAGTTCAGGTACACCAGGTAGCCCAGCAGGGCGATCATGGTGAAGCCGTCCTTGGTCATGCCCACCAGGGCCGTCACGAGCAGGTTGGAGCCGGTTTGAACCTCGTAGACCAGCGTGTTCGACAAGGCGCTGGCGGACTGGCGCGAAAACAAGCCCATCTCGGCATTCAGCAGCCGGGCAAACATGGCCCGGCGCAGCACCATCATGCCGTCGTTCGTGACCCGGGCCAGCGCGTACTGGCCCACAAAATTGGCAACACCGCGCAGGCCGAACAAGCCCATGAGGCCAATGGGAATCATCCAGAGCGGCATGGTGCCGTTGCTGAAGCCCTGGTCGAGCAGGTATTTCAGCAGGGCCGGAATCATCGGTTCGGTTGCCGCCGCCACCAGCGTGGCCAGCAAGGCGATGCCCCAGACGTGGCGCTGGTGGCCAAAGAACGCCGCGAGGCGGATGACCCGCTGCACCAAGGGGCGCTGCGGGGTCGGGTTGTCGGGCGGACTCGAAGTCATGGATGGGGCGGATTCTACGGTTGCGCCGATCCTGGTCCGTGCGCATGCCTGTGCAAACACAGTTTGTCACGGCGACCGTTCGGCTGTGTGTAACATGGAGGCCTTGCCCCAGCGCTCCACAGCCCCAAGCCTCGATGACGTTCCAGCCCTCCCGCCCTTTGCCCGTCGCCCGCCGCCTGTTTCTGCTTGCGTTGACCGGGGGGGCCGTGGTGCCGGCAACAGCGCAGTTCCGGGTCGAGATTTCGGGTGTGGGATTGACACAGTTGCCGGTGGCGATCGCCGGTTTCCGTGGAGAGGCCCAGTCGCCGGTCAAGGTCAGCGCCGTGATCCAGGCCGATCTGGAGCGCAGCGGACGCTTCAAGCTGGTCGATGCGACCGGGCAGGCCCTGGACGAAAGCTCCCGGGTTGAGCTGCCCCTGTGGCGCCAGCGTGGGGCCGATTCACTGGCCAGCGGCAGTGTGGCACGCCTGGCCGATGGCCGCTACGAGGTGCGCTTTCGGTTGTGGGACGTGGTGCGCGGCCAGGATCTCGGCGGCCAGGTCTACACGGTACCGGCGGGCGATCTGCGGCTCGTCTCGCACCGCATTGCCGATTTCATCTACGAAAAGCTCACCGGGGAACGCGGCGTGTTCTCGACCCGCATTGCCTATGTGACAAAGGGTGGCAGGCAGCACACGCTGTGGGTGGCCGATGCCGACGGCGAGAACGCCCAAGTCGCACTGGCCAGCCCGGAGCCGATCATTTCGCCCGCTTGGTCGCCGGGTGGTGACCAGCTCGCCTATGTGTCGTTCGAGGCCCGAAAACCCGTGGTGTACATCCATGAAGTGGCCACCGGGCGCCGTCGCCTGTTGGCCAATTTCCGCGGCTCCAACAGCGCGCCCGCCTGGTCGCCCGACGGCCGCCAGATCGTGTTGACGCTGAGCCGCGACGGCGGATCGCAGCTGTACGTGATGGACGTCAACGGCGGTGAGCCCCGGCGCCTCACGCAGAGCCAGGGCATTGATACCGAAGCGGTGTTTTCGCCCGACGGACGCAGCATCTACTTCGTCAGCGACCGCGGCGGCGCGCCGCAGGTTTACCGCATGCCGGCCGGTGGCGGCGCGGCTGAACGCGTCACGTTTTCGGGCACTTACAACATCTCGCCGGCCGTCAGCCCGGACGGCCGGTGGCTGGCCTACGTGACCCGGGTCAACGGGGCATTCAAGCTCCAGGTCATGGAACTCGCAACTGGAACCGTGGCCTCGATCACTGACACGACTGCAGACGAGAGCCCCAGCTTTGCGCCAAACAGCCGCTTGATCGTCTATGCCACCCAGGTTCAGGGACGCGAGGCGCTGATGACCACGACGCTGGATGGCAAGATCAAGGCCCGTCTGGCCGGACAGGACGGCGATATCCGGGAGCCCAGTTGGGGGCCTTTTCCGAAATGATTTTTTCAAGGAGCAAGACCATGAACAAGGGGTGGTTGGCGTTGGCGGCGGTGGTGGTTTGTCTCGCGGGTTGCAGCTCCGGTGTCAAGCTGGATCAGCCACCGGTGGAGGACAAGACCGGCGTCGACGTCACGGCGGGTACGGGCGCCAGCTCGGGGGCGGCCAGCGGGGTGACCGGGGTGAATCTGGGCAAAGGCGGGCTGGACGGTGTCGGGCCTGGCGGCCCCAGCATCGTGTACTTCGACTTCGACAGCTACGTTGTCAAACCTGAATACCAGTCGGTCGTCGAGAATCACGCGAAGTACCTGCGTGCCGACGCCAAACGCAAGGCCATGCTGGAGGGCCACACCGATGAGCGCGGTGGGCGCGAATACAACCTGGCATTGGGGCAGCGCCGATCGGAAGCCGTCGCCAAGGCGCTGGTCCTGTTGGGCGTTTCCGCTGGACAGGTCGAAGCGGTGAGTTTTGGCAAGGAAAAGCCGGCGGTCGAGGGTTCGGGCGAAGCCGCCTGGGCCAAGAACCGCCGGGTTGAGGTGAAGTACCGGTGACATCACTGCCTTTGATGCGGCGGGGCCGAGGTTTGTTGGTCGGCGCGTCGCTGCTCGCGGCGCTGGCGGGGGCGGATGCCGCATTGTTCAGCGACGACGAAGCCCGCAAGGCCATCCTCGACCTGCGTCAACGGGCGGACGCGCAGAAGGCGGCGACGGAGTCCATCGAGAAGCGGTTGACCGAGGAAAACAACCAATTGCGCAGAAGTCTGCTGGATCTGCAGAACCAGATTGAAGCGCTTCGTGCCGAACAGGCCCGCTTGCGCGGACAGGCGGAGCAGGCTTCACGTGACATCGCCGAGGCTCAGCGCCGGCAGGCGGCGCAAGGCCAGGCGATGGATGAGCGCCTGCGGTCGGTGGAGCCGCAAAAGGTGGCGCTCGATGGCCTCGAGTTCATGGCCAGTCCGGCGGAGAAGCGCGACTTCGATGCGGCGCTGGCGGTGTTTCGCTCGGGTGACTTTGCGGGCGCGCAAGCGGCGTTTCTGGACTTCGCCAAGCGGTATCCCAAGAGTGGCTACTATCCCAGCGCCTTGTTCTGGCTTGGGAACGCTCAATATGCGACCACCCACTACAAGGAGGCGATCACCAATTTCAGATTGATGCTGAACCTGGCGCCCGATCACGCACGCGCCCCGGAGGCCTTGTTGTCCATTGCAAACTGCCAGATCGAACTCAAGGATCCGCGAGCCGCCCGCAAGACCCTTGAGGACCTCATTCGCCTGCACCCGCAGTCCGAGGCTGCACAAGCCGCCAAAGAGCGCCTGGCCAAGCTGCGCTGATGGTGGTTGACGATTTGCCCGATCTCGATCGCCGGTTTGGCGCTCTGGCGAGACTCTATGGCGTAGAGGGCGCCGCCCGCATCCGGGCTGCGTGTGTGGTGGTCGTCGGCATCGGTGGCGTGGGGTCGTGGGCTGCGGAGGCCTTGGCCCGCAGTGGTGTGGGACAACTGGTGCTGGTTGACCTTGATCACGTGGCCGAGTCCAACGTCAATCGCCAGGTTCATGCGCTGACCACCACCCTGGGGCAGTCCAAGGTGGGGGCCATGCGAGACCGCATCGGCCTGATTCATCCAGGGTGTGAAGTCATGGCCATCGAGGAGTTTGTTGAGCCCGCCAACTGGCCGCATGTGTTGGGGGGCAGAACGGTCGATGCGGTCATCGACGCGTGTGATCAGGTGGTGGCCAAGACGGCGATGGCGCAATGGGCGCGCAACGCGCACTGCGACTTCATCAGCGTCGGTGCGGCAGGTGGCAAGCGACAGGCGCACCGGGTGGACATCGACGACCTGGCGCGGGTGACCCACGACCCGCTGCTGGCCCAGCTGCGGTACCGTCTGCGCAAGCACCATGGTGCGCCGCGCGAGGGCAAGGCGATCGGCGTTTCTTGCGTGTTCAGCCGAGAGGCCGTGCTTGCGCCGGACGCGTCGTGCGCGCTCGAGGGTGACGGTTCGCTCAACTGCCACGGATATGGCTCGGTGGTGAGCGTCACGGCAACGTTCGGATTGGCCGCGGCCGGCTGGGTCCTCGATTTCATGGCACGTCGAACGGCGGGCGCATGAGAAATCGGGGTATAATATGAGGCTCGATTCGACGGCAATAGCTGGTCGAAACCGATCGGGACGTTAGCTCAGTTGGTAGAGCAGCGGACTTTTAATCCGTTGGTCACAAGTTCGAATCTTGTACGTCCTACCACTCTACGAAAAGCCGCTTTCAAGCGGCTTTTCTTTTGCCTGATGGTTGGACCGCCTGATGGTTGGACCTATTGGTACTGATCCCCGCCACTGCATCGGCAGGCTGTCCGTCGGTCGGGGGGACAACCGCGCACCGCTGCCCAAGCGCCGCCCGTGCGCCGCTCACACCACCACGAAATCCGCCGCGCTCAGCGTACCCACCACGCCGATC
>JADHED010000892.1_pt1 | contig 29085 bp, 33 predicted proteins | sample 8952041 | NCBI WGS metagenome assembly JADHED01 (sample SAMN16124423, study PRJNA663239) | bioreactor sludge metagenome | isolation source: sludge (control) | place: India:Bengaluru | collected 2018-09-08
TCTTGAAGTCCGCGACCACGTTGAGGTCCACCATCAGCTTCTCAGCGACCTGGCACAGCATGATGTAGATGTCGCCGCACTCCGTCTGGAGGTCCATCAGGGTCTTGCTGTCCAGCTCGTTGACAGGCTTGTCCCCGATAGCCTCGAAACCATCAAGCAGCTCCTGGACCTCGTGGCGCATGCGGCGCGCGATAGCCGCCGGGTGTGTTGGGCCGAAGGTTTCATCACCCCAGGCCGTCATCGTTTCTTGGTTCTCTTTGTTCATTTCTTGATCTCACAGATGAGGTCCTTGCCCAGGGGCTTGGACGGGTCGATGCGGCACACCATCCGGCGGTCATACCGGGACGGGTCGGGCTTCCCGGCGGGAACCCGGACCTGAACCGGAGGCGCGAGGCGTGGCGAGGACGTGCCGACCTGCGCGCGGCGGATCGTCTCCTGGGCGTTATACAGGGGGCGATCCTCCGCTTGCGCCTGCGTGGCGAGGGGCAGCAGGACGGCCAGGGCGAGGGTCAGCAGTCTCATGATCGGGCTCCTTCGGTTCGGGGTCAGTGAAGAAAGTATAGTCACAGACCCCGAAGAAGTAAAGTGGTCAGTGCTTCGAGGCCGTCATGGACTGGAGGAGGTTGCCCAAGGAGGGGCGGGCGTCCTCCTCCTCGCGCTTGCTCAGGAAGGCGCAGCCGTGGTCCTCCAGATAGCTCACGTCCAGTTCCCACTCGCCCAGCTCCTCCATCGGGAGGTCCGCGGCGTTCATGAGCCCCGGCCAGGCCCGGCTCATCTGCTCCTGGGCGTCCAGCCCGAGTTCGTTCAGTCGCTCCTGAAACTCGCGTTCCAGCTCCGCCTTTTGGGCGTGGGCTTGTTGGTGGATGCCGTGGACGGCCCGGGCGGCGGTCAGGGCGTCTCCGGTGAGACGGATGGTGGTCTTGCGGCTCATAGCGGTTCTCCGGTGATCTGTTCGCCCAAGGACACGATGGTGTCCATCAGGAAGTTCTGCATGGTGCGGGTTTCATCGTACAACTGGTGGCGGAGGTGGATGAACTCCTCAATCAGCGTCCCGGCCAGCATCTTGGTCCCCATCATCAAGGTGCGCTTGCTGATGTAGATTTTGCCCTCATGCGCCCGGCCCAGGACCTCCTCGCCCAGGAACTCGCTGACAATGATCGGGTACTCCCGGACGGCGAAGCCCAGCCGCGCGCAGAAGCCCGCGGCCTTCTCCAGCCGGGTCCGTTCCAACTCGCTCAGGCGCATCGGGGTCGCCTCCTCGTGGAGCTGGTCCATGATCCAGACCTGCGAAGCCTCCAGCGCGGAGCGGCTCAGTCTGGAGTCGAAGTTGCGCGCCAGTTCGGAGACGACGGACAGGAAGGGCTTGGACGGCTCCACGCCCTCGAAGTCCAGCTGGTGCTCGAACGTGCCCTTGGGCGCGGTCACGGCCTTCTTGATCAGCGAGACTTCCTGGGACTCGCAAAGCCCGCGGCGAACGGCGACGGTGATGTCCCAGGACCACTTGATGGTCCGATCCTCCGTCAGGTCCACCTTCTTCTGGATGTTGTAGGTGAACTGTGAGGGGTTGTCCAGCCGGTAGGCTCGCACGCCCCGGTAGTACACGAAGTGCGACGGACCAGGATGGGTGTGGACGGCCTCGTGGCGCTCCAGCGGTTCGGAGGACAGGATGATGTCGGAGCGGGAGGCCCAGACATCCAGGAACTTCTCGCCCCGGACCACAATCACGGTTTCGTCCGCGGCGACTTCCGGGACCTCGCGGGCCTCGAACACTTCGCCCCGTTCGTCCATCGTGTTGCAGTACAGCTCGCGGAAGGCTTGCCACACTTCCCAGGTCTTGCCGACCTCCGTGGTGAAGCCCAGACGGCGGTTGTTCATCGTGACCACGTTGAAGTCATCGACCCGGACGCGATCCCGCTTGATGTCGAACTCCAGCTTGCGCTTCCCGGCGTGAATGGTGATGTCGCAGCCTTCGCGGAGGAGGATGGCGATGGCGTACTTGAGGCCGGTCCCGAAGAAGCCGATGGCCCCGGGGTTCTCCTTCGAGCTGACCCCGAAGGTGGTGATGGACTTGGGGTCAATGACGCCCTTGTTGCGGAAGATGATCACGTTGTGACTCCTTTTCTTGGTTGAGGTTGCGGGGGGTTATTCGACCCACACGTGGTGATAGCGGTCCGGGAGGTTGGAGCAGTCGCCGGAGGAGCCGTCGATGAACTCCACCCTCACGCACTCCTGGGTCATGTAGGACTGATACACGGTCGGCAGGCCGGTCGCGTCCCAGAAGGCCCAGAGCACTCCGCCCACGAGGAGGGCGGTGAAGCCCAAGGGGGCGATCAGCGGCCCGAGGTCACGGAGTCTCGTCAGCGTCCCAAGCGTGGCCGCGAAGGCGATTGACTTCAAACTCGAATCGCAACGGGCTTGACGCAGCAAGGTGTCGGGCGACTTCTGCGGGCCGCGCCCCGCGGGGTATCGGCTTGCCGAACATGCGGCGGTAGGTTTCTTGGAGTTCATGGTTGGTCAGCTCCTTTCCAATTGTGAACAGGTCTGTCAGTATCAGTGGCGGGTTCATTTGCGCCTCGTGTGAAGAAGTATAGTGTCCATTTCTGAAGAAGTAAAGTGGTTCAGGTCAATGCCCCCTCCAGCTCCCGCTTCGTTGCTTCCAGCGTGTCGCTCATGGGCGAGTCCTCAGAACGGGGGCTTGTCCGACTTCGGGCCGTCCTTCAACGGTTCCTGGGTCGGTTCTACCTTGGGCCACTCGAACGGGCCGCCAAAGTTCTTGTCCCAATGCGCCCGGACCTTCTCCAGCGGGGGGAGGTAGTACATGTACACGCGCTTCTTGACCATCACCTCGAAGCCGTGTTCATTGGTCCACGGAATCTCCGCCATTTCCTGCTTCGACTGCGGCCAGCCGTCCGGGAAGGCCCGGGCGAGCCACTTGCCGAAGCCGGTGCGACTCAGGCGGAAGTTCCGGCCCTGATCGCGGAGGTCGTTCACGTAGTCGTCATACAAGCTGTCCTTCACCACCTTGTTCCGCCAGTCCTGGTCGGTCTTGAGCAACCGGCCTTCCCACAGCTTCTCATACATCCACTGGGTTTCCGGCGACATGCTCATGATCTTCTGGTCCTGCAGCGCCCGGGTCTGTGGGACCTGGCGGACCTCGAAGGCGCTCAGGTCATAGGTCAGGAGGAAGTGGAGCAGGTGCTCAAGTCCTCCGTTGTCCAGATCGTCCTTGATGCGCTTGAAATAGGCGTGGTCCTGCTTGTGGCCCTCGCCCACCTCCATGACGAAGAACCGGCGCTCATCCAGCCCCGCAGGCACCACCCAATCTTCGTTCGAGGCGAGGATCAGGTGGACATAGTTCGGGGCCGCTTCCGCGTCCACGCCCTTGCCTTCGATCACCAGGTGTTCTTCAGTCACGAGGGTCTTGAGCACGCTTTCGTGCTTCTTGTCCCCGGCGAAGAAAGCCTCATCACCGAACAGCAGGACGGTATCGCGGAGGTGGGCGTTGAAGGAGCCCACCAGGTGCTTCGAGTCGCTGACTTGGAGGTAATGACGCCCGAACATCGCGCCCAGGACCTTGGCGAAGAAGGACTTGCCGGTGCCGCGGCGACCGCGGAGGACCACGGCCACTTCGCCCGGGCCGTCCGGGTGCTGGACCGTCCGCGCCATCCACCCGACCAGGTAGTGGTAGTGCTCCGGGTTCCCTGAGCAGACGTTGTCGCGGATGTGATTCAGGAAGGGCACGTGCTTCTCGCCCGGGAGGGAGTCGCACGCGAACCCGCGCCAGAGGTTGTAGGCTTCTTCGACCTCCTGCCCGGGGGCAAACACGATGGTCTCATATTGGCGGCGCTGGGGGTGATCAATCCAGAAGGCTCCCGCGGCCTTCTCGATGGGCTTGCCCTCCTCCGAGTGCCCAACCACTACCTTGATGTGGCGGTAGCGGTTGCGGAAGTCCTCGAAGGACTGCTTGCTGATTTTGGTCCGCTTCATCGCCGGGTCCCAGACCTCGCTGATGATCCGACACTTCCCGCCGATGTCCGCGATGACGGCGTGCTTCTCGTTGAGCTTGCGCAGCCAAGGGTCCACCGCCTCCTCGTGGGCACGTTCGATCTGCCGCAGGGCGTAGCCTTCCCAGTTCGGCTTGTCTCTGACGCTCGCGGCGATTTCGTTGGAGCCGGTGATCACCGCGAAGATCATTTCATCAGGGACCTCCGCCCGCACGAGGTCGCAGCAGACCTTGAACAGGGCTTCGGACCGGGAGGGGTACTTGGTCGGGTCCAGCGGGTCCTGCCCAGTAGCAATCAGCGCCAGCACGTGGTCGCTGATAGCCTTCCCGTGCTCATGGGCCCACTCCCGCAGCTCCTCCGTCCCGATGTCCGGGACGTTGCCCGTGATCTTGACCTTCGGACGGCCCCCGGCCAGGCCCTGCTCCGCCATCTGGACTCGAACCGCGGGGGTGAATTGTTCGATGGGGTAGCTGGCGTCATTCCACTCCACGAGACGGGCGAGGGTCGGCTGGCGACCCTTCTTGCGCTTTTTGGCGTTGGGGACATTAACCGTCCCGACCAGCCTGAGAATTCGGTCGATATTATGACAGTGGTCCGCCTGAAAAACTTTCTCAAGTTGGATGTTGTAGGCTTCCAGCTCCTGGGCCTTTGCGACGGACCCCTGAATCTCCAACTTGTCGGAAGGTTTCAGCCTCCACAACGCCTGAACCCCGCCCCCGGAGTCGATAATGAAGGAGGGGGGCGGAACAAACTCCTTCAGCAACTTTAGCGCCCGCTCCTTCTCCTCCTCCGGGTCCTCGCCCGCTCGCGGGTCCATATCCACGTGCAAGAACTCCATCCGGGCGATGTCTTCCTTGCTGGATTTCGAGTCGATAGCCCGGCGGGTCGGATTGAGGTTGTAATAGATGTTTTCCTTGCCCTGGCGTTCTTCAATCCACTTCGCGGCCTCCGGCCATTTCGCAGCATCGAAAGTGCGGGTGGTGGTGCGACCGTCAGGAACGATACTTGTTAAAACCCAAGGACCTTCCGGGCGAAACTTCTTGAGGAAGTCGATTGCGTCCTTGGTCTTGTGTTTCGGCAGTTCCGCCATTGTTAATTCCCCCACCGCTTGCGATTCATCTCACCTGCCCGTTCCTTCATACCCGCGGCGATCTTCGCCCGGGCCTCCGGTGAATGGACAGTCCTTTCCCGGTAGCCGTCCTGCGCCATGCGTTGACGGCCCAATTCAGCTTGTCGCTGCTTCCGCTTCGGGTCGCCCTCCCAAGCCCTGCGCTGGGCCTGGGACAGTATCTGGCGGACCTCCGGCGAAACCGAGTCGGGGACCTTCCCGCCCGCGGTGAGGTTGAAGCCTTGCGGATACATACTGGCGTGTTGCCCAATCCAGAAGATTTCCCGGGCGTTCAGGTTCTCCGGCTCCGCGACTTCGAGCAGCTGGAACTCCAGGGCCTCCGGTCCTTCGGTCGCAACGATTTCGCGCAGATAGCGGTTTGTGTCGCCCTTGCGGTGACGTTCCCAGCGTTCTTCCACGTTCCGGGCTTGCCCCACGTACTTCCGCCCAGAGGGTTTATGGTTGATCAGGTAGATGCCGCAGGTCATGTCAAAACCCCCAGTATTCGCGCAGGCGCTCCACCGGGGCATTCCCCTTTTCCATTTGAATCAGCCAGATGCGGGTACAGCCCAAGGCGGCGGCGACCTCGCGCTGTATTTTGCCCGCCCGGCGGCGGAGCAGGAAGCAGACCTCATGGGGTTTCAACTCGCCCAGGTGCTGGCGCGGTTGATCGTCCAGGCGGCGGTCCGCTTCCCATTCACGGTAGCGGTCCGGGTGCACCCCGTACTCCTTCGCGGCCTCAATTTGGTTGAGGCCCTTGCGGCGGCGGTGTAGCAGTAGGCTTTCGCCTTTGGTTGGTGTCACTGTAGCAGACATGTACAAATCTCCTTGGTTCTTGGAAGGCGTGTCCAACGTGCGACACAGACCTCATACAGGCGTTCTCGCGGAACCCGGCCCAGCATAGCGGCGGCCACCGCTCCATCGAATAGCAACCACTCCGTCTCCCCGACCTTCAGCAGGAGGAAGGCCCGGCCACCGGCCTTGCGGCGGCGGGTCAGCCAGGTCCTCTGCTGGCGGGTGAAGTGGTCCACTCGAAGCGGACCGCCCCTGGGCGGCCAGCGTTCAGCGAACTTGAGTTCCACCCAACCGTGGTTGTAATTCACGTCAGGGGTCCCGGGCACAATGGGGTTCTCCACGCGCACCGGGTCCAGCGACCGGATGACGGGGCGGAGGGAGTCCCACATTGCGGCTTCACTCATCCAGCACCTCCACCTCGATTCCGCACCGCTGCGCGACCTCCTGGGCCTTCTCCAACCGCTCGCGCCACTCCGCGACCCAGGAGGCTTCGCGGCCCGACACGTCCAGGCGGGGGTACACAATACGAACCACGCCAGCTTTCCCGGCCCGTTCTACGCAATCGAGACAGCAGGGGAAAGAAGTATAGAGCGTGAAGCCAGTCGCAGGCGAGCCCAGAAAGTTGAGTGCGTTGATTTCCGCGTGAACAACGTGCTGGTATTTGTACCCGCGGTCAGCGTACAGCTCCGGCGAGTCATCGTGCCCGGGCGGAAAACCGTTGAACCCGGTCGAAGCCACGCTGTTGTTGGGCCGAACCAGGACGGCTCCGACCTGCGTGGAAGGGTCCTTGCTCCAGCCCGCGACGTGTTGGGCCAGCCCGACATAGCGGCGGTCCCAGCGGTCCTGGCGCTCGCTCATATCAGCCCCTTCTCGTAGGCGATCCATTCGGTGACGGTCAGGGTTACGGTCCGACCGTTCTTGACCACGTCCTTGATCTGGGATTTCGGCAGCCAGACCTCCTCCACACCGCCGTGGTCGATTAGGTAGGCTTTGTCTGTCTCGCGCTTGATGGTACATTCGATGTCCACGGTGTTGTCGTTGCTGCGGCGCATATCGTTCTCCAGGGGTTCGCCCCGGACTTCCTCCGGGGTCAAGCGGGTACACTTTGCGCAGCGTGCGTCCGCAAACAAGTAAGTGACCTGCGCGTCACATTGATAGCAGAACTTCATGATGGCGGGTTCCCGTCCCAGCCCATGGAATGGCCCCAGCTCTGCCCAATCTCCACGTCCACCTTTGACGGGAGTTCGAGCGGCGTGCACGTCCTCATGATATGGGCGGCTTCCGCGGCCTCCTTCATGTCGTGTACGCTGAAGGCGATCTCATCATGGACCTGAATGATGATGTCCAGTCCGGCTTCCGCGCAGGCCACCATCGCCATCTTGGTCTGGTCCGCGGAGGAGCCCTGAATCAGCCGGTTCAGTCCCTTGTGGGTCCAGTCATAGTTCCCGTCCTTGTCCTTCGGGAAGCGGCAGCGGCGACCGCTCAAGGTCGTGATGTAGCCCACGGCCTTCGCCCGGGCTTCGCAAGCCTTCGCCAGCTTCTTGATGAACGGCACCTTGTGGTCGAAGGTGTCCAGGAGGGCCTGACCCTCCGGCCCCGCGGCCTCGAACCTCCGCGCCCCTTCCGCGACCAGGCGCTGACCCTCCGGGCTGTTCACGTCGAACAGCTGGAAGCGGGGGCCGCGCACGGCCATCATAGTCGGGAGCCCGAGCTTGCGGCACATCTTCGCCCCGCCCATCCCGTAGGACAGGCCCAGGTAGATTTCCTTGGCGTCCTTGCGCTTGATCCCCGCCATGTCCGCCATCATCTGGTGGTTGTCGGTGTTCGGGTCGTTGCGGTACTTGTCCCGGGCTTCGATGGCGGACAGCCAGGCTTGGTGCCCAATCAGGTCCTTCGCCAGGCAGGCGTAGTGGACCGCCATGCGCGGCTCCTGCTGGCTGTAGTCGTTGGACGCCCAGTGTTGTCCTTCCTCCGGGAGGTAGATGGCCCGCCACATCATGGCGAACTCATCCCGAGCCGGTTGCTGCTGGAGGTTCGGGTGTTCGCTGGACAGTCGCCCGTAGGCAGCGCCCGCGGTCCCGTCGCTTTCGTCATCCTTCTGGCGGCGGAGCTGGTTGAACGTCCCGTGGAGGCGACCGTTCACCATGTGGTCCCGGACGGAGCTGGCGAAGGTCGTGCGCAGCTTGTTCACCTTCCGGGCGCGTTCGAGGAGGTCCGCCACGGGGTGGTCGATTGAGCCCAGCAGCTCCTTGTCGATGTTGGGCTTGCCCTGGGAGGTCTTGTTCAGCTTGATGCCGATGTGTTCGAGGGCGGGGGCGATCACCTCCGGCTTCCAGACATCGCCCACGGCGATCCGGTGGCCGGTGATCGACCGGACTTGGGCCAGGGCCTCCGTCTCCTTCTCCAGCGCCCAACGCTCAATCATGTCGAGGCGGTCGCAGTCGATTCGGACGCCCCGGCGGCGAAGGCCCGTGAGGATCGGGAGCAGCTTGGACTCCAGGTTGTACACGCCCCAGAGGTCCTGCTCATCAATCTCCCGCTCCTGACGGCGGAGGATGTTCAGAGGCAGGCGCGTGTCCTCCTCCGCGTACTTCCCGACAAACTTGGCCGGGAGCATCCACATGTCCTTCTTCGGGTCAATCCCATAATCGACCGCGGCGGCGCGCAGCAGGGCTTCGTCCTTGCCGTGGAAGCCCCACCGCTCCGCGATAGCTTGCATGCTGTAGCTGTCGTGGAGTTCGCAGATCAGCGGGTCAGCGATCTGGATGTCACGGAAGTAGCGGACCCGCTCGAACTCGATGCCGTCCCCGGCGAGGTAGTCCAGGTCATACGGGAGGTTGGCCCCCACGAGGTCGCCGGTGAACACCTTTGCCTGGGCGCGGAGGTAGGCCAGCACGCCCTCCAGCGGGAGGTTGCCCCCGCCGTCGTGTCTGATGGGCAAGTACCCGCCCGGGCCGTCCTCGATTGCGAAGCTGATGCCGGTGATGTAGCTGTTCGGGCGACGGCCCGCCCCCGGCCCGAGTTTGCGCAGGTCCGGGTCCCGCGTCTCGCAGTCAATGGCGATCCGCTTGGCCCCCTCCCACGAGGGGAGGGTGCTGAGGTCCGGGGCCAACCAGTCGCTGGAGACGGTCGTGAACAATGGTTGTTGCATTACACGCCCTCCCCATCAAACTCACGCTGGATGCGCTCTTGGGCAATTTTGAAATACACTTCATCCAACTCCATACCAATGAAAAACCGCCCGTTGCGTACTGCCGCCACTCCCGTGGTCCCGGAGCCCATACAATTGTCCAATACCGTGTCCCCGGGGTTGGTGTAGGTCTTGATCAGATACTCCATGAGTGCTACGGGTTTTTGGGTGGGGTGGTGCTTCCCTTCGTTCCGGGCCTGCTGTCCCGGAAAGGGTAGGAGGTTAACGGGGTAGCGGCCCCCAGAACTTTCGGTTGTCAGTTTTCTTTGTTTTCCGTAGTTTGTTGAGCTATTCCCGTTGGGTCGGAGGTAGGGCTCCCCGGGCGTCATCTGTGGGAAGTAGGGCAAAGGCCCTGAACCCGGGTTAAAAACAAGGATTTCCTCAACAACCCGGAGTGGTCGTTTCTTCGCAGTCAGGTGTCCTGACTTTTGGTTCACTTTGTCCCAATACCAACTGTATTTGTATTGCCGTAACCAACCAACCACCATCTTAGAAGCAAAAGGCTGGGTGGCCGTCAACACCACAGGACCCTTGCAAATTCTCTGGTATGCACCCATCAGCCTTCCGGGGTCGATTTCGCAATCCCAGGCGTTTTTGGTGACCCCGTACGGCAAATCAACGAGGACCAGGTCCACGCTTCCGTCCGGTATTTGTTTCATTAGTTCAAGGCAATCGCCCCGGAACAATTTGAACTTGCCTTTCACTTCGACACCTCCTCAATCATCTTGCGCAGGAGGTTCAGGGCCGCGGTCAGCTCCGGGTCGGACTCCCAGAAGGTGAGGATGCGGACCACTTCGGCTTCGTCCTCCGTCAGCCCGTTCGCGGCGGCGAAGGCGTCCGGGGTAATGACCACGGGGGCGGAGCGGGGCAGCAGGACCCCGTTGCGGTACAGGTCCTGGACCTTCTCCACGTAGTGGATCGCCTTCTCAAGGTCCTGGCGCGGGTCCTCGTGCTTCTTGCGGTTGCGGGTCGCGTACTTGGTCGCGCAGCCTTCGGTGTAGCGGAGGCCGTTCAGCTCCACGTAGTCCCAGTGTTGGACGGGCGAGCGGTAGTGCTCACCGCCCACTTGCTTTTCGTTCACGCTCATCTTGTAACTCCTTCATCAGTTCCCGGAGCCGGAGTGTTTGCTGGCGGTACAAGTACCCAAAACACCCGTGCTCCCCGTTCATCATATCTGTATGGACCTTGCGGAGGTGCGCAGCGAGTTCTTCCACCGTGTCGAAGGCGTAGAACTTCAGCTGCGGGTCCTCCGCCCAATCAAGTCGCAGCTTCTCCAAGTCCATCGCGCACCACCTCCTCTCAGCTCCTCCGCCTCGCGCTCCTCGTCATGAATCTTGCTCATCAGGCTTCCCATTGTTCCGTCTCCTCACTCATACGCCACGCCATCGTCCATCGCCCGGGCCTTGCGAGCCTCGAAGGCGGCGCGGCGGCGTTCGATCCATTCCACTCCGGCCAGCTTCCAGTCGGTGGCGGCGACGTTGTCCAGCTCCGCCAAGGCGGCGTCAAAGCGGGAGGGGTTGGAGGTCTGCTTGAAAGCCTTGTGGGCCTTCAACATCGGGATCGCCACGCGACGGAAGAACGGGTCACGGAAGCCCACGGCGTCCGGCTCGCTCAGGAACATCATCAGTTCCTGGTTCCACTCCTCCGGGTCCGTGGACATCAGCGGGTATGGCTCCACGATCCCGGCGGCGTAGGGGTCGGGCGTCCCCTTCCCGGTCATCGGGTTGGCGGCGAGGTCCGCGAGCGGGGCGACCTTGCCCAGCACCTCCTCATAGGCGTGGAAGTTGGCGCTGACCTGGCGATACACGCCCTGCTCAACTCCAACGGAGCGGGCGACGTATTCATGGAGGTAGCTGAAGTGGACCGCGTTGGCCCCGTAGGCTCCCCAGATCAGATCATTGGAGCGGTTCGTGACCATCATGTCCAGGCGACCGTCGCAGGCGATCTGGAAGATGGCCTGGAGGTTACACGGAAGGTCCTTGCCCTGACGCCCAAGGTCCGCGTCCGCGTCCCACATCGACAGGACCTGGCGGCGGTCATCCTTGTTCGACTTCAGAGCCGCGATGATCTTGGGCAGCTGGTCCTCGCAGAAGTGCTGGCGCCAGCGGAAGCCGTAGGCCCCGTGGAAGGTCAGGCCGTCATCCGAGTAGCTGCGCATGCGGTCCACGAAGCGGGCGACGTACTCCACATCATTGCGTCCGCCCAGCATCCAGAGGCTTTCCATCAGGTGGAAGAAGGGGTTGGCGTCCCGTTCCGCCCAGAACAGCACACGCTCCGCCGGGCGGAGGTACACGGTGGTGACGGGTTCCGGGAACATGAACACGGGGCCGTTGCGCGAGTCGCGGCGGACGCCTTCGCCGCGCAGTTGATACAACGCCTCCGGGAGGGCCTGGTGGACGTTGCGGGTCTTGATGACTTTCATGGTGTCGGGTTCTCCGTTTCTTGAAACATTTTGCGTTGATATGACCGGCGGCTCATCTCCTCCGAAGAAGTTTGAGCTGCCATTTTGCGCAGTCGGTCGGTCTGTAACCGTCCCACCCGCTTCCAGACTTCTTCCCCGGGGTCGCTGTTTTCGGTCCAGGTTGCCCGTCCGAGCTTCCCCGCTGCGTGTTGGGCTTTCGCACGTTCAGACCGGCGCTGGCGTTCCTCCGGGTCTTGCGCCACCTGCCGGGCGGCTTCCGACATCTTGCGCTTCGCTTCCGGTCCGTGCTGGTATCCCCTGGAACTCCGGGCAACCGGCTGAGAGTTCATCAGCTCCCCTTTCGGGGTCGAATCCATGTGGAACTGCTCCCGCTCAGCAAGGGCCTCCGTGGAACACTCCTCCAGAATCTTGAATGCGAACTCCTCCGGTAGGTACTTGTTCCAGACATTCTGGAGGAAGGCGCAATGATGCCTCCCCGTCCGAAGCATCGTGCGGTGCCAGGCCCATCGGCGTTCGATTTCCGCCGATGAGCCCACATACCGGCGCTGCGTCGGGGCGTGCCGGATTTCATACACCCCGCAGGTCACTGGCCTTCCTCCAATCGTACTTGGAGCGCATCTTGCCTTCCCCGAGGCGCACACGTTCGTACTTGTCTGCCTCGCAAAGCACGTGTTCAATGTCCCGCATCTCAAACCGCGGATTGACGTCACAGGGCTCCCCGAAGGTAGCATTGAACCCCGGTTCGTCCAGGTCGTTCAGCTCAATCATGAGTTTGAACATTTCCGCGTTCGTCTGCTCCGGCTTGGGCTTCGCTCCCAGTTCCCGCCCGTACAGGCGATTGAGGCCGCGGATCGCCCCGAGACCGGCGTTGGCCCACGTGTAGATGTCCGGGGCGTTGCGCAGGTAGCGGGTGTGGCGGAGGTCAGTCACCACCTCATAGGCCATGAACGGTCCCCAGCCGATGTAGCGGGGCTGCTGGAATTTGGCCCAGACGGTTTCGAGCCGGTTGAAGGCCCGGAGGACGCCCGGAGTGGTTTCCAGCATCCGCTGCCATTCCTTGCGGTCCTCCCAGAGACGGCCCAGGACAATCTCCGCGATGTAGCGGTGCTGGGTCCAGCTGTACCACTCCTTGGAGGGGTAGCGCTCCCCGCGGATCATGTAGGCTCCGGTGTACACCTTGTTGCCCGCGGCGGCGTAGTCCTCCAGGGCCTTCGTCAGCTTCGCGGGCTCGAAGCCCTCCTCATCGGGCCAGGTCCCCGGCTCCGCTTCGTACATCAGGTAGCGGAGGGTGTCCGGCCAGTTGATGTAGCGGGCGATGGCGAGCATGAACCAGAGGTGCGGGTGGTCCGCGTAGGGCTGGCGGATGTGCTGGTCAATCCAGATCGTCACGGTGTCCAGCTCGCGGAAGATGTTGCAGAACCGCCCATCACGCAGAACCGGGTCCGTGGTCCAGGGTCCCGGCTTCCCGGCCTTGCGATCCAGGTAGATGTCGTGGCGGGCCTTCATGAAGGCGGCGATTTCGGTCAGGCGAGGGGTCGTTGTCATGATTGGGCTCCGAGTTCGGTGATGAGGTTCTTGATATCGCGCAAGGCGGTTTCCCAGTGGATGTCGCGGACCGTCTCGCCGTCCGCCAGGGCCTTCTCGCGGACCCGGGCGATGGTGCGGTGCTTGTCGGCCACCTGGTCCTCCTTGATGGGCTTCCCGCCGTTGCGCTCCTGGATGCGCTTCAGGCAGACTTCGAGCGGCGTGTCCAAGAAGGCCCAGATCATTCCGCCGTTCGCCTTCGACCACTCCTGCCACGGACCGTAGATGGTGCCAACTATGATGCCCTCGAAGATGACCAGCTCCACGCCCGGGATCGCGGCAGCAGCGACCAGTGCGGCTTTCACGTCATCCTGGCGACTGATGCGGTCGCAGCCGGCGGTGGTGCCGACCGCGGCGGGGGTGTAGTCGCCCAGCAAGGCGATCCCCTCCGGGGTGACGGTCGCCACTATGGGCTTGCCCTTGGGCTTGCCGACCTTCTCCGGCTTCACGCCCTTGTCCTCCGCGCGGTGCAGCGGCTGATGGACCGGGACCAGGCGGCACTCCGGGCTCCGGGCCAGGCAGCGCATCAGCGTGGTCTTGCCGGCTCCGTTGGAGCCGCGAACATTCAGGAACTTGATCATGGCAGTAGCCTCCCCGCCGTCGCGGCGTAGATGTCCGGGTTGAGCTCGATTCCGACCGCCTCCAGGCCCAGGGCCTGCGCCTCCGCGATGGAGGTGCCGGAACCCATAAACGGGTCCAGGACGCGCTGATGGCCGTATAGGCTGAACACTTGCCGCGGAATCTCCGGGAAGTAGGGCGTGGTGCCCAGGACCTTGACGTTGGAGGCGTTGTGGCCGCCCCGCACTGGAATGACCGTCTTGAACTGCTGCCGGTCCGCGTCCTGACGGATGCGGACGGCACCGGGATCGCGGGTGAACAGCAGCACGAACTCGAAGTTGGTCAGGGCGCGCTCGCCCCGCTTGGGCATTGCTGCCGGCTTCGCCACCACCCAGCGGTCAAACAGCTTCACCCCGACCTCCCGGAGGCTCACGGCAAACTCCTCCGTGAACATGGACAGCTCGCCATTCACCACGCGCTGGGTGAGGTTGATGGCGACCACCTTGCTCACCCGGCAAGCCTCGATCATGTAGGGCATGAACAGCGCTCGCCCCGCGTTGTAGAAGTCGCGGCGCACATCGAAACCCTCCCCGCCCACGCCGTAGGGCGGACTGAAGCTGGCGGCGCAGAAGTGGGCGTCAGGGAAGGTCCGCATGACCTCCAAGCAGTCGCCGTTGATCAATTCTGTCTTCATGTCAGTTTCTCACTCGATTGCATTCAGGAACTGGAGGGCTTGGGCAGCGGCGAGCACCACCCCATTCTTGGCGCCGCCGGTGGACACCCAGCAGCGTGAGCCTGCCCGGCGGAACCACCCAGATTGTCCGCGGACGTAGGGCCGCAGCCCGGTCCGCGTCTCGATGAGGGTGGAGCGTTGCAGCCCGACCTCCTCTGCGTGGTCCAGCGACCGGGCGACGTGCTCCGGCTTGAAACTGTCCGGCTTCAGGGCCGTCCCGTCGCCGAACCACACCACGCCGGGCTCGATGTTGAAGGCCACGGACTGCTTGAACGGCGCCCACACCTTCAGGCGGGCCTCCGGCAGCGTCCCCGCAAAGCGCTGGGAGCAGCCTTGGAGGCCGGTCAGGGGGACGCCCCGGAAGTGCTCCGGCAGCAGCTCCTTGCACCAGACGCCCGCGGCGACCAGCACCGCATCACTCTGGAGCAGCCGGCCGTCCTGGAGCATCACGGAGGCGTCCTGCGGGTCCACGCTCACCACGGTGCCGCGGATGTCCGCGGGCCGGAGGATCGCGGCCGGAGGGTAGTGCACGATGGACTCCAGCTTGAGCGGCCCAACCCGGAGGGGGATGGTGCTGCGACCATACAGCGTGTCAAGCAGGTCCATGGCGGCGTCCCGGTCCTTGACGCTGGCCAGCCAGGAGGGCTTGGTCAAGCAGCCTGCCGGGTAGGAACCGGCGAGCGGCCGGGCGTCATCGACGGTCTGGCAGGCGTAGCCCCGGGCGGTGAGGAGGTCCCGGGCGACGGCTCCGAACAGCCCGGCACCCACGATGGTGATCACGCCTCCACCCGCTTGGGCATGTGCTGGAGGAAGGCGTGCGCGGAGACGCAACGGGCCGCCCAAGGGGCAAGGCCGTGATTGATCTCATCGATGTCGTTGTTGAGAGGATAGTGGCCGTTCATGTGCGACTTCCACTTACACAATACCGTCTCCACTTCCTGAATGTTGACCGCCCGATCTGAAAGCGGAGGTGCCATGAACCCGGAAAACTCGCCCAACATGTAATCCAAGACCTTGGGGAGCACCACACGTTTTTTCACGCGGGCTCCGGGTGGGAGTGGGTAGCGTTGTTCAAACAGCATCAGGGCTGCTTTTTCGGGGTCTTTGTACATGAATATGTCCGCATTAGAGAAGTCCACCGGAACCCCCATCACACGGTCCAACATGTCTGCGATTTTCCAGGCTATCCAAGGCCCGAAGCCGTTGTGCTCCTGGGCGCGGTTCGAGACGGTCCGGAAGGGCAGGCGCTCATCCTCCGTCGCCCGGGCTCCCACGTACAGGGCCATGTTCTCCGGGCGGTCGCCGTAGCGGGCCTGGAGAGAGGTCACGGAGTCCACGGCGATCTTGGCCCGGTAGTGGCGGCGTTCGTGTCCCCGGGGCCAGCGTCCTCCGGCGGGCGTCTCCTCCTCGTTGCGGGCTGCGACCATCATCCAGTGCCAGAACTCCTCGCCCTCCTTCTCACTCAGGAAGGAGGCGACCCCGGCGTGGTAGTAGCACCAATATGCGAGGAGCCAACGGCAGAGCTGGGGCACGGAGAAGTCGCCCGCGGACTCCGCCCGGACCAGGGCGGTGTAGATGGGGTCCAGATCGCCGGTGGTGATCAGGTGTCGGCCAAACGTCTCGATGTCCAGCCGGGGGTAGTTTCTGCTCATAGTCTTTTCTCACAAGTATGCTTGACTGATTTTCCCGCTCAGGTCCTTCAAGATGTCCCAATCAGAGAATTGGCGACTGAAGGAAGGCTCCATGCGGACTTCTTTGTTGACATGAATACGGGAATGGATCGTCAGCCACTTGCTGTCGCCGTCCTCCGTGATCACCACGTGAATCCACGGAGGTAGCTTGAAGGGCTCCATTCTGTATCCCCGCTCCGCCGGGCACTCCACCCGGCGGAGCAGGTAGTCATAGGTGCGCTCTGAGGCTCCCATGACCCTTGCCTCAGACTTCAGGGCGAGCTTGACGGGCGTCCGCCTTCGGGGCGGACTTCAGCGGCTTGTGGGCCGGGATCGCGTGGCCTTCCGGGACCACGACGTGGAACCGCTCCGTGCCGTCCGCGTCGAAGGAGGAGCGGACCCCGTAGCCCTTCAGCTTCATGTCCCAACCGAAGCCGGAGCGGACGGAGGCCTCAGTCCAGGGCTTGTTGCCGCCGCTCAGGGCTTCGATCAGTTCGGCCATGGTCGCACCGTTCGGGCGGGCCAGCATGTCCAGGAGGATGGCTTGCTTGGAGCCCTCGCGGCACTGGATCGGGGCGTGGCCCGGGGCGGCCAGGTTGGTGCAGCGCGGGGCGCGGGCCTTCTTCTCCGCGGGGGCCTTCGCTGCCTTCGGGGCGGCGACGGGGGCGGGGTTGGTGGTTTCGTTCACGGTTTCGACCTTCTGGGGTTCGGCCTTCACCGGCTCCGCCTCAACTTCCGGGTGGGCTTCGGCGTAACGCTGAAGCATCTTCCATGTGCGGGCAATGGCGGTGGTCTTGTCGGCAAAGCGGCGGACGTTCGGGACGGACTCACCGTTGCGGAAGGTGCCGATGACTTCGTTGTACAGCTCGACCAGGGCCGGGCCGGACAGCTCGCTCAGGGAGGCTTCGGTGTAGGCGGCGTTGTTGAAGTTGATGGCGTTCATGGTATGCTCCTTTTCTGGGGTTGAGGTGCGATCTTGTTCGACCGTGAGAGAATCTTAACCCCAGTTCCCGAAGAAGTAAAGTGGTTTGACTAAACTTTTTCAGGTCCCCGTCCGAAGGCCAACAACCGTTGGACGGCGGAGGGCGAACCGTTGTACAACTTCTTCCCAGAAGGCCCGGGCGGCGTCCTCGTGCCCGGGCTTCCTGTACCAATGGTTGCGCCCCGAGGTGTGAGGAACCACAGCGACCTCGAAGCCCCAGCGATCATCCGCAAACCACTGGTGGAAGTCCAGGTGCTGGGCCGGACAGCCGAAAGCCTCTGCGACGTTCCGCCCAACGAGGATGACGTGCCGACCGCCCAACAAGGGCTTCATCGCGGCTGCGGCAATCCCCGCGTCCCGGACGGGCCACTTGTCGTCCCGCTTCCAGCGCCCTGGGAAGGTGTGGAGCAGGTTGGTGCGGTCGAAGGTCTTGAGGTAGTCCTCGGGCGATAGGCCCGCCAGCTCCGCCAGACGCCCTCCCGCGGAGGACCGCGGGAGGGGAGCCAGGGGCCGGTCCGGGTCCGTGTTAGGTCCTGGTGCTTGGCCGATCAGCAGGGGCTTGTTCATCTTCGGGTTCCTCCATTTCTTGGGTGACGTTCAGTTTGAGGGTCCGCTCCGGGACCGGGATGACCCATTCAGCAAGGCGCATCCCGGTCATGAGCAAGAACCCGGCGGCGATCAGCAGGACCGCCTTCAGGCTCAGTTCTTTCACTCGCACTCCCTCCGTCCGGTGGCCGGGTCAATGCGGCACTGGCTTGCCGGCTCCTCCGCCGGGGCGTCCGCTTCGGGTTCGCCGCCGTCATCCTTCACCACGAGGATGCCCGACCGCTTCCCGCCCAAGCGGAAGGTGGTGCAGCCCTTCGCCCCGCCTTCCCAGGCGCTCACGTACACATTCTTGAAGGCTTCCCAGCTGATGTCGGTCGGCACGTTACAGGTCTTGCTCACCGCGCTATCGACCCGGCGGGCGGCGGCGGTCAGGACGGCCACGTGTTCCTCGACCGTGACGCGGGAGGCGGTCTTGCCGCGGACCCCGAACACGCGCGCACCGTAGTCGTGGACCGTCTCGACCCGGGGGCCGGTGAACTCCTGAACAGTCCGGTCGAAGCTGTAGGCGAACACCGGCTCAATGCCCGAGCTGACGTTGTCGGCGCACAGGCTGATCGTCCCGGTCGGGGCGATGGAAGTCAGGTGGGAGTTGCGGATGCCGTACTTGCCAATGGCCTCGCGCACGTCCTCGCGGAGGGTCTTGACGAACTCGCCCGCGAGGTACTTGTCACGATCATACAACGGAAACGCGCCCTTGACCTTGGCGATGTGGGCGCTGGCCAGGTAGGCTTCATCACGGAGCGTGTCCAGCACCTCCGCCTCGAAGGCCAGGAACTCCGGCGAGCCGTAGTCATAGCCCAGGGCTTCGCCCGCGTTCGCCAGGCCGGTGACGCCCAGGCCCATGCGGCGCTTGTTCTTCGCCTCCTCCTTCTGCTGCGGCAGCGGATAGATCGCGCGATCCACCACGTTGTCCATCGCGCGGACCACCTGCGGGATGTCCTCGCGGTACAGCTCCCAATCGAACGAGAAGCCGGAGCCATCGCGGACGATGTACTTGACGAGGTTGAAGGAGCCCAGGAGGCAGGCACCGTAGGGCGGGAGCGGCTGTTCACCGCAGGGGTTCGTGGCGGCGATGGTCTCGCAGTAGTACAGGTTGTTCGTGCGGTTGATCGCGTCGATGAACAGCACCCCGGGTTCCGCCCAATCCCAGGTCCCGCGCATGATTTGCTCCCAAAGGGCGCGGGCGTCCACCTCGCGGTACACGCGGCCCTCGAAGGTGAGCGGGAAGGGCTCGCCGGTCTGGACGCACTCCATGAACTTGTCGGTGACGGCCACGGAGACGTTGAAGCCGGTGAGCTTGAGGGTGGACTGGAGGGACTGGATCAGTTGCGACTTCTCCGGGCCGTCCGGGAGTTCCGCCACGAGGTCCCAGAGGGGCTGAACGTCCTTCCCGGGCTGCTTCGCGTGTATGAACTCTTCAATGTCGGGGTGATCGACGCACATCACTCCCATCTGCGCTCCGCGGCGGTGGCCGGAGGAGGCGATACACTTACAGATGCTGTCGAAGATACTCATGAAGCTAATCGGCCCGGAGGAGTGCGACTGGAGCTTGCGGATCAGGTCGCCGCGAGGACGGAGGGTGCTGAAGTCATAGCCGATCCCGCCGCCCATCCGCATCGTGGCGGCGGCTTCCGCGGCCCGGACCATGATGGAGCCTTCGCCGTCCACGAAGCTGTCGTTGATCGTCCCGGAGACATAGCAGTTGTATGGTGTTACCTGGCGGGTGGAGCCCATAGCGGACTGGATGCGGCCCGCCGGGAGGAAGCGCATGCCCAGGAGGGCGTCCCGGAAGTCCGCGAAGTGCTGGTCATCGTCCTTCAGGGCCGCGGCGATCCGGTTCATGGCCTCGCGGAAGGACTCGCCGCTGCCGCGGTACTTCTGGGCGTGTAGTTCTTGTGAGTAGGGTACTTGAGGACCGTGCATTTTGCGAGTCTCCTTGAAGGGTTGAGGGCTTTCTATCATATCGTTGCTCCTGTTCTTGGGCTACATCATGACAAGGTCGATGCGGTTGGACGCCCGTGTAATGGCTGTGTACAGCCATTGCTTCCGGTCCTTTCCGTACCACTCATCAAACAATAATACGCTGGGCCATGCACTTCCTTGACTTTTATGCACGGTGAGCGCATAGCCATAGTCAAATTCCTCCGCGTCCTTCCGCTCCCAATACTCCGGCTTGTTGCCGTGGAAGTAGTGGGGGTGGGCGCTGACTTCGACCTTCGCGCCGTCCTCGCCTTCGATGTCCATGATGACATAGTCGCCGTCGAAGATCGTGTCACGACGGACCTTCCAGAGCTGACCGTTGAGCAGGCCCACCTCGTGGTTGTTGCGGAGGCACACCAGCTTGTCTCCTTCCTGGGGCAGGGCGTTCGTCCGTCCGAGGAGTTCCCGGGCGCGTCCGTTGCTCGTGATTCTCGTGGCGTTCCTGCCAACGAGGAGCTGGTCAGTGGATAGGACTACAGACCGGAGTTCATCGCGTGGAATCTGCTGGAGCGGGACCACCCGGCTGCTGCCGTAGGAACCGGGGCGGAGCACGCGGCCCTCGCGGACCTCCTTGGACATCCAGATGATCGGGTTGTCCTGGGCCTGGCGGTGAATCTCCGTGAGCAGGATGTCGGGCTTGTTCTTGAAGAAGGGCGTGCCGCCCACGGGCGGGAGCTGGCCCGGATCGCCCAAGGCGAGGATCGGGCAACCGGAGCTGAGCAGGTCCTCCCCCATCTGCTCGTCAATCATGGAATACTCATCCACCACGAGCAGCGCGGCCTCGAACAGGGGCGACTCCGTGTTGAGCTGGAACATCGGGCGGGCGAGGTTGATCTGCTCCGCCTTGATCGCCGCATCGACCTTCTCCACGAGGGTTTCCGGGACGGGCTTGTGGGTGAGGAGCCGCGCCCGCTCCGCTTGGAGTTCCTTCAGGCGCTGCTGCGACTTGTCCTTGGGGGTGTAGATCAACTTGTGGATGGTGCTCACGTTCACCGCCCCCGACTTCGTGAGGACGTGAGCGGCCTTGCCCGTGTATGCGGCGAAGTACACCGGACCGTTGACGGTCGCGGCGAGGTGTTTGGCCAGGGTAGTCTTGCCGGTTCCGGCGTACCCGGCGAGCTGAAACACCGGCTTGTCCCGGGTCTTGAGCCAGCGCCCAACCCGGTCCAGGGCGGCCTGTTGTTGCGGACTCCACATGATGATCGTTCTCCGTTTCTGATGAAAAGAAGGGGGCCACGAAGGCCCCCTGAAGGTACGGCCCGAGGGGGCGGGCCGTCCGGGTCGGTCCTCCCGGTAGATCAGAACACAGGCTTGCCGCCGCCTGCGCCCTGGGCTTCTTCGTCCGCGGAGCCCGGAGCCTGCGACTCATAGGCAGCGCGGGCCTTGCCCTGCTCGATCATCGACTTGATGTTCACGGCGGACTGGAACAGCGGGTCATCGGGCAGGAGGCGAGCCTGTTGGGCGTTCTCGCCGTCGAAGGCGATGGCGTCCCAGTTGAAGAACTGGCCCTTGTTGTTCTTCTCGCTCACGGTCTTGAGGCGGTAGCGGTGGGCGAACAGCGGAGCCGGAATGCGGCGACCGTCCGGCAGCGGAATCTGGATGGTCTTGGCCTTGGTCATCCAGCCCTTGTACTTCTTGATCTTGGTGGAGCTGAAGGCCAGGACCGCTTCGGAGGCGTTCCCGTCATCGTCCAGCGCGATCCCGTACACATAGAAGGTTTCGATCAGCTCGTTGCCGTCCGGGGTGTTGTACTTGCCATACTCCGAGGACGCTGCCTTGGCGTGGTTCACCAGGTCGCTGTTGACTTCGTGGATGCCCACGAAACCGCCGCCCGCCTCGCGGGGCTTCCACTCCACGTACACGTGCTGGGTGGTCGCCGGGACGAAGGCGATGCCCTTCTTGCCGTCCCAGACTTCGCCGGTCACGGTGTTCAGGATCATGCCCTGGCGCAGGCTGTCGTTCTCCTGAAGCTGCGGGCTGAGGGCCTGAAGAATCTGGAGGAACGGGATGCTGTAGTCATCGCTGGTCTGGTTCTCGAAGCCCGCGCCCGCGTAGTCGGCAAATGCGCCGTACTCCGCCATTGCGGTGTTCGATTCCTTCACTGCGACATCGGTGGTCTTGCTTTCGGTCTTGGCCATGGTAGGCTCCTTTGGTTCAATATGAGCGGGTCGATTGGGCCCCCGGTCGAATAGCCCTTGCCGTCTCACCGGCTGTACCCGCTGTCACCCGCGGGGCGGTTCGGTCGGGAGGAAGGCCCGGGGCCGTCCTCCGGCGTTCTGGTCACACCTCGATCTTGGACACGCGCTGACGATGGACCCCGAACAGGTCCAGTGGGACTTCCTCGCCTTCACGCAGCTTCTCGCGGACGAAAGCGGCAAGGGTCGAAGGATGGACGCTGGCGTTGTCGTCCACCTCGAACTCGTCCGCGAGACGCTGGCGCAGTTCGTCGGCCTTCTCGTCCTCGCCCTTGCCGAAGGCGACGGCGACCACGCGCTTGATCATCGCGGCATGGCCGTTCTGCTTGAGCCAGGCGAAGGCGAGCGGGGCCTTGGCCTTCGGGATGCTGGCGCGGATCGTCTCGTCAATCTTGATCTTCAGGCCGGTGGTGGTCTTGAACTCACCAATGCCGATCTGGTCCATGAGTTCGGGCACCTGGCGCTCCGCGATGTCGCGGAGTTCTTCGCGGGCCTTATTGAGCTGGGCTTCGAGGTCTGCGACCTTCGACTGGGCAGCGGCCTGTTGTTCGGCCAGCTGAGTGAGTTGGCTCAGTTCGCCACCGGCGGTCTGAGGTTGGACATAGTCCAGGTATGCGTTTTCAGTTGACATGTGGTTCTCCGTTTCTTCGGTGCGGGGGTATCCCAATCACGCTGAAGAAGTATAGCCGGTCAATCGGAAGAAGTAAAGAGGCCCGAGGCGTCCACCGCGATGTAGCGTTGGTCCTTGCCGCTCCACTGGAGCAGGGACACGTCCCCGTCATTGGCGTCTGCGGCAATGGCGACGGCGAACCCGATCAGGACCGGATTGCCCACGAGCAGGAGGTGGTCCCCTGGCCCGAAGTCGGCCAGCTTCTCCTTCAGCTCGTCAATGATAGGCTCCGGGCGGAACGGGGCCGCGGTCGGGCTGAGCAGGAACACCAGCTCACCGAACTCCTCCGCCGGGGCGAGGTTGAATTTGGGCTCGAACCGCTGCTTGTCGCGGTCCCAGCGGTGTTGGTTCTGTACAACAAATACACGGCTCATAGTAGTCTCACAACCAGTCTTTGAGGCGGTCGCCGGTGATCTGGCTCGCCACGTTGAATTTGTTCCTCAACGCTTCCACCACCTTCTCGTCCACGGAGTCCTCAGCCACGAGGTCGATGTACAGCACGCTGTTGGTCTGTCCGATCCGGTGGGCGCGGTCCTCCGACTGAAGGCGGTCGATCAGCTTGAAGCTGTTGGAATAATAAATGACAGTCTTGGCTGCCGTCAAGGTCAGGCCCGTCGCCCCCGCCGCGGGGTTGCCCACGAACACGCGGGCCTGCTCCTCCGGCGGGACGGCCTCCCGCCCAACCACCTGTCCGTTATGGTACAGGGGGCGCTCGCCCTGGAACCGGGCCTTGGCGTCCGCCCGCTCATCGTCATTCACCAGCCCGTCATAGCGGACCGCGCTGATGCCGCGCTCGCGGAGGGCGTCCATGATCAGGGTGATGTCCATCTGGAACCGGGCCCAGACGATCACCTTGTGCTGGGACTCCTCGATCAGCTCACAGAGCAGGTCCAGGCGACGGTTCGGCCCCGGGATTGTGTACACGGGTTCTGCTTCATCGTCGGTCGGGAGGTAGCCGCAGGTGATCTGCTGGAGGCGGAGGAGCCGGGTGATGGCGAGGGCGGCGATGACCGGGGTGGTGCCCTCCGCGCCCAGGTCGGGGGCGTCTCCGCAGTCGGGGCAGGGGTAGATGAAGCCGTCAAACTCCACCTCACGTTTGCCCAAGCAGGTCGGGCAGGCGTCCGGCGACGGCTCCGCGGCGACCGCTTCCGCGTCCCGCTCAATCCCGCCCGTCTCCAGCCACACGATGTACTCATCACGCAACTGGCGATACAGCTTGCCCTGCTCCGGGGTCATCTGGAAGAACCGCTTGCTGTACAGCTTCGGCGGGAGGTCCAGCACGTCATCCTTCGTCACGCGGGAGGAGACGGGCTGGAGGAGGGCGTTTAGCTGGTCCAGGCGGCGGTAGCCCTTGAGCACGTCCACGTATGAGCCGTCAGTCTCCTCCCACCGCTGCTTCACGGGGTTGAAGGCCCGGGTCACGTTCGGGTTCCAGACCTTCTCGAACACGCCAAAGTGGGTCTTGAACTCCGTGAAGGTGCCCAGCTCTGCCTTGTTCCAGTAGTCCTCAAACAAGAACTTGATCTGGCTGTAGGCGTCGAAGGGTCCCTGAGCAATCGGGGTCCCGGTCAGGACCCGCCTGAATGGCGCGTACTTCGCGGAGCGGAGGATGGACTTGGTGCGCTCCGCGGTCGGGGTCTTGATGTAGTGCGCCTCATCCAGGACGTACAGGAGGCGGCGCTTGTCGAAGAAGTCAATCAGCGCCCGCTTCCCGGAGGCGGTCATGAAGGCTTCATAGCTGATGGTGAGCCAGGCGAAGCCCTTGTGCTCGATGACGGCCTTGACCGCCTGCTTGTGCCGCTTGGTGTCGGCCTTCGGGCTTTGGTAGTGGAAGGCCCGGACGTGCTTGATCACCTCATCGGGTACGTGGTCCGGGATTTCCTTCTCAACCCAATTCCGGTGGACTCCATTGGGAGCCACTACCAGGACCCCATCAATCAGCCCACGGAGGTACAGCCAACAAGCAGTATCAATCGTGAGCTTGGATTTTCCAGTATTACCGGAGGGAAAGATGAGACCATTGCGACGGAACAAGAGGAAGGCGGAGGGGACCCGGAAACAATATTTATAACCGTCCGGGGACGGCTCCCGGCTCACCCCCGTTCCCATCACTGTCAGATTTTCCCCACGGTTCCGGGAATGAACCACCCAGGTGGCCCCGTCGTGTCGCAGCGAGGTAATCCGGCCCAGGGACGCGAGCACGAACTGGATGAAATCTGCGTTTTCCCTCACCGTGGAGTAAAACCGCACGGACTCGCGGGCGATCGTCCCGTCCCAGTGCCCCACCTCATCCGCAATGATAGCCCGTTCCTTCGCCGTAGCACCCCAGAATCGACCGTCGAACAGCTTGGTGCGGATCGGAGCCTGAAACGCATAGTTGACAAAGCCGTCCGGCTGTTCCTTCCGCGTATGCTCCCAACCCAGACGGGCGAGAAGAGCATCCAGGCGGGCAATTTTCCGAATCCGCTTCAGGTTGACGTAACAACGGCGGGTGTGTGGAGCATTGCCAGGGAAGTGGCCGTCAGCCATTACCGCGACCTGAAGTCTGAGCTCACCTTCCGTCAGCCCGATCCCCCGACCGCCGCCCTCAAAACGAAACGTAGCGGGGAGGTAGCGCCAGGCCTTCGGAGACAACCCCTCCAGTTCTTCCGCAGAACAAACGCGGATCGCCCCGGAGTCTCGATCAATGAAGGGCACCCGGTGCTCAGGGGATAGTAACTGGTCAAGGCCCCGCGGATGCTTCAGGCGAATCATCGAAGGGCAAGGGAGCCTTACATACTCCTGCGGCTCCACGAACTCAACCAACCGAGTCTCGGGGTGCCACTGAGCAACCGGACCTCCCCGGTACTGGTCTATGCGCACCCACCCAGCAGGACTCAGGTATTCGGTTGACGCGTCCACACAGCCCTGCTCCCAGAAGATCGCGCGGGCTTCTTCTTCGCGGGAGCGCAACCACTCCTCACGCTGGTGGTTGAAGGGTTCGGTCTTGAAGGGGTATTCCATAGAGCGGCTCCATTTCTCATAGTGATGCCCGGAAGTATAGCCCAGCTGGGCGGAGAAGGCGAGCGGAGAATCATGTGCGCTTGGGACGGGGGCCAAACGCTCGACTTCGTGTGCTGAAGAAGTATGAAGTGGAGTAAGCAGGGAAGCCCAGAGGGGCTGGGGTTTATATATTATTATTATTATTATTACTTAACTTACTTAACTTACTTACCTTAAACCCCCGGACGGCCCCCGAACAGCCGGAACGGTCGCCGGTCGCCTCCCTGGGCAGGGGGTCCGGGCGATTTATCGGGCGAAGTAGAATTGAACTGGAGAAAGTGAAGTAACCTAAGCGCAGGAGGGTCGGAACTGTTACGGCGCTGGGCTTTCGATGGCGCTTGGGGTCTATACTTCTTCAGGTGTGAAGGTAAGTAGCCCAGCGCATCCTCATTTCTGAAACCAATCCTTGAGACCCAGGAGGATCAGGGAGACCAGGCCGGAGAAGAAGATGCCCAGCAGGGCAACGGTCCCCTTCCGCTTCAGGTCCTCCCCGGACTCGCGCCACTGGCGGAGGTGTTGGAAGTCCCTCTGCATGGCGAGCGGGTCCGAGGTGTCCACCCCGAGCTGGATCAGCGTTTGCTTCACGGCCTCCGCCACCACGCTGTTCAGCTCCGCGTGGGACATGGCCACGGTTTCCGCGGCTCGCTTCGCCGCGTCCTCCACGGATAGTTTCGCCGCCCGAGTCGCAGCCGCAACGGCGATGTCTTCGACTTGCTCCGGGGTCATGGGCATATCGGGGTCCTCGCACCAAGATGATCTTGGGCCGTATTTTACGGAACCCAAGACAACTTGGCAAATTTCAGATCGCCACGCCCGTGGACCAACCCGCGGCTTTGTAGGCGCTCAGCACTTCTTCGTCCTCGACGTAGACAAGCCAGCCTATACGCGGAATACCGAACTCCCAAGCAGAACCGGACCAAATGGTGACTTGGCCCACTTTCCCGGCCCACGCACCGGTGGCGGCAGCAGCAATGATGTAGGTGTCACCGGTGGCTGGAGTGGCGGGTGGAGTGGCAAGGTCCCGGTCCTTGGCCGACAAGTGGAAGCCGAAGCGCCCGAGGCGCAGCAAGTTGGCGTCCATTTGGGCATTCCAGCCGGATTCGCCCAATGACCAACCGTAAAATAAACCGCTGCGGGGTTCTGTCGATGCAGGCATTTCTAAACTCTCCTATTTTGAAAATGTCAGGGAGCAGGGCCGCCCCAGTATTTGCCCCAATTATACCCATATCCAGCACGGTCTGTAATGACGTTGTGCTTTTGATAGCTGATTTTCCCGTCACGAACGGACTCTAGTTCGAAGCGGATGCGGCCGTTGAGGCGCGGCGCGGCCGCCGGCGTGAAATTGGTGGTGTAACGTGCCACGCCCTTGGTGATACGCAGTTCGTCTACATAGCATGCAGCACTTCCTATTCTAACTCCTTCCGTAGTCGGGGCAAATACTCCCCCGGAATATGGCCCTGGGGCGCTAACTGTAGCCTCGACCCCATCAACAAACGCCCTGAAGAGACCGGCAGATGTTCTGCACAAAGCAAGATGGACAAATGCGCCAGTATATCTTATTGGAAATGTGAATTGTCGCAGAGCTACAGGAGAAGATTCATAAAACATAAACCTTGCAGTATTACTGGCGCTTATAGAAAAATTAAATCTTAAGTTGGTGTTCCATTCTGATATTAGATTCCCGGTTGACGATGCTGAATCTAGTTTTAAAAATAGCTCTAGTGTCGATTCTGTCCCATAAAAATTAAACGCACTGTTTGCACTAGTATTAACGGCATTTCCAGTTCCAGCCCGAAGCGATGCTGTGCCAGATTTTCTTTCTGTTGTAGAGAGTGCTGCTGTACCTGTTGCCGTCCACGTTAATCCTTTTTCATCGGTAAATAAGGTACTTCCATCTGTGCCGTCAAAATGCAATAATGAAACAACATTATCCCAATAAGGGTCCGAGTCAGGCACGCCGGAGCCAAACCCACCACTGTCCGCCTCCTCCGCGCTCCACGTGTAACTGGTCCCGGTCAGCCCCGTCTCGGTGCGCAGCAGGGTGTCGGTCTCGCCGTACAGGCGCAGCGTGTAGGTTGTGCCTGCCTCGGGGCCGATGGAGCCGTCGGTAAAACCGATCAGGTTTTGCCCGGTTTGCTGTTTGCGGTCGCGGTGTGCCCAGCTAAGGGATAGCGCCTCCGTCCCCCCGATAACCTCTGGGAACCATTGCGAGTTAATCCGAACGGCGCCGGGCGGATAGGGTCGTGCCGCTCTGGCGGACATCGTAACGGCGTCCTCTGGAGCCTGCGCAGCCGGTAGCTCACCCTCACCAGTTACAGTTTGGAGTTTGACCTTTACGGTCTCCCCGCTTGCGTACTGTCGCTCATCCCCCTGGGCATAGTTGTCCCAGAACACCAGCGCGGCGCCCGCCGCGTGCGGCGCTGGAACCGTATCCAGGCAACCCCGCTTGACCGTGATGGACGTGTCGCTCAGCGCAGTAACGGCCATGATCTCCGAGTCACACTGCAGCCAGGTGCCCAGCACGACCTGGTCCAGGTCGACCCCGTCCTGAATCGGCAACGTCGTTTCGGTTCGCCCAATCGCTGAAGCCAGCTTAGCTCCGGGGGCGAATTCCAGCGCACCGATTTCCTCGTAGCCTGCGCCCGCATCGACGAACATCCGGGCGTTGATCGCCCCGGAAAGTGGGCGAATGGCCGCGGCGCCGACGAAGCCCGCGAGCGGGTCAGCGGCCAATATATTGTCGATTTCCGTCTGCCCACGAACCTGGACCAGCTCTAGATAGGGCACCTCGAACACCTGCCGCGTGTTCACCGGAACCGGCGAGACGGACGGATTAAGCGGAGGCGGAGGAGCCGAGACGGAGGCCGTGTCCGGAAGCGCAAACACGTCTTGGACAGCGGTGATTTTGATTTGGTTCTTCTTCCCGTCCCCATAGGCGATGGAATTGACCCTCATCACAATCGGGTCCAGCTCATAATCCTTCCAGGCGAGCCGGAACACGTCGCCAATGTTCAGGTCCTTCGCGTCCTGGTTGGCGTAAATCGTACAAGTGATCAACGGCGTGGACAGTGACTTCAGGTCCCGTTGGGCGACCCGAGAGGCGATTGCCGATTTGGTGAATCCCGGGTATTGGACCGTGGTGTTGATCACGGCCCCCTGCATCTGAGCCAGGGCGATGTCCTGGACCGTCAAGCTGGCCGTGTTCCCCGTCTCGCTGTCCCAGTAATTGACCGTGACCGAGTTCGTCAGCTCCCCGAAGGCGGTGCGCTGGAAGCCGTCTAACTTGATGATATTGTCTTCGTTGAGCAGCAGCAGGTCCTCCGCGTTGTAGCCTCCGCGGATTAGGCGCAGCACGAACTTGCCGGTGGTCCGGTCGATGTACAGGACGGCGTCAATGTGCTTGATGATTTCCTTGATGAAGTCCTCGATAGGCATCTGTCGATCCCAGAGAATTGATATGCCCATGCCCTCGTCGTAAAGAGTATCCGCAGCAGCCATGAAGGACGTGTCGTCAATGTCCGTCTCCGCGTAACCCATACCCCAGTC
>JADHED010000893.1_pt1 | contig 29057 bp, 16 predicted proteins | sample 8952041 | NCBI WGS metagenome assembly JADHED01 (sample SAMN16124423, study PRJNA663239) | bioreactor sludge metagenome | isolation source: sludge (control) | place: India:Bengaluru | collected 2018-09-08
CGGGAGCATCGCAATGCGCAACCCGTAAGACCAAGCCCTGGTCCCCGTTGAAGAGGCGCATTCGCGCTTTCCTTGTCGAGGATGGTGATGGATTCACGGTTTTCAGAAGGCGTGACGGTCTGTTCAGACCGTTGTCGGTGGCCTTGCCGCGATCCAGCGAGATGTCAGAGTCTGTTCCCACTTCGTGAACCCGTTTTCCGCGGGCCGGGGCGCATCTGGGCGCCCCGGCGAACGACCAGTGAAGTCACTTCACCCGCATGGGTACGAAAGCCCCGTCACCACTTCTTTCGTTCGGCTCACCGCCGTCGTTAACAACGGCGTAGGTGATGAAGCGGCTTTTGCCAGAAACGCGGCTCACGCGCGCAAAGCCGTTCGAGAGGCCGGGGGCGATCTGGGGAAGGACCTTGCCAATCTGGTGAAACTCGTGTGGGTTGAGGGAGAGTGTGGTCTCGCCTCTCACCCCTCCGGAGGAGCCGTCGAAGATCTCGATTCGAAGCTCAATGGCAGATCCATCTCCCTCGGCCGTGTTCACGAGCGCCAGGTTCGTTCGCGTCAGGCTGTTCTGTGTCAGCCCGAACAGCATTGCTGTGGCGCTGGCCGTTGCCGTCGATGGCACGGCCCCGTATGCGACGCCGTAATACCCGGCTCCATCTGGATCCGGGTTTGAAGTTCGTGCAGCGGCGAGAATCCCGGCCAACGAACTGGAAGGGGCCGAAATCGTAAGCGGACCGGTATAAGTGCCTCCAGCGGGTCCCGGGCTGGGACTCCCGGACTGGCGCAAGACCTCCACGAACTGCGGCAGGATTCTCTGTTCTGAAGGGGCCAACTCCAGTGGCAGGAGCGACGTTCCGCCGGGGGAAGCAAACGCGAGTTCAAGAGCCCGGGATGAACGCGATGTGTTAGTGAGAATGACCTCTGTCGAGTAAACACCGGCCTCGACAACCACGGGAAGAATGAGACGAGGGGCCAGGGATCCAGTTGCCGGCACCGGCAAGAGGAAGGAACCATCACTGTTCTGGTTGTCGTTGACGACGCCGTATGCAAAAAAGGGAGCGGTTCCAGCTACCCGTTCGATGAACGCGAAGTACCCGTTCGACCCAGCTGCGACCTCGGGAAGGGCTGGTTGAGCAAACCCTCCTGGCCCCAGAATGACCTCCATGGGCGCAGCCATGGCGCCGCCTTCTCCCATCAGAGTGATTCTCAGCGTGATGTCCCCGGAAGTGCTGTCGCCCGCGTTCTGAACCGCCACCGCTGACCGGTCGCGGGCCGTTTGCCGCAGTCCCGGAATGTAAACAGGCGCTGCCAGCAGTTCAGAGGGGAGCACCGCGGCATAGCTGAGACCTGCCTTGCCCCTGGGAGTGGGGGCGAGCGGCGGTACCGGAGTTGTGCTACGCACCATGATGGCTGCCTCTTTGGCTTCATCAAGTCCGTCAAACCAGACCCGCAGGGTCCCCCCGCGATCTCCGCTCTCGGGAACCGGGATTCCAACCGAGCGTAAGTAGCTCATAACGTCGGGGATAGCGAGCTGCCTTCCAGCTTCTAACCTCTGGGAAGCCGTCGAACGTCCGGAACCGCCTCCCATAAAGTCCGTGTACTCGAAGGTCATGTCCGCGGATGAGTTTCCGAGGTTCGTCAGAGTCATTTCGGACGAATAGTGAGAGCCGGCCCGTCCGTGGAGATCCAGGACGACGGGGACGAAGAGAACGGGTCTGGCAGCCAACTCGGCGGCGAGGTAGTGCTGTCCGTAGCGGTTCGACCACCCGTGAATCTTCGACTCGGTTCCGTCGTAAATCGTGGAGTTATAGGAGGTTGGTGAGCGGAGCCCGGGATCGGCCCACGAATCTCCTCCCACGATGGAGAAGTAGCGGATGTAGTCGCGAAATGCGAGACGAGCGTAATCCAGGTACTTTCGCTCTCCGGTTTCGGTATAGAGAAATCCTGCCGCGTTTGATGCCTGCAGGAGGTAGGCGATTTGCCCCTGCATCTGGGTTTCGATGGGTTCTGTCGTGGCGTAGACGTAGGGGATTTGCCGTGGGCGATAGAACCCTTCAGAGTTTGTGTCGCCCCCGTAGGTGATTTCCATGAGGTAACCCGTCATTCTCTCTATCAGCCCCAGTAGCCTCTCGGCGTAGGCGGGATCACGATCCTTGAAGACCTCGGTGTAAGCTTCGATCGCGGGTTCCAGGAAATAGAGATGCTGAAGGGGAGAGCGATGCAAGAAGTCTGGCCCTTCTGTCCCCGGATCCGTGTCGTAGACGAACCCGCGGCCGCCAGCTGCCGCCTCGCGCGTTAACACATCCTCGAGAACGGCCTTGATCGCCTCTGGGATGGTCTTTGTTCCCCACGCCGTTGTCACGATGGTGGCATCCGGTTCGATCCGGTAGCGTGCGACCAAGTTCTCCGTCAACCAGCCGTGAAGTCTGATCTCGCTTGTGGAGACGTGCCCATTCTCAGAGAACGACTCGTAGACGTACTGCCGGATCCCTTCCTGGATCTCGTCAAAGCCGTCCCGGCCGCGCGGGTCGCCAGTCAGGAGCCAATGCAGGCCGTAGCCCTGGCTCCACGTATGGGTGGGCCGTCCGCCGCCAAAGCAGTTGTCTGGAGTGTCGTGAGATGGGCGGTCCTCCCAGTTCTTCTGGTAGTTAAACGCGCCGCCATCTCCCGATGTGTGGTAGATGTCGAAATCGATTTCATGCCTGGCGAAGAGGCGGGCGGCGTCTCCGAATGGCAGGATCCCGGTCCGCATGAGCTGGAGGTACATGCCGTAGCTCCAGTCGTAGTGGTTGCCCGAGAGTGATCCGCAGCCATTTCCTGCCCACCGCAAGTCTCCGTAGTCATTCCAGCTGGAGACGTCCTGGGAGAGATGGCCAAAGACTGTCAATCCGGTCAGATTGGGTGGGTTCTCGACTTCAGAAATGAGGACCTTCGCACGCTGGAGTTTCTCGAAGTGATCAAGGTCAGCTTGCCGGGAGGCCAAGAGGCCTGTAACAGCGGGCGTCATGGTGCCCCAGGCCTTCGTCGAGGCGTAATACGCGGGCGAAGCGAGGGCGAGGGGCGGGGCGCTGGCGGAGCCAGGCGTTGGCTCTCCGGCTGCCGTGAAACGGGAATCGAGGAGTCTGGGATCCTGGCCAGGCGAGAAAAGAACATCCCAGGTTTTTTCGACGCCCTGTCCGAAGACGTAAGGTCCTCCGGACGGCAGCAAAACGGCTCCAAACCTGGCGCCTTCAAGGGTGACGGACGGCCCAGGCGTACAGGCCCCGGGATCCCAGCAGAATGTGTTGTTGTTGCGAAACGTCGCGGAAACGCGAAGGTCAGGGGAATCCTTCTGAAAAAATACGCGGACGCGAAACCTCACGAGGTCATTCCCAAGCCCGGTTCCCTGATTTCGCCATGAGCCTTCCACACGGAGCGTCGCCGCGATGGGTCCCGGGTCTTCGACGGTCCAACTCGCGGGTTCTGCCACAAAGGTGCCAGCGCCAGCACTCACCTCGAACGGGGCCCCTCCGAGTCGCAACTCCCGTTTGTTGAAGCCAAAGGTAGCGGCTCCTGTTCGTACCGTCATCGTTTCAGCCGAATCCTCGATGATGATCCCCGTCTGCGGCGGTGCCGTGACGCCAGTCTCGAGTGTCACCTCAGAGCGTCCTGGTGCCGCCGGTACATCGCTGATGAAATCGGCCCGCAGCCAGCGGATGCTGCCTCCGGGCCAGGTCGCAAGTTTGCGAAACTGGGCTGGCAGGGTCACTCCATTCCGCACGATGCGAATCCCTTCGGTTGATGCAAGCGCGCCGTCGGGAAAGGGCACTCCTGCCCGGACGAGAACCCCTTTCAGGGCGTTCTGTGCCCGTCCCTCGACAGAGAGAGAAACCGAAAAAGCCTGAGCTTTCAAGGCGGAGAGGGTCAGCAATACGAGGAGGAAAGAGTTGCGGTGCCGCAGTGGGCTCATGAACGGGACCTCGAGCTAATCGTATGCTGGAAAAGAAAGGGAGTCTGTGACGGCCGTCAAGGCAACCGGAAGGAAGAAATGAACCGCCTTTTGGGGACCACCTCGGGAATCCAGTGGTCCTTTTCCACTCTGTTCCGGGAGCCACCTCGCCAGCCGCTGTCGTGTCGTTTCCAAGCGCTTCGGTAACCCGTTCATCGCTCCGACCCCTTTCGGTTTCGAGGCGTAAACACCCGGGCATTCGCATTCACGGACGCTCGCCGCAGGGACACGAGTGTGTTACGTTACGACAGGAGGTTCCCGATGAGTCGGAATGACCTACCCGCTCAAAGAACAGCCGTGTGGCTGCGGTTGCTTCTCTGCCTGTGGCGTAGCTCACAGGCAGGGAAGCAGGGATTCCGGCAAACAGTGCTCGCCGCCTCGCTGTTCTGTGTCCTTGCTGCATCCGCACAGGCCTTGGGGGCTCCTCACATTTCCGCAACTGTTCTGAGCGGCCCGCCGGGAACCCGTTTCCCAGTTTATGGCACTGGCTTTACCCCTAACCGATGGATTACTGAGTACGTGAAGCCGCCGAATGGCTCTGAGTTTTCCTATTTCGGCCCGCAGGCAGATGCCAGCGGGGCGGCCAACTCGGCGTTCAACACTTCTCCAACCGATCCGCCTGGGAACTACACGATCACGTGGAAAGACGATGCCACGGGCATCAGGTCAAATTCAGTGACGGTAACGGTGACGGGTTCGTGCGCGTATTCCCTTTCGCCTTCGGGAGTCACGGCCCCTTCGACAGGGGGGGCATTTTCATTCCAGATCAACACATCGGCGGGTTGCGCGTGGACGGCCACCACCGGCGTGACATGGATAAAGAACCTCACACTCAGTGGAACCGGTTCGGCCAGCGTTTCGTTCTCGGTGGAGGCAAACCCTTCTTCAAGCCAGAGGACAGGTAGCATCACAGTCAAAGATAAGACGTTCACGGTGATGCAGCAAGGAACCTCCTCAGGTGGACTTCCAGACCTTGTTGTGGTCAGTCCCTACATGGTCGACGCACAAGATCAACCCGTAACAGCCGTCAAGGCCGGCGACAAGGTGTACTTGCGGTTCTCCGTGAAGAACCAGGGCAGCGGATCCATGAGGTCGAATCAGCTCGGATTGGCTATCCTCGTAAATGGATCCCTATTCGATTCCGGGGTTTTGGCGGTTCCGATTCTGGGACCAGGGAGCGCGGCGGGATTCAAGTCGGAGCTATGGACCGTAACGGCTGGCCCTACAACGGTTACGATTATGGCGGACACGACAAACCTCCATGAGGAGTCGAACGAAAGCAACAACTGGTTGGAGTACTCAGTTCCATACGCGAGTACTCCGGCTCCTGCGATTGTTTCGTTTCTCGCAACGCCTTCGCTGATTGAATATAATGAGGCCACGGCGTTATCCTGGACGACGCAGAACGCAACGACTGTAACGATCGAGCCCGGGCTCGGCGCCCAGCCTGTAAGCGGTACCACGACAGTCAAACCAACCCAGGACACAACTTATACGTTGAGCGCTTACGGAGACGGTGGCCTGTTTGTAAGGCAATCGGTACAGGTACGAGTCAAGGTGGGCGGCCGTCTCAGTGGTTGGGATCTGACCGGGACGGTTCCATTTACCAGCACGTTTCTTGCCGCTGCATGGGGCGGCACCCCGCCCTATACGTACATCTGGAGTTGGGGGCAAACCACGACAACTGACCTTGTTTTCAAGGCATGGACAACGGCTGCGGGTTCTTTCGATGTCACATGTACCGTCACGGATGCCCTCAATAGTACGGGAATAACAAATCCCGTGAGGGTCGACACGGTGGCCGCTCTCCAGCTTCGGGTGAATCCATATACAGTCAACCTGGCAAATATCAGCGAAGGGGCCAACCGGTTCAACCTTTGGATTGATCTGGAGGATGTCTCGACTGGCACCGCAACCCCGGCGGATCCAAAGCTCTATGAATTCCGGATCGTCCCTAAAGACAATACGCAGGGAACTGTCGTTTTGGCCGCGGGAACGCTCGACGGCCACAGGCCCGGCCCGGCATCCAGAATCAGCATCCACTTTACCTTGGAGAAGGACAGAGGGTACCGAGTCGATGACGGCGTTCTCCAGATCAAGCGACGGAGCGACGGAGCCGTCTACACAGTCCCCAGTAGCGATTTGATCATTGACGTGGCGGGCACAGAATTCAACATGGGCGTGCATGCGTTTCCCTTCCCAAATGGCCAGACGTTTATTAGGCTCGATCAGACGCCGTACATAAATGCCCTTGAAACCCTGGCACTGTATCTTCAGAATCAAGATGCATTATGGGCGGCCGTGGGCAAGGAGAGAGACTTCTTGTGGGATGTCAAGCCCCATGGTGTTTGTGCAGGCATGGCTCTCAGTGCTGTTGCCAACTTCAACCATAGGAATGATGACGACGGTCCGTGGGGAGATCCCTGCGATAGGGAACCCCAGGATCGCGGCTGTTATTTCAATTCTCCGAGCGATAACAGCTGGAAGGATGCAATCGAGAACAGGTCAGACCTGCTGGACAACGGTAGACCCTCCTCGAATAGGCCGTTCTTGACCGCCAATGTCTTCTCAAGTACATCTGGTGACGGCACTGCATGGAGTGTAGAGGCTGCCAAGAAGATTACTTACTATCACTTCGTTGACAGCGTGAACGCCTCCGAAGACGTGGGCGGTGCCTCGGCGAAGTTACATCCGAGCGAAACTCACCCTTATGACCCCAGTCGCGTCGTTGACGCCATTCATGCCGGAAAAGCGTTAGTACTGAATCTATACGTCTATAACTTAATCACGTTAAACGGGCACGTAGTGGTCCTGGCACAGGCGCTTCGATGGACGGCTGCCGGAAAAACCAACTGGAAGCTTGTCATTTACGACCCCAATTATCAGCTCTCCGAGCGTGATGCTGAACTGGCACCCTTCCGGGAAATGTGGTGGGATCCCACGCAAGTATTCACTGGGAATTACTACTTCGGCCATATTATAGGTGATATTGGCGTGCATCGAGCGTAAAATTCTCATTCATGGAAGAAAAAGATGCACGATCTTTATCGCCGGCGGCCCAGGAGGTGATCCGAATTCGCGCCGTTGAGGCGGCCCTGAAGGGGATGAGCCGGGCCAAGGTGGCGGAAACGTTCAAGGTGGCGCCGGGGACGATCAGCAAGTGGAAGGGTCAGTACGAAAGGGGAGGATGGGAGCGTCTGAAGGCGCGGCCCAGGGGCCACGCGATAGGGGTTGGCCGAAAGATCTCACCCGAGATCGAGTCGAAGATGCGGGCGTGGGTCGTTGGAAGTTGCCCGGATCAACTGCGGCTGCCTTTTGCCTTGTGGACCCGGCAGGCCGTTGCGGACCTCCTGTTCGACCGCTTTGGCATTTCGATGCCGCTGCGAAGCGTGGGCCGGTATCTGAGCCGCTGGGGAATGACACCACAGGTTCCCGTCCGGCGGGCCTACGAACGGAATCCGACGGCGGTGAAGAACTGGCTGGAGACAGAATTTCCAGGGATTCAAGAAAGAGCCAAGAAGGAGAAAGCCCAGATTCTCTGGGGAGACGAAATGGGGCTCAGAAGTGAGCACCAGACAGGAACGAGCTTCGCGCCAAAGGGGAAGACCCCGGTGGTGCAAGGAAGCGGCAAGAGGTTCGGGCTCAACATGTTGTCCGTGATCGCCAGGACTGGTTTCATGAGCTTCCTGATCTATGCGAAGAATTTGACGTCAGAGGTCTTCATCGACTTTTTAGGACGGCTGATCTCAAGAGCTGGACGGAAAATATTCCTCATCGTAGACAGCCACCCGTGTCATCGTTCTGGCCAAACTCGCGATTGGGTGGCAGCGCACTCGGGCAAGATTGAACTGTTCTTTCTTCCTGGCTACAGTCCAGACCTCAACCCCGACGAATACCTGAACCATGACGTCAAGGCAAACGTCTTCAGAAGCGGGAAGCCACGGAACCAACGCCAGATGACGGCCAAGCTTTATCGTTACCTTGCCAATCTGCAACGGAAAAAGGCCAAGGTCCGTTCTTTCTTCCAGGCCAAAACCGTTCTTTACGCAGCGTAAGTTCGACGCCACTACGTCGCGTCACCTATAAAGTGGCCGAAGTAGTACCTCTGCCGCGTGTACAAGGCAACTGGGAACGGTGCCCCGGAAAACTGCAGGGAGTGGAGTATCGGAGGAGTCATTTATCCCGGCAAGGGAGACAGCCAGTTCGTTGCGTCGCGACGGAATCAGGACGAAGAGCAGGGAATCCTGTCAAGCGATACCGGGGTGGCACACGAGCCCCGGACGTCAACACCTCGGCGTTCTGTTCGCGATCTCGAACCTGGATACATCAAGGTTCTGATGCTTGGCGCTTCCACTTTCAGAATTGCTGATGTATCAACGGGCGTCACCGTCGATCCTGCTTACTATGGAGTACCCGATGGAAAAACGGTGATCTACAGAAAGACGCCCGATTCGGTTCTCACAACATTGTTGCTCCCTTCCCAGGACGGAAAGATCTGGAAGATCGAAGCGACGAAGGATCCCTCGATGTCACGGCTCAAGGTCTTCGTTACCGTACCAAAGGAGGATGGGCGTGTCTCCACCATTGGTTACACCGGGCTTCAGACATCGGAATCTGATTCAACGTCCGTCGAGTTCCTCGTGGGAATCGACAACAAGAATCTCGACGTACTGCGTACAGGACCTCGCACCCCGGATGTAGTAAAACCGTCTTATGTGCATCAGTTTAACACCAGTGTGCCGACTGTGTCCAACCTCAGCGCGCGTTCACGTGATGGTGACGTTAAGCTCACATGGATCAACCCGGCTCATCCCCGTTTATCCAAGGTTCGGGTATTGAGGAAGTACTCGGGTGTTCCGGCGGACTATAACGACGGCTCCGTCCTTGCGGAAGGAATGCTTGAAGCCGCCACGGACCGTCCGGCGTACCCGCTCGCCTTCTACAGCGTTTTCGCTTTTGATGGCTCGGATGCGATGGAAGCACAGTCTATCTCCATCGACACCAGGCTTCATTGTATCACTGGCCGCGTGATCGACTCCATTAGTGGACTGCCACAGTCAGGTGTTGAAGTTATAGCATCTGACGCCGCGGGCTTGCTGCGATCCTCAACTTCTGGCCGTGATGGGGCCTACGCCATCTGCAGCCTGTCACCTGGCAACTACAACGTGTCGGTTCGCACTGACGGGACGGGTTCCATCATCAGCACGGTTCCGATTGCGATAGGTCCTTTTGACGGGTATCTCGATTTCGATACGGCGAGAGGACCGTTAACCGCGACTTTTACAATGAACACCGGTGATCCTAGCGTTGATACCCCACTGACGTTTTCCGGGGCATCCAACGGCGGAGTCACAGACTGGAGATGGAGCTTCGGAGATGGTTCGACTGGAGCCGGCCAGAACGTCTCGCACACTTATCGGAGTCAAGGGCGCTTCGAGGTCACTTTGCGGGTGTCGAATGGAATCAACTCGGCGACCGCTCGTCGAACCATTGACGTAGGCCCGCCAAGCCAGAGGCTGGCACTGTCGAGGTCTCGAGTTCGAGTCGACGTCACCTGGCGAAGCCAGTACACCGGAGCAACCGGAACCGCATTCGCCCTTCCGCAAAGTGACAATTTTGGTTACTTCTACTTTTCCGATAGAGCTAATCCTGAGGTTTTCGTCAAGGTTCTGGACTTCGGAACGAATTCCCCCTACTTGCTTTTCTATGCGGGGTTAACGGATTTCGAATACACGGTCACGTATACCAATGTCGCTACGGGCGGAAGCGTGAAATTTACAAAACCGGCCGGCTCGCTGAACGGTTGGGGAGACGATACGTCCCTGCCCCACGTGAGCGTAAACGGGGCGCTGTGGGACGGGACAAGCGATCATGTGAGACCTGTTCCGCCTGGTTTCAGGGTTGTTGACTCTGGTACCACCGCTCTCCTTCAAAACGGCGTCCCCGAACCTAGACAAGTACACGACCCTGTCCCTTCAGCTGTCAGTCTTGCTTTGGCCAATGGAACCGTTCAGGTTTCGGTGACCTACCGCAATCAATACAGTGACCAGACGGGAACGGCTCAGGCTCTGCCGCAAGGCGATCAGTTCGGCTTCTTCTACTTCTCCGATCCCGGCAATCCCGAGGTGTTCGTCAAAGTACTCGACTGGGGCGCCGACAAGCCTTACTTGATCTTCTATGCGGGTCTGACCGATTTTGAGTACACGGTCTCCTTTCGCCACGTACAAACGGGTCAGGTTGTGGCATTCAAGAAGAACGCGGGCACCTACAATGGAGGGGCGGACAACACCTCGCTTAAACATGGGGCACCTTGCAGTTTCTCCCTGAACCCGGCATCGGCATCAGTGCCGGTAACTGGGTACAACGGGAGCTTCGGCGTGATTGCCGGTTCTGGATGCGCTTGGACGGCCTCGTCAACTGTCACATGGATCTCCGTCACCTCTGGTGCGAGCGGTACCGGAAGTGGAACCGTGGGCTATTCGGTGGCCACAAACACGGGAGCCGCCCGTTCAGGCACGATCACGGCTGGTGGGCAGACGTTCACTGTGAACCAGGCCGGAGCTCCCGCCTCGCCGCAAGAAATCACCATCACGCTTCCAGGCAACGTCCCGCTCGCGCTCGTGAAGATCCCCGCCGGGACGTTTCAGATGGGGTCGCCGGAAGGCGAAAGGGGCCGCCGGGCTGATGAGACGCTGCACGAGGTGACATTGACTTCGGACTACTACATGGGGAAATACGAAGTGACGCAGGGGCAGTGGGAAGCCGTGATGGGGAGCAATCCATCGGGGAACTGCGGAAGCAAGGGGATCGGTTCCCAATACCCTGTTTACTGCGTATCGTGGAACGACATCGCGGGAACGGGAGGATTTCTGGAAAAGCTGAATGCGTACTTGACGGCCACTGGACAAGCGGGAGCGGGGAAGTACGGGCTACCGACAGAAGCGCAGTGGGAGCGGGCGGCGAGGGCAGGAACGCAAACACGGTTGTCGTTCGGAGATGCGCTTTCGGGGGCCGATAACTGCGGATCGAATTCCGAGGCGAACCCCTATGTGTGGTGGTGCAACAATTCGGGGGATACGAGTCATGAAGTTGGAACGAAGAGCCCGAACGGGTACGGGTTGTACGACATGCACGGGAACGTAAGCGAGTGGGTCGAGGACTGGTCCGGAAAGTACGGATCGACAGCGCAAACGGATCCTACCGGACCCGCGCTGGGCTACGAGAGGGTGAGGCGCGGCGGTGCCTGGTACGGCCTCCTTATGTGGTGCCGCTGTGCGGATCGCGCCGACAGCCCCCCGTTCGGCAGCTACTTCGACCTTGGGTTCCGTCTCTCCCGGCTTCCGTAGGCATTTGCGCTCTTACACTTTTCCCTTGTTCGGTCTATTCCCCGTTCTCGCGGAGAATCCCCGCAGGGCGGGAGCGGCCAGCTCAGGCCCGCTGGCGCCTCTGCCAAAAAACCGGATCGGGCGCACAGCGGGCATGAGGATGCCGCCATTCTGATTCGAGTTTTCACCTTGCGGTTCGTTCGACCCGCCCCTGGATGAATACGACGGATCGCCGGCTCGGGGAGAGGCTTTACTCTTATCCTTGGTGCCCTAGAACTTCCGCCTCCCCCATTCGGGTTTGAGTGTGGGGTTGTATTCGTACCAGCACGGTCGTGGCTGCTGCTCCTCCTCGATGAAGAAGAGCGCTGGAGAGGCCTCACAAACATCAAGCGCCGAAAAGTTGCTTCGTATCGAGACCGGGACGTCGTTGGTGAGTTCCCACGCACCGCTCGTGGAAGCCAGAAGGACGCGGTTTTCGAGGAGGGCTATCCCGTACCACTTCTCTTTTGTCGCGGAGATAACTTCAAAGCCGTCCTTTGTGCCCCGGTAGATACGTCCATGGATATCGCATGCATAAACGCGGTGGGGGTTGATGGCACGGATTCCGCTGATGACGGAAAAATCCGGGACCTCCCGCGGCATCGGCACCGGAGTCCACCGCTTTCCGTTGAAGTGGAGAATCATGCGGTTATCGCACGCGGCGAACAGAGAGTTGCGGCTCGTGCCGTGCATCTCGATGATCCCCGATTCCCCGGGGAACTCCATTTCTGTGAAGGCTTCCCCATCCCAGTGGTAGATCGATCCGGAGAAGGTCCCCGCGAAGACGTTCTCATCCGAAAAGCCGTACAGGCATGTGATGTTGGGGGGATACCCCTTGGCGCGCAGCTTGGGCAGCGTGGTGGCCGCCCACTGGTGATCCTCCTCGGGAGTAATGGTGGAGACGGGCCGCGAAAGAGGTGCGGGGAACATCAGGCGGGCCGTGGTCCAGAGATTTCCGGACACGCTGCCGGTCCACACGCTGCCTTCAGGAGAGGTCCAGAGGGCGCCCAGACTGTCGCCAACGGAGAGCACGAGGCGTCTTCCGCCCCCTCGCGCGATCGTTGCCCTGTGGATTCTGCCCGTCGCCGCGAGAGGATCAGATTCCGGGTAGTCGGTGACTAGAAAGTAGATATCCTGCTCGTGAGGCATCACGGAGAGGATCCGGACGATGTTGCTGTTAGGTTCGGCCATGATTAGGGGTGCCTCCTCCTGATGCCGGTTTCCGCCAAAGCGGAGACTCATCGAGGTTCATTCACCGAACTCGCCCTGGGACTCGGATCCCATTTTCGCGGCCTGTCCCGTGATGAAGCCATTTCTCAGCGGTGTGTCGCGCGGAATTTCGAGCACTTCCGTGGTGTGTTTGAGGTAGACCTTCGCCAATTCGACGGCAGCCTTACGCGCGCTCTCGTGGATTTCCGGTGCCAGGTTTTCGCCTCGAAACTTCAGAATCATCATTTCCCAGCCGTGGATCATGAGCTTCGCTTTCTCTTCCACGGTGGCGTATTGGTTGTTGGCGGCGAGCATCTGGTCGACGGAACGCTCGTAGTCGGTGATGAATTTGTGTTCGGTCCCCGGGCTCTGGTCGTCGCCGATGGGGTAGATGAGCGCGGCTCCTTCACTGTAGCCGCTAGCACCGGCAACCGGAGGAGAGTGGCGATCCGTTCCGGACACGTGACTGGAGTTCGGAACAATGTGCTCGAGTTGTTTTCCCTTGAACCGTTCAGGGTCTTCGTCCCGGAGTTTCTTTCCCTCGTCGTACGTCATGAACTCAAACCCGAGGCTTTCAAGGAGGTCTGTGTCTGGCTCGAGCTTTTTCGGAATGTCGACGCAACTGTAAACGACCGTTGTCTCTTCCGAATCGGGTGGGATGCACATCTCCATGCAGGGGAGACACCACTTTTCGTCTAACGATGACGGGAAAGCGCCAGCCTGCCCGCTCGGGATCGACCCGCCGCATCCTGAACAACTCGTCACACTCACCCCCCAAGGTCTTCCCACCGCGTGGTGGACGTTCTCTCGGTAACACTCTTCCAGTTGATTCGGCTCGACTCGTGAAGAAGCGACAAGACCCTTGTTTCGGGGGGATCCGCCTTGTTTTCCAGGACTCTGCGAACGTCCTCGTCCTGGGAAAACCCAGGGGACACCTCGAACATCAGGCGAACCCAAAGGGTGACCGCTCTTTTGGCGATCTTTGTCCTGGCTGGGCGGCCAAGGAACTTATTCGCCTGATTCAACGCCTGCGAAACCCGCCTTTCGAGGTTTGGGTGGCCCGAAGCTGCGTGTGGAAGGGCGCGCCGCAAGTAGCCGGCAAGGGCAGTGATCTCACGATGCTTGATCTCTTCTTCGAACGCCCTCATCTGGGCGGGCCGGATCTGCAACGCCATCCTGAACTCCCTCTAACAGGGTCCCCGATGAGTTGTGAAACTCCGCCGGGAACTCAAGAGTTCCGCCAAATCTACGGGGGAGCTTATCAGACAATGGGCGCCCAGGATGTGTCCGTCCATGGTGAATGGACTGGTGCTTTTCGAAGCACGCGGGGCCAGGCCGGGCTCGAAAGTCCGCGCGCTCTCGCCCTTGCCCTAAAATGTCGCGCATGCTGCGCTATCCCCCCCCGAGCCGGATCGAGAATGGAGGCGTAGCTGTATTCGCCGACAGCCATCTGGGCCAAGTTGATGGGGATGCGGATGACTTCCTCGAAGCCCTCTCGGGCCTGACGGACCGGGGAATCCGGACGGTGGTCCTTCTGGGGGATATCCTGCAGTACTTCATCGGAGACCGGAAGTTTGCAAGTCCACTGGTGAAAAAGGTCGTTGCCGGATGGGAATCTCTTTCGAGGGAAGGGATGAGCTTTCGCTATGTCGAAGGGAACCGCGACTTTTTCCTCGCGAACTCTCTTTTTTCGAAGGCGTTTACGCGCTGCGCGGCTACTGATGGAATCGAGATCGGGGGCAGGCGTTTTGGTTTCGTTCACGGGGACAGGATTAACACGCACGATGTCCCGTACCGGATGTGGCTTCTGGTTTCAAAGAACCCGGTGTCACGCGCCGTTCTCCGGGTGACGCCGGGCCCCCTGGCACGCAAAATCGTTGCCCGCGCGGAGGCGAGGCTCTACCGCACAAACTTCAAGCACAAAAGGCACCTCCCTGAAGCCGCACTCCTGGCCGAAGGACGAAGGGCGCGGGAAGCGGGTTACGACGAATTGCTGATTGGGCATTTCCACCGCGAGGTCCTGCTGCAGAGTGAGACTGGCGTGGCCCGCATCTTGCCCGCCTGGCTGCAAGAGAGGCGGCATCTGGAGATTGGCTTCGATGGAACCCCCGTGCTCGTTGAAGAGCCAACCGCATTCAAGGTGAGAAAGCCGCAAGGAAAATGAAAGAGACTCTGCTCTCAACCGGCCGGCTCGATGGGCGTATCCGGGTCCCCGGCTCAAAGTCGTACACAAACAGGGCCTTGATCGCCGCGGCGGTGTCTGGCGGAAGCTGGGTGCTCGAGAACCCGCTCGTTTCGGATGACACCCTGACCCTTGCCAGCGCTCTCGAGGCCCTGGGCTTTCGGGTCGAACGGCACGATAGGCACTGGGTCGTTAATTCCGAAGCCAGACAGCAGACGGAGACCGTCCATCTGAATGTCGGACCCGCCGGGACCCCCGCGCGCTTCCTCCTGGCGCTCTGCTCCGCGCTGTCTGGCAGGTACGTGCTCGATGGTTCACCCCGCATGCGAAAGCGTCCGATGCGTGATCTTGCGGACGCGCTTCGTTCGATGGGGGCGCGGCTGGAGTTCCTGGGAGACGAGGGCTTCCTTCCAGTCAGGATTACGGGAGGGAAACTCCGGGGCGGGCGGATTCGAATTAGAGGCGACGTGTCGTCCCAGTTTCTCTCGGCGCTCCTCTTGATTGGGCCGCTCGTGGATGGCGGGGTCGATCTTGATATCGCGGGGGGGCTCTCATCCGCCGCCTACGTTGACATGACGCGGGACACACTGGAGTGCTTCGCCAGGCGCCCGGGGCGCTTCGCGATTCCAGGAGATGACTCCGCGGCCTGTTTTCCCATTGCGGGAGCGGTCATTTCTGGGGGCCGGGTGGAGATCGCGGGCCTTCTTCGCGAGTCGTTACAGCCCGACTCGGTTTTCAGGGAGTGGATGACGCGCGCCGGGGCCAGCATCAGTTGGGAGGACGGACTGGTTGCACAGGGACCGGCGGGCGGCATGGGCCTTCGACCTCTTTCTGTAAATGTGGACGATGCTCCTGATGCCGCCCTTCCGCTGATCGCCGTCTTGAGCTTCGCGAGCGGTGTGTCTCGTGTTTCCGGCGTGGCCCGCCTGAAGGACAAGGAGTCTGACCGCCTGGCCGCGGCCATCGATCTTCTCCACCGGGCCGGGAAGAGGTGTCACCTCTCCTCGGCTGCGGGGGAGCGCTCCGCTCTCGAAATTCTGGGGGAGGAAGCCGCGGGCGGGAGTGCGCATTTTGATGCCCACGACGACCACCGTGTTGCCATGACCGCTGCTGTGTTGGCCTTGCGTCTGTCGCCTGGTTCGAGCTTGACGGGGGCGGAATCGGTCTCGAAGTCGTTTCCCGATTTCTTTAATGTCTGGCGCTCGTTGACGAGCGGAACCGGTCCGGGAGCGCGCTAGCGGCATCCGTGGCGGAGCGATCGAAACGAAACTGGCACCTTTCCCGGTCGGATCTGGCCGCTGGCGGCGCTGTGTTACTGCGGCTCTCGCATCCGCTTCTTCCGGAGATCAGGGCTTCTCGGTGGACGGAGAGTGGCCTGGAACTCTCGGTGACGGGTCCAGTGGGCCAGCCGGTCCAGGGTGAACGACCGCCCGGGGAGTCCGCCGGTCTCACGCTCGAAATCCTGGCGCTTGCGGGGTTCCTGCAGTTTTCGGGACTTGGAATTGCACCCGAGGATGCCGTCGCCGCCGGCCTGTCCAAGGGAGGAGATTCGATCGTCCTTCCCCGTAACCCCGTTCCCGCCTGGAGAGCCACTCCTCCAGGCCTCTTGGCTGCTGCCGTGCTCCTGCGGCTTTCCGGAGTGGAGTTACTCGAAACCTCGACGAACGGCACTCTTCGCCGTAGCGTTGAAGCTGGCCTGAGGTCTTGCCGGCGAGACCAGATCCTGACGCTTGGCGCCCGTCTTCTAGCGCTCGAACAGGAAAACCGCCCGGTGGCCGCCTTGTTGAGGGATGTCCTCTCTTCAAGACCAGAGATTCCGGTGTGCCCGTCTTCGTTTCTCGGGACCCTTCTTCCGGCAAGTTCTCGGGTCGTGGAACCCGGCGAGCGGCTCTATTCGCTCGTAACGGAGGGTGGACTCGAGCTTCTTCAGGCAATTGCGCGGAGCCGCCCGATGGAAGCCGATATGGTCGAACTCAGGGGAGCCTTCCCGCTTCGAAGCCCGTCGCTCAGGGACGCACTTCGAAGCGTGACTGGTGGCGACCGGCGTCTCGAAGAAGACTCCGCATGTGGACCGGGCCGGCCTCTAATCCTGGTCGCCTGTGATTTCGAGAGCTGGGATCCAGCATGCCGGCAGGAGTGGGATTCCCTCATCAGGGGCTCGCGTGTTCTCGCCGGGCTGGAATTGCGAACCCGGCCACCGCTCCCCTGGGAATCAAGTTTAGAAGTGCGGGCAGAAGCTGTTCGGGGTGAAATCTCGAATCTGTTCTGGCTGCCATTCTCTTCCGTCCACGAAGCTGCTGAATTCTGGCCAGCGCTCTCGGAGAGATGCGGGGGAGATCTGGGCCGCGGTCTGCGTCTTCTGAAGAGAGCGGCCCGGGCGGGCCCCCCATACCAGCTTCCACCACCCTCGACAAACCTCGAGGCAGATGTCGAGAGTGTGGTCTTGCGGCTGTCCGTCCTTCCCGACGGCTTTTCTGTCAGTGAAGCCATCGCCGCTGCCGCCGCAACGCCGGTCTTTGTCGAAGAGGCTCTGGCCACGGCCCAGGAAACCGGGATTCTCGTCCACGAACAGGGGGAGTGGCGCTTTTCAAGTCCTGCGATCCGGCAGCAGTACATGAGGAAGCTCACTCTGGCCAAGAGAGAAACTGTCGTTTCCCGGATCAAGGCGGCCGGAGTCGCTCACTGGCGCTGGTGCCTTGCGGGCATGCGCGCTCTCGTCCCCCTTCCCGGGGGAGAGCCGGAACGCGAGTTTTCGAGCGCGGTCAGGCAGGAGCAAAAGGATATTGCCATTGCCTTGCTTGCCGAAGCTGCGGATACGAATCCTGGCCTCGGGGATCCAGTGGCCGCCATCCTTGTCCTTTCAGGATCGGAGAGGATCGACTTGGCGCGGCGGCTCGCCCAGAGCTTTGACCCGGCACGGCAGGAGGTCGAGCAGGGAAGCCTGTGGCCTCTGGCTCGGGCGCTGTCGCGCTTCTCGATGACAGAGAAAGCCCTTGTTCTCGCCAGCCGGTTGCCGGGCGCGGCCGGGCGAGTGCTGCGGGCCCGCATTCTCCTGGAGAGCCATCAAGAAGACCGCGTCGCCGAACTACTCGGCGGCCTGGACGATGCGGAGGCAAGGCACCCCCAATGGCGTCTCATTCAGGCGGAGCTTTCGGCCCGGCGCAAGGACTTCGAGAGGGCACGCCGGGAGCTGACTTTTGCTCCCGGGGAACTCGAAATGGTGCCGGAGGACGCAGCGCTGGATGCCAGCTTCAGTTGCGGGTTCCTGGCCTCTGACACGGGCGATGCGGCCCGGGCCGCGGGGTTTTTCAGGCACGCCCGCGAAATGGCCCAAAACCCGGTGCGCCAAGCCGAAGCGGGGATCGATCTTGGTGTTTGCCTCCTTCATGGGGGTGAGCCCGAGGCGGCTCTTGCCGAATTCGAGAAGGCAATGGCGTTCTTCTCGCAGGCCAGGGACTCAGAGCGCTACGTGTTGGCCCTTGCCAACCGGGCCGAAGTCCACCTCTTCTGTGGACGCCTGGAGGTTGCCAGAGCAGACCTTGCGGCCGTTCTTGCGCACGATGGAAAACCGGGCCGGGAGTTTCAGTACCTTTTCTCGGTTCCAGGAATGCAGGAAATCTATCTGGCCTCGCTCAATTTCGAGGCTGCGGGAAAGCTCTTCGAAGACGCGTGGAAAAAGCGGGTCCGGTTCCCCCGGCACGATGCCTCGAGGGAGATCCTGTTATTCGAGGCGCAGCGCCTTCTCATCATGAGGGATCCCGAACGGGCGCTCGGGTGGCTGGAGGAGGCCGCTGCCATTCCCGATAATCGGATGCAGAACGAGCCGCGACTCTTGAGACTCAGGGCTTCGGCGCTTCTGGATTTGGGGAAGAAAATTCTGGTTGCCGAAGCGGATGAGTTCTTCCCTCTGGAAAAGCAGCTGGCGAAGGGCGAGCACTTGCGGCAAGAGTACGCCATGCTTTTCGAAAAAGCGCTTTTTGAAAAGGCGCTGCGTCCGGGGCGTGAGCCCGTAAGGCTTGCCGTCCGGATCATCGAATGGTGCTCCCGTTTTCCGGGTGCCCTCGAGCATCCCGGCTCTCGGTTTCTCCTCGACTTTGGTGTTCGCGCGGCGGCGGCAGCTGGACTTCCGGAGGCCCGTCACTTTTTTCTTTCCAGACTGTCGCTTGGAGAGAGGAGGCCGGGCCCGGCTCATGCTCCACGAATCGAAGGGCCATCCCACGTCGAAGAAGACGCTGCAACGAAGAACGCGTTTCAACTCCTGAGGAAGGTCGCCCGATCCTCTCTTCCGGTGTTGATTCTCGGGGAGACCGGCACGGGGAAGGAAATTGCCGCTCGCGAAGTCCACCGGCTGTCGGGGCGGACGGGTTCCTTCATCCCGGTCAACGTCGCGGCCTTGCCCGAGACGCTGGTTGAATCCGAACTGTTTGGCCACGCCCGGGGAGCTTTTACCGGAGCAGACAAGGACAAGGAGGGGCTACTGGAACTGGCCTCTGGGGGTACGCTCTTCCTCGATGAAATCGGAGAACTCCCCCAGGCCCTGCAGCCCAAGCTTTTGAGGGCGCTCCAGGAGAAAGAGATCAGGAGGGTGGGGGAAACGAAGCCTCGAAAAGTGGAGATGAGGCTGATCTCCGCGACAAATCGTGATCTTCAGCCGTTGAGCGCGGCCGGGCTTTTCCGGGCGGATCTGTATTACAGGCTGGCCGGTCTCGTCGTCTCTCTGCCGCCATTGAGAGAGCGTCCCAGAGACCTCACGATGCTCATCCGCTCACTCTTGCCCAAAGGTACCGCGGTAACGCCGCGAGCGCTTGCGGTGCTGAAAGGGCACAACTGGCCAGGGAATATCAGGGAGTTGATGTCGGTCCTGGAGTTGGCCGTCAACATGGCGGCGCCCGGGTTTGAGATTGATGTAGAGCATCTGCCCTTGGCGATCCGAAAAAAGGAGCCGGCCCCCCCGGACTCTCCTTCGCCCGGACGGTTCTTCGCGGCCATTGAAGCCGTGAAGCGGCGGGAGATCCTCGGGGCCCTTGCTGATGCGCTTGGCAACCGGACACGGGCCGCGCAATTCCTCGGGATCTCCCGGCAGGCCCTCTTGTATGAGATGAGGAAGCTCAGGATCGACTGAGGCAAGGCCTCGTTTGACCCGTTACTGGATCAGGTTGTCCTTCTTCATGGCGGAAGAGGTCTTGTCGATGACACCTTGAAGAGTAGAGAAAGTGGCTTGGGGAGACTTCAGCTTCTGCAACGCTGACCAGACGAGTTTCCCGGCCTCGACGGAGAACAGAAGAGACTCAACTTGAACGATTTTTGTCTCGGCCGTCATGAGGGGGCGGAACGTGGAGGGGCCGTAGTACGACCAGTACGCCCCGAAGTCGCCGTAGAACGTCACACCGCCCACCTTGTCAGCTTCCACGGCGCGCGTGGTTGATTCCACTTCCTCCCTGGAGACCATGGCTCGAAAGACGGCAAGCGCGTCAAATCCGTTCGCCTTGACACCCGCGATTACGGCGTCCTTCTCTTTTAGCTGTTCGTCCGTCAGAAAAGTGTGAGCAGCCACGATCTGGGTTCCTGGGGTTGCCTTTGCCGCAAACATGTTTTCTGCCGTTTTTCGAGCCGGGGGATCACCAGTGAGCACAATCACGGCCACTTTCTTGAAAGGCTGGCCCGGGGCCGCGGGGTCCTTCCTTACCGTGAAAGCCTTGCTGGCATCGGCGGAAAGAGTTGTGGTCAAAAGGGTCATCACGAAAAGGGAGAAAAAGCACCGCATGGGAATAACGGGCCTCCTTGAAAGATGGGGATGGTAGCACGGGGGAAGACGGAGGCCGCTCCCCCTCAGCGTGGGCCTTTCATGGCCGCGTACTGCTCCTTTAGCGCCCCTCTCACGATCTTGCCCATCGGTGTGCGGGGAACTTCGGTTACAAAAACGAACTCGCGGGGCAGTTTGTAACGTGCCAGGCGCTTCTCGAGAAACCCCTGCAGCTCTGCCGCATCAAGAGGTGCGCCAGCAGGAACGACGAATGCGACTCCTGCCTCGCCCCAGGTCTCGTGGGGAACTCCAACGACCGCCGCTTCCTTGACTCCTGGGTGCTGGAGCAACTCGCCTTCGATCTCCGCGGGGTAAATGTTGACGCCGCCGCTGATGAACATCTCCTTGCGGCGTCCCGCAATGTAGAAAAACCCTTCCTCATCCTTCTTGGCCACGTCTCCCGTGTGCAGCCAGCCTTCTGCGTCGATGGCGGAAGCCGTTGCCTCGGGCTGGTTCCAGTAGCCCTTACAAATGTGGGGGCCGCGCAATAAGAGTTCCCCCGAATCTCCCGTTTTGACCTCCCGGCCGCCCTCATCGATGAGACGCGCTTCGCAGAACATCATCGGCTTCCCGATCGAGCCCGCTTTTCGAACGGACTCTTCAGCTGTCATGGAAAAGCAGTTCACGCCCGCTTCGGTCATTCCGAATCCCTGCTTGAAGACAACGCCGCGTTTCTGGTATTCCGCAATCAGGTAGTGGGGCAGGGGCGCGCCCCCGCTGATGAGCCAGCGAATCGCCGAAAGATCCGCGGAGGCAAACTCGGGCGCGTCCATCAACATCTTGTAGATAGTCGGGACGCCAAGGGCGACCGTGCAGCGCTCGGACTGCAAGACGCGCCAGACCTCGGCTGCGTTGAAGCTCTCGTGCAGGACGACCGTGCCCCCGATGGCAATGATGGGGGTGAGAAAGGCCCCGAGCCCCCCTGCGTGGTAGAGGGGCGTGAAAATGGGGCTGACGTCATCCTCCCGAAGTTGCCAGCAAAGAGCCGTGCTGTAGGCGTTAAACGTCACCATTCGATGCGGGATGATGACGCCTTTGGGCTTGCCAGTCGTCCCGCTCGTGTAAAGAAGCGCGTAAGGATCCTCCGGCTGGCAGTGGGGAAGGGCAGCTGACTTGCCCGCGTTTTGCTCTCTTAGATCCGAATAACTACTCGTCGAGATCTCATCGGCCTCGTCGAGGGCAATCCAATGCCGGGTGGGAACACGAGCCTTGAGTTCCTTCACCGTCTCGCGGTAATGAGCGGCATACATGACAGCCGAGACGCCGCAATCTCTCAGGATGTACGCGAGTTCGTGGGCCGTCAGGCGTGTGTTGAGAGGAACGATGATCACGCCAGCCTTGCCAGCGGCGAAGAATGCATCCAGGAACTCGACACGGTTCCCGGACAGGATCGCGATGCGATCGCCCTTCTGCAGCCCCAGCAAGTGGAGCCAGATGCTGGCGCAAATCTCGGCCCGGGTGTTGAGAGCGGCGTAACTGAGGCGTTCTCCGCTGGAGACGGCGACAAGTGCTGTCTTGAGAGGCGTCAGGCGAGAGCGTTCTCCGAGAAGGTCGCCATGAAACATGAGCGGAGTATAGGCAAAAAGGTCTTGAAAGCAGATCTCACGAAACCGGCTCATGTCCAAGCAATCAATCGAGCGTCCGTTTCTTCGGGTTTCAACTCACTCTATTTGTGTGTGTTAGCACTTCGTATCGACGGGCTGGCCGTGCTACTGTGTGAAGGTGGGCAACACACCGAGAACGCCGCTGGCGGGGCTTGACGCAGGGGAGAAGCGCGTTTTAAATCCGCGTCCTTTTCGGGTCTTCAGGAAGACGTATTCCGTTGGCGAGGTGAGGGTTGGCAGCGTTGTCCTAGTGCTGCTCGCGTCTCTGATTGCATGGGTTGCCTGGCGCGGGGCTCATCCGGATCCGGCGCTTTTTGCAGATCCCGCAACGGCCCATGCAGCTTCGAAGCCTCCGGCAGACCGTGGATCGCTGCCACCTGGCCTCACCGCTGAAGGCTGGAAAGAGGGTCCGCCGTCGCAGTTTTCTGAGAAAAACCTCTACGAGAAGATCGATGGACGTGCAGACTTCTTCCTCTCTCGCGGGTTTCGCTCCTTGACGTTCCTCACGCTCCTGGGGCCTGGTGGCGAAACCGTTGACATCGAAATGTACGACCTTGGGTCTCCCGAGAACGCTCTCGGGGCGTTTGGAGCCGAAAAGCCACATCAGCAAGAGGCCAAGACGTCAGGAGGGAGTTCTTGGTACGTTGCCCGTAATGCGCTCTTTCTGGCTCGCGGAGCCCTTTACGCGCGTGCAATCGGGTCTGACGAGTCGCCCCTCGTCGTAAAGCAACTCGAGGCGATCCAAAAGGCATTCGAGTCTGGCGTGGCTTCTGGGGAAAAACCCTGGACCGTGGCACTCTTTGAAGATGCACTGAGTCTACCGGCCGGGCGGTTGAATTTTGCTTCGGAGAACGCCTTTTCCTTTGGTTTTGCGCGCAACGTCACATGGGCTGTTCTGGAAGATGGCGAAACGGAACTCTTCGTGGCTCCGGCCGGAGACAGCACGCTCGCCGAATCCCTGGCGTCGAAGTTTCTGGAGGGATTCCTTTCTTACGGTGAAAAGGTGACTTTCGGCGGGGAAACGTGGGTCAAGGATCGTTACCTGGGCAGCTTTTCTCGCGCGATTCCGGCTGGAGGAATGGTTGCCGGCGTGCGCGGTGCTCCGGCCCCCGAAAAGGCCGCGGCGGTGCTCGAGAAGCTCCGGGTGGCTATCTTGGCTCTGCCGCCAGAGGTTGCCGCGAAGGCCCTCGCACCCCAGCCTGAGCCCAACAAGCAGGGAAGTAGCGCTTATGAATGATGACCGGCGCCGTCTGATCAAACAACTCGGAGCCGTCGCGGGCCTTTCGCTCGGGGCGAGTTATCTGACGCTCGCCCCTCCGTCCTGGCCGCTTTCGTTGAGGGATCCGGACGGGGAACGCGGCAAGCCAAGGGGAAAGTCTCTGCGGCTGCCAGAGAACGGCTTTGCCGTGGAGCCTTCGGATCTTCTTCCACATCTCGGCGTTGCCCGAGGGGACAACGTCGACGCCATGCTTCGAGCCGCGGTGACAGCCATTGGCGGCGTGACGCGGTTCATCAGGAACGGAGATGTCGTTCTCATCAAGCCAAACGTGGCTTTTGAACGTTCGGCGCCTCTCGGCGCAACGAGCAGCCCCGAGGTCGTTTCGGCCCTCGTCAGGCTCTGCAGGGAGGCAGGGGCCGCCGAGGTCCGCGTGGCCGACAACCCGATCGAGTCCCCGGAGGCCTGCTTTCTGAGAAGCGGGGTCAAGAAATCAGCGGTAGAAGCAGGCGCGGACGTCTACTTGCCGAGCGCTGCCGACTTCAAGATTCTGGAAACTCCCGGAGCTTCGCTTATTTCGAGGTGGCCCTTCTTCTTCAGGCCATTCATGGGTGTGACCAAGGTCATCGGCGTGGCGCCCGTCAAGGACCACAACCTCTGCCGGGCCTCGATGACGACCAAGAACTGGTACGGACTGCTTGGCGGACGCCGCAACCAGTTTCATCAGGACATTCACGGTATCATCGCCGATCTCGCGTTGATGATGCGCCCGACCCTCGTCGTCCTGGATGGAACACGCGTGCTTTACCGCAGCGGGCCGACGGGCGGAAGCCTCTCTGATGTGAAGGCGGGCCGCACCCTGGTTGCGTCCACGGACTCCCTCGCCGCGGATGCTTTCGGCTGGGATGAACTGCTCGAGCGAAAGGGCGAGCCTCTTCCCGCCTACTTCGCCAAGGCGGCCCAGCGAGGGTTGGGTGTGCCCGAGTGGAAGACGCTTCGCGTGAAAGAGGAGCAGGTGGGATGAGTGAGGAGCGTCCGGGCATCCCTCCGAACAGTGTCAGGCTCCCGGTTATTTCCACAAGAGTCAGATCAAATGCAGATGGATCTCCCTGGTGGACGCGCACGTTCCGCATCACGAATATCCGGGTGGTCTCGCAGCTCGTTTTCCTTTCCCTCTTCATCTTTCTTCTCTTCGTGACGTGGCTGAGCCGGTTGAAAGGGTATCCGGCATCGCTCTTTCTCGAGATGGACCCGCTCGTGGGATTTGCGACCGCGCTTTCGACGCACACCGTCTACCGCTGGCTCTGGCGCGGGCTCCTTATCCTGATTCCCACCTTGATCCTCGGCCGGTTCTTCTGCAACTGGATTTGTCCGTACGGCACGATCCATCAGTTCACCGGGTGGCTCTTCAACATCCGGAACAACAAGACCCGGATCGACAAGAACCGCTACCGGCCTCTGTACCAGGTCAAGTACTACATTCTGCTGGTTTTCTTGGTGATGGCGGTGTTTGGATCGCTGCAGATTGGACTGCTCGACCCGATTTGCCTCCTTGTGCGCACGTTCACCGTGACGATCAGCCCGGCCTTTGACGCGATCCTCGTCGATTTGGCGTCCCGGTTTGCTGTACCCGTCTCGGGGCTTCTGTGGAAGCCAGGAGTCAACGACCCGCGAGTCTTCGCGGGGGCGTGGTTCGTGGGTCTCATCATCATTGCTCTCGTCGGCGCTAACCTCTTCATTCCCAGGTTCTTTTGCCGTGTTATCTGTCCACTGGGCGCGTTCCTGGGGGTCCTCTCGCGCTTTGCGCTGTGGCGAATCGACAGGGATGTCACGAAGTGCACGGACTGCGACCTGTGTCTGAAGGGTTGCGAGGGGGCCTCGGATCCCCAGGGGGCGCTGCGCAAGAGCGAATGTTTCGTCTGCTTCAACTGCATCGACGACTGTCCGGAAGACGCGCTGAGGTTCCGGTTTAATCCGCTCCCGTCGCTTTCTGGCAAGGTCTCGGGGACCATCAAGGACGGCACGGCGATGCTGGGCACGCAACCAGTCATCTCGAAAAACCTCGCTCTCGAGGTCAAGGGCCCGGATGTTCCGCGCCGCCGCTGGCTCTTTGCTGGGATTGCCGGGATTTTGGCTTTTCCGTTCATGAGGTTCTCCAAGGACGTCAACAAGCGAGGGTTCCACCACAAGGCCATCCGGCCGCCGGGTTCGGTCGCCGAGCCAGAGTTTCTGGAGCGCTGCATCAAATGCGATCAGTGCATCAATGTCTGCCCGACCAACGTCCTGCAGCCGGCCAAACTTGCCGTCTCAGGTCTCGAAGGGCTCTTCACGCCTGTGATGGATTTTTCGATCGGGTTTTGCCAGCTCAATTGCACGCTCTGCAGCGAAGTCTGCCCGACGGGCGCGATCCAGAAGACGAGTGTTGAGCAAAAGCTAGGGCTCGGGGCCTACGCGGAGAAGGGACCCATTCGGCTCGGCACGGCGTTCTTCAACCGTGGCCGCTGCCTGCCCTGGGCCATGGAGACTCCCTGTGTGGTGTGCGAGGAGGTCTGCCCGACGACGCCCAAGGCGATCGGGACTTATGACGAGGAATTCACGCGCTGGGATGGGGTAACGGTCACGCTCAACAAGCCATACATGAGGCCGGAACTCTGCATTGGTTGCGGGATCTGCCAGAAAGAGTGCCCCGTTCTGGACGATGCGGCCGTCTATGTGACGGCGATCGGAGAAACGCGGAGTGACGACCGGACGTTGTTATTAAAAGGACCCAAATCTGGCTAGGACAGGAACAATCAGGTGCCGAAGCGACGTGTGATGGAGGAGAGAATGGCGGAGCGGGAATCGAGAGGTTTGACGAGACGAGGCCTATTTGGGCTCGGCGGAGCAGCAGCCGGTGCGGCCTTTCTGGGAGAGAGTGTTCTTCCCGGGCACGCCGCGGAGGGGCAAGAGGCGCCCCTTCCCCAGGTTCCGAGAAGGAAGCTCGGAAAGACGGGGAAAGACATCCCCATTCTGCTGATGGGGGGCGGGATGGGATTTGATTCCAAGTTCGACCCTCGTCTGGCCGAAGCCGTCAGGTTCGGCGTGAACTACGTCGATGCTGCGGACTGTTACGCGGGAGGGTCCTCCGAGACTGGTCTCGCCGCCTACTTCGCCCGAGCCAAGAACCGGGACAAGGTGTGGGTGACGTCCAAGAGTGACAAGCACGACCACAAGGGGTTCGAGCAAACGGTACAAAAAAGTCTCGAGCGCATTCAAACCTCCTACATCGACATGTACTACCTCCACGACCTTGGGGACACGAAGTACTTGAACGACGAACTCGGGCTCACGGTGATGAAGCTGAAGAAGGCAGGGAAGATCAGGCACTTTGGGTTCTCCTGCCATGGCGGCAACGTCGCGGAACTCCTGCACAAGGCCGCGGCGACCCCGTGGGTAGAGTCAGTCATGTTTCGGTACAATTTCCGCTCCTACGGAGACAAGGTCCTGAGCGAGGCGATGGATGCCGCCCACAAGGCCGGGGTCGGGTTGATCGCGATGAAGACGCAAGGGTCCGAGGCCGGTTTTCGCGACGCCTGGAAGAAATTCGAAAAGACAGGCAAGTGGAACAAGCACCAGGCGGTCTTGAAAGCGGTCTGGGAAGACCAGCGTATTTCGGCTGCGGTTTCCCACATGGACACGTTCGAGAAGCTGCGAGAGAACGTCGCGGCGGCGCTAGACCGCACGCCCCTGGCGCAATCCGAAAAGGATGCGCTCGAGCGCTTCGCTCAGTTTACGCGGCCCTATGCGTGTGATGGTTGCAGCCACCTCTGTGGTGCCGCGGTCGCGGCACCCGTTCGTATTGCGGACACGCTCCGGTATCTCATGTACCACGATGCTTACGGCGAACCCGGGAAGGCGCGGGATCTCTTTGCGAAGCTCCCGCCAGAAGCGCAGAACCTCTCTCTTGTCGATTTCACGTCCGCGAGCCGCGCGTGTCCTCACGGAGTGGATGTAGCCCGGCTCATGAGAAGAGCGGAAGCGGTGCTGGTGTAAGGGAACGTCCAGGAATTCTCTTCACCTGAGAGCGCAGACATCATGCCCGGCCACTGTGGCGACCGGATGGCGAGCGGGGATGTTTGCGCTCTCAGGGAGAAGGCCCGGGGGAATTCGCAGTGAGGGTCCTTTCAGGAAGTACCGTGAGACGTTGGAATCGGCCCCTATCTGGTCTGAGCGTGGCTGGCGGCGGTGCCGGAGGCGGCGGACTTGAGTCACAATTTTACTACAGAAGAGCACTCGAAGAGAACTGAAACGCTGACCATTGCAGGAAACTGACACACGGGTATTCGCGCCAGGCGGCTCCCTACAAGTTCCCAGGCATATGCCGGTCCTCCACTTCCCAGTTCCAAACCTGAGCTGCTAACGCCCTCGAACGGAGGAACAAAGGTGGATGCTGGGGCCCTGTTGAGCTGGACCCCCGCCAGCGCGGCGTTCCGGTACGACGTGTACCTCGACACCGTAAACCCGCCCGTGAAGGTGGTGGCGGCGGAGACGACGAACCTCTCCTACGCAATGTCGAACCTGCAGGCAGGCACTCGCTACTACTGGAAGGTCGTGGCCAAGGGTGATCCGGCCTGCACCCCGATGAATATGACCTCGTCGGACATCTCCTCGTTTACGACGGTGGGAGGGTGCCCGCCACCAGGAAACTTCTTGCTGACTTCGCCTGTGACGGGGACGGTGGATCCTGCCTCCGTGAGCCTGACCTGGGCGGCGGCCCCCGGAGCGAGTGCGTACTCGCTCTACTTGGGGACAACGAATCCACCGCCCTTCGTGAAAAGCGGAATAGCTGCGACAAGTACGACAGTGAGCGGTCTCGTTGGGGGGCGACCTACTACTGGAATATCGTTGCGGAAGCAGGCTGTGACCCATCGAAGCGGACCTCGAGCAGTGTGAGCAGCTTCCGGACGACCGGAACCTGCCAGAAGCCGGGCGCTTTCTCTCTGGAGACACCGGCATCTGGAGCCAGCGGAGTTGGAAAGGCGGCGACGCTCTCGTGGAAGGCGTCCACAAACGCCGGGAGCTACGACCTCTATCTGGGAATCGGCTCCGATCCTCCGCTGTACTGGCCGTCGTTAACGCAGACGTCGGTGGCCGTGGCGGGCCTTTTGCCGGGAGCGCAGTACACGTGGAAGGTCGTGGCCCGGACGTCGTGCGACCCGGACGCCGCGGTGGTTGCAGGCCCATGGAGCTTCTCCGTGAGCGGGACATGCGTGAAGCCAGCGACTCCTGGAGATCTGTTCATGCCTCCCGGAGCGGTCGGCGCCGGGCAGACATACGTGATCGCGTGGTCTGCGGTGCCCGACCTCGATTCTGGTGGCGGGTATCTGGTGGAACGATCCCTGGAGGCGAACTTCAGCCAGATCCTCGACAGGCAGATGACCCTGCAGACGACGGCATCGTTTGTCGCCGAGAAAACCGGGACGATCTACCACCGGGTTAGGGCGGTTCCGGGATGTGATCCGGGAAAGGAAGGGTCGAACACTGCGGCGAAACCGGTCACGGTGGTGGCCGCAAATGCGAACGTGGTGTTCACACTGCTCCCGGAGCCCGTGATTGTTGGACTCGGTGAGGCGATTGCCGAACGGAAAGGGAAGCTGACGATAGAGAACATCAGCCAGACGGCGGTCACGGTCCTGGTGACGCGGCAAGAGCTGAACT